>VFQO010001295.1_pt1 | contig 19928 bp, 15 predicted proteins | sample 3512331 | NCBI WGS metagenome assembly VFQO01 (sample SAMN10412371, study PRJNA504923) | tailings metagenome | isolation source: Replicate 3 from Balatoc abandoned mine | place: Philippines: Itogon, Benguet | collected 2017-08-28
CTTTTTCAAAACTTAAAGTCAAACTATTCATTCTCCAAATTTACTTTCTTACCTTTTCGTGTAGTAGAACCAAACCCCTATCAAAAATGAAAAAAATCAAAACCATCCTGACCTTAGCCTTGGCCTTTGGATTTATGGCATCTGTTACTTTTACCTCTTGCGGAGGTAAAAAAGAAGAAGCTGCAACCGAGCAAACCGAAGGTGAGCACCCCGCCGAAGGTGGTGAGCATCCTACCGAAGGAGGAAGTGAACACCCTACCGAGGGCGGTGGCGAGCATCCAGCAAGCGACTCTACTTCAAACTAAATGAATTAAAAGAGGCTGTCGGTTGACAGCCTCTCATTTTTTCTAGGAACCTGATTTTCTCATAAATGAAAAATTAGCCATCGCTTTGAGTTCCTTGCCCTGAACTTCCAAATAAGGAAAAGCGATAAAATTAATCGGTCCAGCATCCGGCCCCGGATTCACCTCCAAATCCCTCCCCCTGCTCAATTCTATTCGATTTGCAGGGTGTCTGCCAAAGTAATAGGTGGCCAGGGCGGTGTATTTATTTGCCTCACTGATATCCACCGGCCACCATTTGCCATCGGCATAAAACTCCGCCCAGCAGTGATAGCCATCGATTCCTCCCTCATTGCGATCGGAGGGAATAGATGCCCCGATTGCAAATCGAGCCGGAATACCCACCGACCTGGCCAGAGAAATGAAATAAGAATGAAACTCGGAGCAATTGCCAGTTTTGGAGTCACAGGCGTAGTTGGAATCCCCTCGTCCGTAGTCACCAAACTTCATGTAGCGCATATTGTCAATGATATAATCGTACAAGGCCCTAGCCTGCACCAAATGACTTTCTTTGATTTTATCTCCTAAAGCTTCCTTGGCAATCTCCTCAAATCGGCCTCCAGTCGGCATCAGCTTATTGGAAGAGAGAAAGACCGGATCAGGTGAGGGAGCTTCGTAGGGCCCTTTTTCTTTCCGATTTACTTGATAGGTGATGTCGATTTCTTTTCCGCTATCCTCCGGGCCAAGTTCAAAATGTAATAGCGAGTTGCCATACGTTTTCTCAGTCACCTCCTTAGACTTCAATTCTGTTTTCACAGTCATCAGATTGACCGATTGGTACTCATCGGACTGAGGTATCGGGATCCACATCTCCGCTTTTTCGGTCAATGGAGGGATCTGTACATGGTAGTAGAACTCAAAAGAATCCGTTCCTTCGACCACACCGAGCAGGTTGTTGGTTGATTGCTCCAATGCCACTCTATACCAGGTTTTATCCTCTTTGTTTTGCTTCCAACTGTAAAAAGGTTTCCCGTTTAGCTTATGAACGGTGGTTTGGGTGACAGTCATTTCGCCGGGCTTTCCCTTCATAAAAAAATCAACATCATACACATCACCACTTTCGTCCACCAAATCCACACAGGCAAAGTGCTCTTCCGGCCCCAAGTTGGATAGGTATTCTGTATGGACCCGGACCAGCTTCATTTTGAGATTATGATTTTCATCCTTTACAGGAAAAACCCCTTGATTTTCAGCCGTCTTTTTTGCTATGAAAGCTTTTATTCCCTCTTCGATTTCAGCTATTTCTATTCGAGGTTTATTGATTTTTTCCGCCGGTTCTTTTGTTGGGGATTGACAGGAAATGGCCAATAAAATCCAGCCTGCCAATACATAGAAATACGTGTGCTTCATATCTGAAATATAAAATGAATTTTAGAATTGGAATTGATCCATGGGTTTTTAACTCGCAATATGCATGAGGCTTGTCAATATGAAGCAAAAATTCTACAGGTCAGCCTACAGTAAGTACTCATACAAAATCGCTTCAAGCGACTAATGGTTTGACGTATCTGGATCAGTTAATATTTTTTTTTCCAGACTGTGTAAGGTTTATCAAACTTGGGTGTCTAAAGGTCAAACAACCAGAAAAGAAGACATAAAGATGATTAGTTCAAGCTCGATATCGAATCAATCAGCTTATGTCATGTAAATGATCACTTAAAAGACCAATTCGATGAAGCCAAACTTATTTACCGTCCTCTTGTTCATTATCATCCAAGCAGTCAATGCCCAAAGCCCACAAGTGAGTACTTTCGGAGACCCCAGTCATCCTGCGGTGATATTTCTTCATGGAGGTCCCGGAGGCACAGCCTTAGACTTTGAACTAAGCACCGCAGAAAAGCTCTCCAATGAGGGTATATTCGTCATAAGTTTTGACAGGCTGGGTGAAGGCCGATCTTGGAAGGAAGGTGTCACCTATTCATATGCTGAAAGCACACGTCAAATTCATCAACTAATCGATTCGCTCCACTTGAATCAAGTACACCTGATCGGATATAGTTTTGGTGGAGTACTGGGGACCCATTTTGCTAAAAACTATCCAGAAATGGTCCATTCGCTCATTCTAGTAAGTACCCCCATTTCTTTCCCTGATACATTTGACCATATGCTGGGTGAAATAGAAGCGCGAGTCAAAGACCAAAAGGACACCAGTGCCCTCGATCAGGTGAACAAAATCAAATCGTTAGCCCCCTCCTCCATCGAATACAGCTCCTCCATCTTCATGATGGCAATGCAGCATGGTCTCTATCAATCTTCTGATCCAACTGAGGAATCAAAACGGCTTTCGCAAAGCCTGATGACTCACCCGAAACTCACCGAATTTTATCGGTTTGTAGCTGACCAAAACTACCAACCTATGATGGCTCCGACTATGGGCTATTGGAAAAATGAAAACTATACAACCGATCAAATTTCAGAAACGCTACCTGATATTAAGGTGAATATCAAAGGAATTTACGGTTCAGAAGATGGATTGATTAGCCCCAAGCAGTTGGAAAAACTCCAAGGTATCGTAGCGAATGCTGAGGATTTGAAAATTCTCGATCGAGCCTCACATGGGGTTTACATCGATCGTCAGGAGGAATTTATTCGTTTGATTTCCGGCTGGGTAAAAACTAAGAATTGATCAATTCCTCCACAAGCTTGCCGGACATTTTGGGCGAAAAAGTAAAGCGAGCTAGAGCTAATCTTGCTCGTTTTACTGACTTAAATCCCGCTCAAGTTCCTCAAGGGATTTGCCTTTTGTCTCTGGCAGCACTATCCAAAGCACAAAAAATCCCAGGGCACAAATCCCTCCATAGAGCCAAAAGTTATTGGCCCAGCCGAGACTTTCTTTGATACTTGGAAAAAAGTACGTTAGCGTAAAATTGCCCACCCAGTGGGAGAAAGCACCGATAGAAATCGCAGCTCCACGAACTTTGGATGGGAAAATCTCCGCCAAAATCACCCAAAGCAGTGGTGCCAAGGATATGGAGTAAAACATCACATTGGCCAAGACCAAAATCACCACCGGGGTACCTCCCAAATCGGCATAAAATGTATAACCTATGCCCGCATAGAGTATCGTCATGGTCGCCAGGCAGGTCAACAAAATAAATTTTCTCCCAAACCGATCCACTGTGGCTAAGGTCACAAAAACAGAGGCAACCATCACACCTCCGATTACCACGATATTGAGCATCATCTGCTTGAGATTAAATCCTGCCGCCTGGAAAATATCCGCTGCATAATAGATCACAACATTGATCCCGCTCCACTGCTGCAAAAACGCCAAAAAGATCCCCAAAGCGAGTAACTTCATGACGTGCTTTTGTAGTAAATCCTTGAGTTGGAAGGAAGCAGCACCTTCTGTACGAACTGAAGAACGGATTTCTAAAAGAGATTCTTTCGCATAGTGATGCCCTCCAAACCGAACAAGGATTCTTTCAGCCTCCTCAGCTCTACCGGCCTTGACTAGCCATCTTGGGCTTTCTGGCACCCAAAACATTAAGACAAAAAACAAGAATGCAGGTATAGTCTCTGCCCCAAACATCCATCGCCAGCCATACTGTCCACTCCAGCTGGAGGCAATTTCCCGGAGATCGGCCTCTGCCGCCAGATCAATATCGGAGGAAGCGATGAGCCAGTTGATGACTTGTGCCAGCAAAACACCGATCATAATCAATAGCTGATTGATCGTCACCATACGGCCTCGCAGGTGAGCTGGAGCTATCTCCGAAATATAAAGAGGTGATAAATTAAGCGCTACCCCCATGGCCACACCACCTACAATCCTGTAGAAATTGAAAAACCAAAAGGTGTCGGAAAGGGCAGTTCCTATAGCCGAAACAGTAAATAGTAATCCAGAAAACAGCAGGAGTTTTTTGCGACCAAAGGGTTCACTTAAAAACACACAGAGCAACGCTCCCGCCATACAGCCTACTAAAGCAGAGCTAGTCCCCCAGCCTTGGTCGGCGGTGGTCGTAATCTGGAAATAGGGCTCATAAAAAGACTTGGCTCCACCGATCACCACCCAGTCGTAGCCAAACAAAAAGCCACCTAGCGCCGCAGTGAGCGTGACCAACCAAATATAAATCTTCGAATGTGTATCAGCAGTATTCATTGCCGGGGAGGAGAAAAGGATGAATTGGCCCAGAAATTAGAAGAATTTATGGGTTTTCGTATCCTGCCTCTGGCAATTAGACGAGTTCGCTTGGTGGATTTTCTTTTGGAAATGAAAAATAGAAAGTCGACCCTTCCCCCAGTTTAGATTCTACCCAGACTTTTCCATGTAGAAAATCAATGGCTTTTTTCACAATAGCCAGACCGATTCCCGTACCTTCAAATTCCTCAGCTCGATGCAATCGCTGAAATACGACGAATATTTTCTCAAAAAACTCTTCCTCGATCCCGATTCCATTGTCTTTGACAAAAAACACCCATTCTTTGGGCTTTTCTTGAGATCCGATGGTGACGGTGGGTTTGGTGTCAGGTTTTGCGTATTTAAGTGCATTTCCGATGAGGTTTTGGAAGATCTGCATCAATGGAGTACGGTAGCTGATCACCACGGGGAGGTCTAGGTGGATGAGTTCTGCCTTTGTCTCATGGATCAGTTTTTTATAGTTTGACTCTACTTCAGAGACGAGTTCGGCAGTATCCACGGCCACAGTCGCTTCAGAAGCCTTGCCGACCCTGGACAGCTCGAGCAGGTCCAAAATAATCTGCTGCATTCGCTTCGCACCATCTCGAGCAAAGTTGATATACTTCTGCGCTTTGTCATCCAGCTGATCACTGTATTTGGTAGAGAGGAGCATCAGGAAGCTGGAGATCATCCTCAAGGGTTCCTGCAAATCGTGGGAAGCTACAAAAGCAAACTGTTCCAGTTCGAGATTTGACAGAGCAAGCTCTCTCACGTGCTGCTCAAGCTTGGCGTTGAGGTTGGTAAGGGACGTTTCGTAGGCTTTGCGCTCAGTGATATCCTGCATCGCTCCTACTACTCGGGTGACTTGGCCCGATTTATCCCTAACAAATACGGCCTTGTCCACGACATAGGCATAGGTGCGGTCGGCTCTTTCAAAACGGTATTCCTCCAACCAATTGACCTGAGTATTTTGAGGATTCATAAAATCTTGAATCTTCAAAAAGATCCTCCCCCGATCCTCAGGATGAATTTTGGAGATGAGAAAGTCCAAACTAGGCTCGATACTCTCGAGATCATAGCCAAAAAGCGTGTGAAAACCTTCGGCCCAAAACAATTCGCCTCGAATAGAATCAAAGTCCCAAACGGCATCGTTGGTAGCTCGCGACAGGATTTGGTAGCGCTGATTGGACTCGGCAAGTGCTTTTTTGCTCTCCACCAGATCGGTGATATCCAATCCGGCTCCAAACACACAGTTTTTATTCTGGTATTTGATGGGAGTCGCTGAGATTAGGACAGGTACTTTCTTTCCAGACTTATGCAGGACTTCCAGCTCCATACCTTTCCCATCATTTTTTAAAAACACATTCTCGATTTCCTCAAGAATCATTTCGTGATGCTCCTCTGCGAAAAAGTCCTGCGGCCGGAGCGATTCTACTTCTGCGGCATCATAGCCACTGAGTACTTCCAGTTTTTTATTCCAAAGGAGAAATTTCCCCTGCTCATCAAAGAGGAAAAAGACACTTGGAAGCTGCTGAACGAGACTTTGATTGAGAAGAGTTTCGTCTTTAAGTGCTTGAGACAGGGATTTTTCATGACTGATATCGATCATGAGTCCGCTCAGTTTGACCGGTTTTCCGTCTTTAATCATCACTTTGACCCGATCATTGAGCCAGATATAGGATCCGTCCTTTTTGCGAAATCGATAGTCGAAAATATGATCACGCATGGACACCGTTTCGGAGTGGCAAAAACTGACCATCCTATCTCTCTCCTCCGGGTGAATGTGATTTTTCCAAAAATCCGGTTCACTCATCCACTCGCTTTGCGTGTATCCGGTGATTTTTTCGACCTGAGGACTCACGTAGGAAAAAGAAAAATTAGATGCATCGGCTTCCCAGAAAATCCCATCTAAGGTCTCCAAAAGTGCCTCAGTACGCATTTTGGCCTGTTCCAAATTTTGCCTGGTCTTTTGAAATTCAGTGACGTCCTGGAAAACCCCTATCATTTGGATCGGATTTCCAGTTTCATCTTTGATAATACTTGCCTTAGAGACCACATGGATGAATGTACCGTCTTTGCGGATCAGCCTCTTTTGAATATTATACTCAACTTTGCCGGCCAAGGCATCATTCATATGCTCCAAAGCTCTCGCCCGATCCTCGGGATGTAGGACATTAACGCCCGTTTCAAACTTGACTTCTATTTCATTTGGCTCATAGCCTAACATACGAAAAACGCCCTCCGACCAAAACAAACCCTGGGAACGAAAGTCAACCTCCCAGGTACCGGTCTTGGAAAGTCGCTCCAGGTGATCCTGAAGAATCGAAAGTGAGGTAGAAGAATAATATGAGCTAGACAAGAGAATACGGGGTTTTTATTCTTTATTTTTCTGGGGGAATACTTAAGTCTATTTCCCCAAACAGGTACGAATTACAAATTTACCAAGGTAAAATACTGCACTCACCTACTTGTTCTTTAAGGTAAAGGAAATGCACAATAGAAACTACTAAATGAAATTATACCTTTGAAATTCAACACTAATTCTATCAATAATTCAACCCAAATTGGCGTTTTCTGGGTAAATTAGTTTTGCATGAATTGCTAAAACATGGGCCATTTTTAGCAAAAAGACCCAATCCTATCGCAGAATTAACCTGTAACTTGCTTCACCCAACTAGCCCAGCCGATCTATGAAGAATTGCCTTTTGATTTACTTATCGCTGTTTATCAGCTTTTCGCTGATGGCACAGGAACAAGCCTTTGAACCCAATCGATTTTCTAACTTGAAAATCGTGCCTCTTCCCGCGATAGGAGCCAATCCAGCTAACGGCTGGATGTTTGGCTTGGCACCATCGGCTACTTGGAGGATGGGCAACCCGGAGACTACCCGGCTTTCTAATTTCGTAGGAAATTTCCTCTATACGACTAAAAAACAATGGATTTTCAGCTCAAGAAGTAATATCTATTTAAATGAAAATAGCTGGATTTTGATTGGGGATTGGCGCTATTTTATCACTTCCCAGCCGACTTTTGGACTGGGTAGCAGCGCGCCAAACGAGCTTGAGGCTCATCCTGATCTGCCACTTCAGCAGTGGGGAGAGCAGCAGATGGATTTTCGCCTCGCAAGATTTTACGAGGCAGTCCTGAAGCGAATCGCCGATTCAAAATTTTACTTAGGCCTGGGTTACCACCTGGATATTCATAGTCGGATCTCCAACTTTCTTGAGGAATCTCTCCCCACTTTTGGACAATTCTCCCATGACTACCACAATGAACAGAAAGGATTCGATCCCAACCGGTACGTACTCTCGGGTGTTTCGATCAATGCAGTGATGGAAAATAGAGACATCCCGGTATCTCCCTATCAAAGAAACTTTGCCTGGATTCAGTATAAAATCAATCCTACTTTTCTGGGCTCTGACCAGAGTTCCTCCACCTTGCTCTTGGATTATCGACACTATTTCAATCTGAGCCAAACCAGAAAGCGAACTATTTTGGCTCTTTGGGGCATGGGAAATTTCCTGGTATCGGGTGATTTGCCCTATATGAACCTCCCCGCTATAGGTTGGGATATGTTTGGAAGATCTGGTCGTGGATACGCTCAGGGGCGATTCAGAGGCGAGCAAATGGTCTATGGTGAAGCCGAATGGAGATTCCCCCTACAGCGAAATAAAGAGACTTTTGGAGGGGTGATTTTTGTAAATGGTGCCAGCCTAAGCAGCTCAAATCCTGGCCCTATGCTCGGTGGCAGCTTTCAGGGTGAGCGCCTTTTTGAAAAAATCAATCCCGGATATGGTGCAGGCTTGCGGGTCATGATCAACAAAGAAAACCGAACCACAATCACAGCGGACTATGCCTTTGGTCAAAAGGGCAACTCCGGCTTTTATCTGAATATCAATGAATCTTTCTAATTAAAAAGCCCTGAATCCAACCGGAATCAGGGCTTTTTGCATGTTCAAATACTTATCAAGCGGCATTTCTGGCGGCATTGATAATGCCAAACATAGAGCGCAAAATCAACTTTTGGAGCGTTTCATTTTCAGTTTTGGATTCTAGCATCGTCTGGATCGCATACTGCTGAATCGTGATCAAAGGCAATACGATCCGCTCTCGGATTGCTATGGAAGTTTTGATGACGGGGTTATCGCCCATGATTTCTTCCAAACCTGAGACTTCATTGAGCATGTCGATAGAGCGGAGGTATTCTTGGTAGAGCATCTGCCAAAATTCTCCATAGTCTTCATTGTCTTTGAGATAGGCCGTGGCCGGATAAAAGCTCTTTTTTAGGGACTGCATCGAATTGCCGAGGAGAGTTCGGAAAAATAAACTCTCCTGATAAAGCGCCTGTAACTTTTCGAGTTTCTGATCCTCTTTGAGGGCACTTATAGCCGCACCTACCCCATAAAATCCCGGGATATTCTGCTTCATCTGCGCCCAGCTTCCCACAAAAGGTATGGCTCTGAGATCTTCAAATTTCAACCCGGAATCTTTCCCTCTTTTTAATGGTCGAGAACCGATGTTGGTCATACCGAAGTACTTCAGGGGTGTGACATGCTCGAGATAAGGCACAAATTTCTTGTGGGATTTCAGGTCTTTGTAAGCCTTATAGCCCAGATTTGCGAGTTCTTCGATAAGCTCACGTTGTGAATCCGAGAGGTTTCGCTCAGCATCGGAATACAGGTGGTTTTCCAGGCCAGCACTGAGCAGTTGCTCAAAATTATAGGTACAGGAAGCCTGCTTGCCGTAATTAGCCGAGATGGTTTGCCCTTGGATCGTCACTTGGATCTCTGCGTTTTCGACCCGATCTCCCAGCGAAGCGTAGAAGTTGTGCATATTGCCGCCGCCTCGTGCGGGAGGTCCACCCCGACCATCGAAAAACACGACCTGAATGCCATACTCCCGGGAGACTCGCGTGAGTTCTTCTTTGGCTCGCAAGATGGACCAGTTGGCTTTGAGGTATCCCCCATCCTTGGTGCCATCCGAAAAACCCAGCATAATGGTTTGCTTATTTTCCCTAAACTCCAGATGCTCGCGGTAATTCCACTGACTATACAGTTTGGCCATGATCTCCGGCGCTGCCGACAAGTCATCGATAGTCTCAAAGAGGGGCACGATATCGACGGGAAGGTTTTTCTCCCGATCGAGGATCAATCGGTTGAGCTGAAAAACCTCCATCACATGAAGTGCCGACTGGCAGTTGGAAATGATGTAGCGATGCAATCCCGCCTCCCCATTTGAAGCCTGGACACTCTTGATCGCCCCAAAAGACTGAAGCATTTCCCGGTGAAACTTATCCTGAAATTTTTCTACGGAGGGAAGACTCCTCGTCTTGAGCACTTCCTTGATCAGCTCATTTTCTTCACCTTCAAATTTTCTTCCCTGTATTTCAAAAAGCTCCTGCCAGAGTCCATCGTGCTTGCGACTGTCCTGACGCAGATCCATATGGGCAAAGTGAAACCCAAAGATTCGCACTTTCAAAATAAACTCGTCCAACAAATCCAAGAAAAGGCCCTCATGGTAGGTAACCAAGCACTCTCGGGCTTTGAGTAAGTCTGCCAGAAGTTCCTCCTTGGTCCTATAGACTTCTTTGTTTTCAAACAGCGTAGAGAAGATCCCTCTCTCTGCCTCCAAAATTATCGGCTCCACATGCTTGAAAGTCAACCGCTTTCGCAGCTTACGGATATCCCGGTAATAGCATCGAAGAATCCACTTTTTGAGCCGCTCGGCTACTTTTTCAGTGGTCTCGTGGGTGACAAATGGATTACCGTCCCGATCTCCTCCCGGCCAAAATCCAACCTTCAGCAGGCCGGGATTTTCCCAGGTATGCAGCGGCTGCTTCAGCGACCGGAGCAATCGAATCATGATATCCGAGATGCTTTGGTAAAAGACATTTTCCAAAAACCAGATCAAACTTACCGCCTCATCGTAGGGAGTCGGTTTTTCCCGATTGATAAAGCCCGTCTTACCGAGCTGCATCAGCAGGAGATTGATCGAACCCAAATCATCGTGGCGGATGGCCTGCTCTAGGTCTGTGATGATTCCGAGCACATTGCCGGGATAAAACTGCGTCGGGTGGGCTGTAAGCGTGAGCCGAACAGAAAAGTTCTTGAGCTTTTCGATCAGGTCTTCCCGCTTATGGTCATTATCAGCCCGAGCGATGAGCGCTTTGATGGAACCTTTTCCGTTGAGATCATTGATTTTTTCGTAGGCAGCATCCTCGATGGAGTCAAATAAAACCACCTGCCGCTCCACGTATTGGATCATTTGGAAGAGTAGATTATGCCTTTCCTTTTCGGAGTTGGCTGTCATCATCTCTTCAAAAAAGCCTTCGATAATTTCCTTTGGGGTCTTTTCCGACTGAAATCCCCTTTGACAGGCCGAACTCAAAATGGGCAGCAAAGTCCCCGTCCGATAGATGTCGTCAAAAGGAAGATCTAAAAAAAGGCTGTTGTAAATCGTAAATCGCTTGGCGACTTGCGTGTCATACACTTGAAACATTCAGGGTCTGCGTTTGATGGGTTGGTTAAATTAGTAAGTTTTCTGGAAAAAGGAATAAAAATTACAGTTCTATCAATCAAACTCATTTAAAATTTCCTTTTCTACACCAAAAAGGAAAATATTCAGAAAAAACAGAAAATCTCATTAATCCGAATTTTTTATACTTTCAGTGCATGAAATCTTTCCTCCCTCTCTTTACTCTTGGTTTGCTTTTTAGCGCCTGCACTTCTCCAAAAACAGAAACCCAATCTTTGACTACTTTGCCTTTGGAACCCTCCACCTATCACTTCTTAGTCGGCACTTACACCGATTCTGCGCATCATGGGATCAATCATCTGGCTTTTTCGCCGAGTGAAAACTACATGACTGTGCAGACGATCGCCGCTGGAATTGCCAATCCTTCCTATGTCATCGCTAACCGAAGCGGGAATTTGGTTTTTTCCTTGGAAGAAGAGGCTGGCGTCCAAGGTGGGAGCGTGTTGGCTTTTTCCCGAAATCCACAGGACCAAAGCATCAGCCTAATCGATCAGGAAGAATCGAGAGGTGATCACCCCTGTCATATTTCGCTCTCACCAGACGAAGATTTCTTGATTTTGAGCAATTATACGGGAGGTAGCCTGAGTGTATTTCGGGTGGATAGTTTAGGGCAAATGGATTTTGTGCAAAAAATCCAGCACAGCGGTCAAAGTGTCAACCCGGACAGACAGGAACAGCCGCACGTTCATTCCAGCACTTTTGATCCTGAAGGTAAACGAGTGGTGGTAGCGGACTTAGGCACAGATAAAATATCCGTGTATTCCTTTGATCCTCAGGAAAAAGAACCCTTGGCTCTGGAAGGTGAGTTTGCCATGACACCCGGTGATGGACCGCGGCATTTGGCGTTTTCGGCAGATGGAAAGGAGATTTTGGTGGTAGAAGAGATGACGGCTACTTTGGATATTTTCGGCTATGAAAATGGCAAATTGACTCCGAAGCAACGACTCTCCCTGCTCGATCCTGAATTCACAGGAGCGGTGGGTGCTGCTGAAATCCGGATTTCTCCGGATGGTCGGCATGTGTATGTGTCCAATCGAGGTGATGCCAATACGATCTCCGTGTTTGGCAAAAGTCCTTCTGGTGCATACGTTTTCATCGAAAATATCCTCAGTGGCGGCCTGATGCCAAGAAACTTCAACTTAACATCAGACGGCAAATACCTCCTTGCGGCGCATCAAGCCAGCAATGACATTGTGATTTTCGAACGGGATGAGGCAAGCGGCAAATTGACCCCTACGCCATGGAAAGCTCGGGTTCACAAGCCGGTTTACCTACACCGATTACCCTAGGCAGGACTTTCCCACGACTTTGAATTTCGGTAGTGGATTTGACCTTGGGAGATTTCCAGTGGTGATTCGAGATTATTATGAAATAGCTTCCCAGTGCCCAATCCCTGCGGCATTTGGGGAGCAAAGGTATCGGTCAGTTGCGCAATGGCATTGAGTCCGATATTGCTTTCCAAAGCGGAAGTCATCCACCAGCCTATGGATCGCTCTTCAGCGAGTCGAATCCACTCTCGCGTCTCTTCGATACCACCGAGTAGCGATGGCTTAAAGATCAAATACTGAGGTTGAATCAGATCCAAAAGCCGCTCTTTTTCATGCTGACCGATCAGCTCCTCATCAAGCGCTACTGGCAGCGGGGTAGTGCTACAGAGTAGCTGCATGGCTTGCCACTGACCGGCGGGTATGGGCTGTTCGATACTGTGGAGGTCAAGTTCTGTTAATTTTTCAAGCTTTTGCATGGCTTCATTTGGGGAAAAAGCTCCGTTGGCATCTACCCGTAGCACCACCTGGTCTGCTGAAAAGCGCTCCCGGATATACCTCAGTAGCGAAAGCTCCTGCTCAAAATCAATGGCTCCGATTTTCATCTTGATACAATCATATCCTTCTTGGAGCTTTTGATCGATCTGCTGGAGCATAAAATCCCGATCTCCCATCCATATCAGCCCATTGATCGGAATTACTCTTTCGCCTAGAGCAAAAGGAGTTTGGAAAATCTTTTTTTGACCTCCGTTTAACCTGTCCAGCAGTGCCGTTTCAACACCGAATCGAATGGAGGGCAAGTGCGCGGAAATTCGATGTCTCACTTGGATCAGGAGTTCATCAGCCTCATCCGACCAAGTCATATGGCTGAGTTCTGTCAATAGATTTCCCAAAATAGACTCAAAATCCACCCGATCATCAATACTCAGCTTGACCAAGGGAGCCGCTTCACCCCAGCCCAGGATACCCGGATTACTGGGATCTACAACCCTGATCCAATAGACATCACGGGTAGTCAGAACACCACGCGAGGTGCCAGCTTCAAACCGAAATTTGAGAGAACGCTTGATATAAGAAAACTGCATCTGAATCATTTGGATATTTAAAGTACTGACAAAGTGGGCTTGGTTATATTTGCAGGCCAAACAACCTACCATGGAAATGCCCGCCATCAACCTAAGAGACTACGAATATACACTTCCCGAAGACCGCATTGCCAAGCATCCTCTCGAAAAACGGGACTCGTCCAAGCTATTGCAGTATCGAGAAGGTGTCCTCAGTCACTTCCATTTTTATGATTTACCGGACCTGTTGCCTTCAGACACACTTTTAGTCTATAATGACACCAAAGTGATCCCGGCGCGGCTGATTTTCCAAAGGGAAACTGGCGCTACTATCGAAGTGTTTTTGCTCGCTCCTGTGACCCCAACGAGGGTGATCTCAGAAATCATGCTTGCTACCTATCCAGTAACCTGGGAAACCATGATCGGAAATGCCAAACGATGGAAGGAAAACGAAATTCTGAAAGGCCGAGTCATGGCCAAAGGAAAAGAGGTCATTCTGTCTGCAGAGATCGTTGATCGAGAGTCCAAATGGGTCCGATTTACCTGGTCAGATAGTATAGTGGCATTTGTGGATGTAGTCGAAGCAAGTGGGGAAGTGCCACTGCCCCCCTATCTCAACCGAAAGCCGATCGAGGATGATAAAAACCGCTACCAAACCGTCTATTCCAAAAATGAAGGAGCGGTGGCTGCACCTACAGCCGGACTTCACTTTACCGATGAGGTCTTTGCCGCACTTCGAAAAAAAGGCATTCAGGAAGCAGAAGTCACCCTCCATGTGAGTGCAGGGACATTTCAGCCGATCAAAGTCGAGAATGTACTCGAGCACCCCATGCATAGCGAGCAGATTCAGGTCAAAAAGGAAACCCTCGAAAAATTGATCAATTCGATTGGCCCGATAGTAGCAGTGGGTACGACTTCGGTACGGACATTAGAAAGCCTATATTGGTTTGGGGTAAAACTGATCGAAGGAAAAGGCGAAGAGGTCTTTATTCCCAAATTATTTGCCTACGAGGATAGAGGATCTCTGCCGAGTAAAAATGAATCTTTGAGCGCTGTCTTAAACTGGTTGGAAATAAACGGTCACGATTCGGTCTTTGGCAGCACCGAGATTTTTATTTTTCCAGGATATACCTATCGGATGGTAGACGGACTGATTACAAATTTTCACCAACCTGGATCCACCTTGGTTCTTTTGATAGCTACTATTTTAGGTGAAGATTGGAAAAAAGTTTATTCAGAAGCCCTAGAAAAAGACTACCGGTTTTTGAGCTATGGGGATAGCAGTTTGCTATGGATTTAATCCCCTATGTTGCTCAGTTTCTGGATTCCTGAAATAAGCTTTTGATAGTACGTTCGGCCAAGTGGAATCCACTCTTCTTCGATCCTTAGCTCTTTCGGCGAGATCTCCTCGATCAGACCTACTTGTACAATATAGCTTTTGTGAACCCGTAAAAACTTATCTTGGGGAATCAGTGTCTCAAAGTCCTTGAGAATATGCCGGACCGAAAATTTCCCAATCCTGGTAAAAAGATGGGTGTAATTCCCATCGGCTTTGAGCCAAAGGATATCCTCATGCTTGATTTTGATCAGGTTTCCATCTTGTCTTACAAAAACTGCATCCTTAATCAGCAGTTGAGCCTTCCCCTCCTCAGCGGGAAATCCGTTTCGGATCACTCGTGGTCTAATGATTTCTTCCAAAAGCTCTTTCATACCCGTATGTTTGCTTGACAACTAGGATGAAGTGGCTTTTGTTATCTTCATGAATCAAATTTCAAAAGACACCATTTGGTGAACCATTTTTGACTTCACTATGAAAAATGCAAGGAATAAAGCTTTCGGGATAATATTTACAGTATTGACTGCTGGTCATTTTTCTTGTGAACCCAAAGAAAAGCCCTCAAATCAAGCCACAATCACTGTAGAAGCGATCGAGATCGGTCCTACGGCCTCGACCGGAGCTAGACAAATGAATGCTCCGGTTTGGCAGCATCCACTACCTGCTGACATCCCGCTGATCTTTTCCAACCAAGTAATCGGGCAAACTATTTCTGTATCGTTTTCCACAACTCTTCCTTCGACTTTTCAACTTCCCCTAGGCACCTTTTCTTATCGATCAGATTCCGAGCCTTCGACCTTTTCGGAGGTGCTGCCCATTACATTTCAAGGTGAACTGGACGTGAACCAGCCTGCAATCCTGGTCCGACTCAGAGCGACTTCCGATCACCAATTAATCAGCTTTTTGAAAACTAATCTCCGCTCGGTCAATCTAATCGATCCAGCAGCAAGGCCTCTTTTTTCAACTTCAGATTTTCATTTTCTCTATCTGAATGGAAGTCCTACATGGAAAGTTGAAATCACTCCCGCTGAGGGAAAAGCGTTTCGCTTGGGATGGGATGGGCAATCATTTAATCACAGCAGCTTTTACTTTTCCAGATCAGGAGATTCTCCGCCGGTAAGCTTATCCGATTCGGAGTTGCTTTTCAACCGCTATGAAATTCCACTTTTGGAAGATGGCACGCCAGGCTTGACACCTCCATTTCGCAGAAAGGCACTTTCCAACTCACTTGCGGAGACATCAGGATTGCAATGGGTGAGAGAGCGACTCTTTTCGATCAATGATGGAGGAAACGGTGCCGAAGTACACGAAATCGATCCGGAAACGGGTGCCACCCTGAGGACGGTTCAGGTCAGCAATGCCCAAAACATCGACTGGGAGGACTTAACGGCCAGTTCGACTCATCTTTTCATCGGGGATTTCGGTAATAACTCCGGAAACCGCCAAGACCTCCGAATCCTTAAAATCGCCCTAGATGAGCTTTTGAATCAAAGTGTTGTCGAGGCCGAGTTTATTGAGTTTGCCTACCCTGATCAAACTGCTTTTACCGAACCAAACCACCGATTTGACTGCGAGGCTATGGTCCATTGGAACAATCAGCTGCACATTTTCACCAAACCTACCCAAGCCGGTGAGTCAGACCACTATATTCTGAATACATTCACAGGGATACAAACACCTGATTTTCAGCAAACTATTATCACTCCTGGCTGGATTACCGGGGCAGATGTGACTGCGGATGGGAGAAATTTGCTCCTCTTGGGCTATGAAGACGCGGGATTCAGCACACGTTCTTTTATCCTGAATTTCTCTGGATTGACTCCGGGTCAGTTGGAACCCAGCCGAGTTCAAACCCGCTTTTTAGGAAGTGTGAGCGGACTGAGTCAGACAGAGGGAATTGCGATTTATTCTCGGGAAAAAATAAAAATCTCGGGAGAACGTATCCGCATAGGTGGATTGGAAGTTCCCCCGAGACTATCGGAGTTGGATTATACAGGGATTATAGATTAACCCTTTCTCATGGCCTTATAGGCATTGATGAGCCCATTGGTAGAGCTGTCATGGGAGTTGATTTCCTCCTCACCCGCTAGTTCAGGAAGAATTCCGTTGGCCAGAACTTTACCCAACTCCACTCCCCACTGATCAAAGCTGAAGATATTCCAAACCACACCTTGCACGAAGATCTTGTGCTCATACATAGCGATCAGCTGTCCTAAGGTATAGGGAGTGATTTTTTTGACCAAAATGGAATTGGTCGGTCGATTGCCTTCAAAGACCCGATGAGGTGCTATGTGATCGATATCCTCGATTGATCTTCCGGCCTGATTCATTTCTTTTTGGACCTCATCCAGAGATTTGCCTTTCATCAGGGCTTCCGTCTGCGCAAAGAAGTTAGAAAGGAGCTTTTGGTGGTGATCCCCGATCGCATTGTGAGAAATCGCCGGTGCGATAAAGTCGCAGGGAATAAGGTGAGTACCTTGGTGAATCAATTGGTAAAAGGCATGCTGCCCATTGGTCCCCGGCTCTCCCCAGATGATCGGACCAGTGGTATAATTGACTTTTTGCCCGTCGCGAGTGACATACTTTCCATTACTTTCCATATTTCCTTGCTGGAAATAGGCAGCAAATCGGTGAAGGTATTGATCATAGGGCAAAATCGCCTCAGAAGCGGCTCCGAGGAAATTGGTATTCCAAATTCCGATCATGGCTAAAACTACCGGAATATTCCGCTCAAAAACCGAATGGCGGAAATGCTCATCCATGTTGTAAGCTCCAGATAGAAGTTTTTCGAACTGGTCAAAACCAATTACACAGGCGATGGGCAATCCGATGGCAGACCATAGCGAATACCTTCCTCCTACCCAATCCCAAAACTGAAACATATTGGCGGGATCGATGCCAAATGCCTGCACCGCCTTGGTATTGGTCGACAATGCTACAAAGTGCTTCGCAACTGCCGATTCATCCTTTGCATGGTCCATAAACCAGTTTCGAGCCGTGTGGGCATTGGTCATGGTCTCTTGGGTGGTAAAGGTTTTGGAAGCGATAAAAAACAAAGTCGTCTCAGGATCTACTTTTTTGAGGGTCTCGGCGATGTGCGTGCCATCGACGTTGGAGACAAAGAAAATCTCAAGATCAGGATTTTGGTAGGGTTTGAGTGCCTCAGTGACCATGACCGGGCCGAGGTCAGAGCCTCCGATACCAATGTTGACCAATGATCTGATCGGTTTACCCGTATAGCCGAGCCACTTGCCGGTGTAAATCTGCTCGGAAAACCCTTTCATCTGGGCCAATACTGCATTGACATCAGGCATGACGTCTTTTCCACCGACATAGATCGGATGATTAGACCGATTTCGCAGTGCGGTATGAAGTACGGCTCGGTTTTCGGTCTGATTGATCGGCTCTCCGGCAAACATCCCCTCGATGGCTTCATGGAGGCTCGTCTCCCGAGCGAGGTCCATCAGCGCGGAGAAAATCTCCCCATTAATTCTATTTTTGGAATAATCCACCAAAATATCCTCTTGCTGCAAACTGTAGCGCTCAAATCGCTCTGCCTTTTCAAAAAGATGCTTAATCGAGAGGTCTTTATACTTTTCAGAAAGATCGACCAATCTACTCCATGCAGGTGTAGTGGTAGGATTTTTTGCATTCATGAGTGAATAGGTTATGTCAGGAAAGCAACAAAATTAAAAGGAATCTGATGGAATGGCTGAACTTGACCAAAAACATCTGCCAGATCTGGAATGAATTTTAGAGGAATTTGTACCGACTTGAGATCAAATCAAGGACAAAACCCTTTATTTTACCCAGCCCATCAACCGTCACCATTTTGTTAGCACTTACTATCCTTACTGTTTTCTTTTTGCTCTCTTCCTTTGTCCCGCTCATCAAGCTGGATTATTGGTGGATTCGGATTTTTGATTACCCCAGGCTTCAAAAATTAACTATCCATCTGATATTGATTTGTTTATGGTGGTTTTTTGAGGAAGATATTTTGGTGAAATCCACCTGGATGATCTTACTCAGTCTTGGGGCGATTTATCTGATGTGGAAAGTTTGGCCTTTCACATGGTTTGGTGAAAAAATGATTCGAAAAGTGCCATTTCAGCCACAGAAGGGCATCCACCTCATCGTGGGAAATGTCTATCAATACAATAAAAGCTTTGCTAAAACGCTGAATCTTCTACTCAAGCGAAGTCCCGACGTGATCTTTTTGGTAGAAACTGACCAGGCTTGGATAGAAAACTTATCTGAATTGGAGAAGTCCTATCCCCATCGGTTGCTGCTGCCATTGGAAAATACCTATGGACTAGCCTTTTACTCCAAACTGCCCATACTCCGTCAAGAAATCAATTACCTGATCGATGAAAAGATTCCCTCCATCGAAGTGGACTTGAGGCTGCATGATGGTTCGGAAATCACCCTGTTTGGCATTCATCCCACGCCGCCTGTACCCGGAGAAAATCTCCAAAGTACTGATCGGGACGCGGAGATTTTGATGGTGGGAAAAAAAGCCAAAAACCACCCCAAACCCTCCTTGGTCATCGGAGACCTAAATGATGTAGCCTGGAGCTATACCACCCGATTGTTTTTAAAAATATCCGGCATGGCTGATCCTAGACGTGGCAGGGGCTTTTATAGTACCTTTCATGCCAAAATCCCGATTTTCAGATGGCCTTTGGACCATGTCTTTTTGAGTCATCACTTCGGTCTGTCCTCGATGCGGGTATTGCCGGGAATTGGATCTGATCATTTTCCCATCGAACTGAAAGCCACACTTACTCAATCTAAAACTGTCGAAAAAGAAAAAGCCTCAGGACAGGATCTCATCGAGGCCCGTGCCAAAATCATCAACGGGTTAAAAAATGAAAAGCCGGACTGACCGGCTTTTCATTTTTAATTATCCCCTTCTGCTTTAGCTTTTCGTTTAAATCCTTTATTAAACGGCCAAGTATATTCCAAGGCTTCCATTCCCTTATTGAGGTTGAATGTAGCTGAGTCAGCATTCATAAGTGTACTTTTTAAGGATTTGGCAAACTCTGGATCGTTGAGTAGCATGCCGAGCGAATTGTCAGGAGAGTTGAGTTTGTCCGTAATGGACTTAAATTCCTTGGTCAGGGTTTCCGTATTCGCACTCGTTTCTTTGAGGTTTTCGATAGTAGCCCGAAGGTCTGGCACAATGGTCTGATCAGTCACGAGCTCATTGAGCATGTTTCCCTCCTGATTAAGCTTCGAAGTGAAGGTATTGAGGTCAGCGATCATTTT
>VFQO010001296.1_pt1 | contig 19925 bp, 19 predicted proteins | sample 3512331 | NCBI WGS metagenome assembly VFQO01 (sample SAMN10412371, study PRJNA504923) | tailings metagenome | isolation source: Replicate 3 from Balatoc abandoned mine | place: Philippines: Itogon, Benguet | collected 2017-08-28
CCCCGATGCAGTGCCCGCCAACCAGGCCGGGGGTGAAGGGCAGGAAGTTCCACTTCGTCCCCGCCGCCGCGAGCACATCACGCGTGGCAAGGCCCATGCGATCGAAGATCAGTGCGATTTCGTTCATCAATGCGATGTTGAGATCGCGCTGGGTGTTCTCGATCACCTTCGCGGCTTCGGCCACCTTGATCGAGGGTGCTTCGTGCAGCCCCGCATCGACCACCGAACCATAAACTGCCCGCATCCGCGCAAGCGCCTCGGGACTGTCGGCGGCGATGATCTTGGTGATCGTCTCCAACCGGTGGACGGTATCGCCGGGGTTGATGCGTTCGGGGCTGTAGCCGAGCGCGAAGTCCTCGCCCTGTGTGAGGCCCGAATGCGCGGCAAGCCAGGGGCCGCAGATATCTTCGGTCACGCCGGGGAAGACGGTCGATTCGAAGACCACCAGCGCGCCCTTGGAAAGGCGCGGGCCGATGGTTTCGCAGGCGCGCTCCAACGGGGTGAGGTCGGGGCGGCGCTCTTCAGTGATCGGGGTGGGGACGGTGACAATGATCATGCTCGCGCCTTCCAGCACTGCCGGATCATCGCTGACGGCAAGACCGCATGACGCCAACCGCGCATCATCAATCTCACGGGTTGCATCATGGCCGGCACGCAGTTGCGCGATGCGGGCGGGGGCGATGTCGAAGCCGGTGACTTTAACGCCGCGCGTGCTCAGCCGCTCGGCCAGCGCCACGGCGACTGGCAGGCCGACATAGCCCAAGCCCACGACTGCGATTTTCCCGTCCATACGCCTGCATAGCCCGCGACATTTCAATTTTTCGCTAACCACGAGGGCCTTTGCGGCTTCACCGCGGGTTCAGTCCCGTCGGACTAGACAAGCGGCCCCGGTCGCGGGCATTGCTAGCCTTCGATATCCCGCGCACCGACAAAGGATCACGCGCTATGAAGCATCTGCTCGCCCCCGCTGCCGTTCTCGCCGCCTTCGCTGCCGCATCGGCGCCCGCCGCTGCGCAGAGTGCGGATGAGAAGATCAACATGGTGATTGCCTATAGCGAGGCTGAATGCCCTGTCGCGCAGCCCGGCGAAGTGGTGGTGTGCGAGATTCTGGTCGAGGAGGAGCGGTACCGTATCCCCTCCAACCTGCGCTACAGCGACAATCCTGCCAACCAGTCGCTCGCGCGGCAGGTCGATCAGATCAAATATGTCGGCGATTTCGGCGCGATGAGCTGTAGCCCAGCCGGCGCGGGCGGGTTTACCGGTTGCACGCAGAAGTTCATCGAAGCCGCTTACAAGGACAAGGCCGAGGAAGACGGCGTGCGCTTTGGCCAGCTGATCGAAAAGGCACGGGCCGAGCGCCTGTCCACCATCGACGCGGATGCTGCCGCCGAGCAGGAGCGGGTCGAAATGATCGAGCGCGAGTATATGCAGCGGCTCGAGCGGGAACGGCAGGGCGATCTGCCGGGCGAAGGCGCGCTTCCCCAACCCTCAACACAAACGCCCCCGAAATAAGACTCAGACTCGGTAGTAATCCCGGTACCACGCGACAAACCGCGCCACGCCTTCGTAGAACGGTGTTTGCGGGGCGTACCCAGTGAGGGACTTGAGCAGCGACGCATCAGCCCAGGTCGCAGGCACATCGCCCTGCTGCATCGGCATGAAGTTCTTCACCGCCTCGCGCCCGCACTCGGCTTCGATCGCGGTGATGAAATCCATCAGGCGCACCTTGTCGCCATTACCGATATTCACGACGCGGAAGGGCGCGACGGGTGAGAGGCTGTCGCCCTCCGCGATGTCCTCGGGCGCATCGGGCCGCACGGGGGGTACGTCGATCAGCAGGCGGATGCCGCGCACCAGATCAGAAACGTAAGTGAAATCGCGGTACATCTCGCCATCATTGTAGATGTCGATCGGGGTGCCTTCGAGGATCCCGCGGGTGAACTTGAACAGCGCCATATCGGGCCGCCCCCACGGCCCATAGACGGTGAAGAACCGGAACATCGTGGTCGGCAGGTTCCACAGATGGGCATAGGAATGCGCCATCGCCTCGTTCGCCTTCTTGGTTGCGGCGTAGAGGGTGAGGGGGGTGTCGCACTTCTGGTCTTCACCGAAGGGCATCTCGGTATTCGCGCCGTAAACCGATGAGGTGGAAGCCATCAGCAGATGATCCACGCCCAACTCGCGGGCGCATTCCATCACGTTGAAGGTGCCAATCAGGTTCGCGTCGATGTAAGCGCGCGGATTCTCAAGGCTGTATCGCACACCCGCCTGCGCGGCGAGGTGGACGATCACATCGGGCTTTTCCGCCAGAGCGAGCGCGTGGAGCGCGTCGAAATCCTCCAGCATCCCCTCGGTGCAGGAGAAATGCGGGTGTTGCAGCAGCATCTGGTGCCGCCGCTGCTTGATGCGCACATCGTAATAGTCGGTCATCCCGTCGAAGCCGACGACGCGGAATCCCTCCTCCAGCAGCAATTGCGAGAGGTGGAAGCCGATGAACCCGGCAGAGCCAGTGACAAGAACGGTGCGCATGGGCGCGGCCTACACTCGCCGCGTTAAGAAAGCGCGATATCCGGCGCGTCTTCCTGCTTCATGCCGACCACGTGGTAGCCTGCATCGACATGATGCGTCTCACCCGTGACGCCCGATGACAGGTCGGACAAGAGATAAAGCCCCGCCCCGCCGACATCGTCGATGGTGACGTTGCGGCGCAGCGGCGCGTTGAGCTCGTTCCACTTGAGGATGTAGCGGAAATCGCCGATCCCGCTGGCGGCGAGGGTCTTAATCGGTCCGGCGCTGATCGCGTTGACGCGGATGTTCCTCGGGCCGAGGTCATTCGCGAGATACTTCACGCTGGTTTCCAGCGCCGCCTTGGCCACACCCATGACGTTGTAATGCGGCACGACCTTTTCTGCGCCGTAATAGCTCAGCGTCAGGATCGCGCCGCCAGTTTCCGGCATCATCGCAGCGGCGCGCTGGGTAATCGCCACCAGCGAATAGGCCGAGATGTTCATCGTCATCAGGAAATTGTCGAGACTGGTATCGACATAGTGGCCGCGTAGCTCGTTCTTGTCGGAATAGCCGATCGCGTGGACCACGAAATCGAGGCTATCCCAGCGCTCTTTCAGGGTCGCGAAAGCGGCGTCCAATGACTCCATCTTCGACACGTCGCATTCGAAGGTGAAATCGCTGCCCAGTTCGGCGGCGAGCGGCTTGACCCGCTTGGCCAGCGCATCGCCTTGATAGGAGAACGCCAATTCCGCGCCATGCTCGGCCAGCTTCTTGGCGATGCCCCACGCGAGCGACTTGTCATTGGCCAGCCCCATGATCAGCCCGCGTTTGCCCGCCATCAGCCCGGATCCAGCGTTACCATTCATCCTGTTGTCTCCTCTGCGGGCCTGCCCGCCAGCTTTTCAGGCTCGGCCAGCGCCGCGTTCAATTGCGCTCCGATAACGAGGCCGAGGCCCACGAGCCAGAAAAAGAACAGCGTCACCATCGTGCCGGCCAGACTTCCATAAGTAACATCATAGCTGAAAACATTGCGCAGCACGACCGGCAGCGCGGCGGTGACCGCAACCCACCACGCCGTTGTGAACAGCGCGCCGGGCCATTTCGGAAAGGCCTTGCCGCGATAGGAACGGGGGGTCAGTGTCACGAACAGCACCCACAGCGACCCGCCAAGGCCCAGCGCGGGGACGATCCGCGAATAGCGCAGCCACGCGATCAGCTCGCCCAGTTGCGGCAGGCGCGCATCGATCACCTGCTGCGCCGCGCCGATCACCACCTGCGAAAACAGCGAGATCATCAACAGCACCACCGCGCCCAGGATCAGCCCTGCCGACAGCAGGCGATACCGCCAGAACGCCAGCCGCGCCTTGGTGCCATAGGCCCGCCGCAGGATGTCGCGGATCGTCTCGATCAGGCTCGTTACCGTCCACAGCGCGACCAATGCGCCGATGCCCAAGAGCCAGCCCGATCGCGCGTCCATCACGGTTTCGGCGACCGGGGCGATGACCTCGGCAACGGCGGGCGGCAGGGCGAGGCCGATTGCCGCAATCATGCCAGCCGCGCTCTCACGCCCGCCGATCAGTTCAAACAGCGCCGCACCCAGCACAAAGAACGGGAAAATCGCCACCATCGACAAATAGGCGAGGTTGCCGGCGTGGATGAAGCCTTCGTTATAGGTGCCTGCGAGCACGCGGCCTGCCACTTCAAACACACGGCTGCCCGGCCCGAGCACCCGTTTGAGGCGCGCCATGATCCCGCTGCGGGGTTCACGTTCGCCATGGCGCGCACGCTGTTTGCGCGCTTCGGGTGTAAGCGAGCGGACTTCGCGTTCTTGAGGCTGCGCGCGGCTGTCTGCGCTCATATCGGGCTCCTTGCCCGCCCGGCCTAGAGGCCGAACTTCTCGCGCGGGCGGGCCGTGTCTACCCAGCCTTCAAGCCGTTGTTCCAATGCCTCCAGATCAGCGGGCAACTGGATTGCGATCGTCACCAGCTGGTCGCCGCGTTCGGGCTTGCCGTCGATCGTCTTGCCGTTCTTGCGCGTCCAGCCCTTGCCAGCCAGCCGCAGCACGGTCCCGGACGAAGAGCCCGGCTTGACCGTCAGCATCACCGCGCCATCGACGGTGGGGCATTTGACCTTAGCCCCGCGCACCGCTTCATCGAGCGTGATCGGCAGGTCCATGCGGATATTGTCGCCGTCGCGCCGGAAAAACGGGTGGCTGCCGACTTCGACCATCACGATACCGTCGCCATGTCCGCCGGTGCCGGGTTGGCCCTTGTCCTTGAGTCGCATCATCGTGCCGTCTTCGACGCCGGCGGGCAGCTTCAGGTTGATCGCCTTGCCATCGGCCAGCGTGATACGCTGGTCGCGCCCGGCGGCAGCGTCGACGAATGGTACGGCGAGCCGGTAATGGATATCCGCGCCGCGCTTGGGCGGGGGCGGCGGGGGCTGGCGGCCGAAGCCGCGCTTGGGCGGAGGCTGCTGCTGGCGAGCGCGTCCGCCGAACAGGCCTTCAAACAAATCGCCGAGATCGACATCATCTGCGCCGAAGCCCGCAAAGTCGGCCGCGCCTGGCCCACCAGCGCCATAGGTGCCGCCCCGGCCATAGCCCGGCCGCGCACCCATCCCGGCAAAGGGGTTGGCAGGATTGCCCTCGCCGTCGATCTCGCCCCGGTCGAACTGCGCGCGCTTCGCCTTGTCCGACAGCAGATCATAGGCCCGGGTGGCATCGGAAAATTTCTCCGATGCCTGGGGATTGTCCTTGTTCCGGTCGGGATGCAGCTCCTTGGCGAGCTTGCGATAGGCGCTCTTGATGTCCGCCTCGGACGCCGTGCGGGCAATGCCAAGAATGCTGTAGGGATCGCGCATGGCGTATTAGCTAGGTGAGACAGTCGCGGTGTGCAAGCTGATGCTGTTTGCAAGTTTCGGGGCGCGCTGATTCAGGACAGCCGCGTGCCGTGGCGCTCACGATCCCGAACGCCGAGCAGGCGGCCGGTGATATAGGCGAGGTAGGGAATGGGGATGAGGGTCGCCGCAAAGGTGATGAAGTGCAGAACAAGGTCGCTCCACCCGTACCACACCCACCGGCCCACGATTTGCGAACCAAGGATCACGAGAATGAAGGTCGCCTTGCGGTTGGGATAGGACCAGAACCAGAATTGATCCTGCCAGCCCTGCCGCCCCAGCTGCAACAATTTCCACCCGCCATAGGCCAGCGCGCCCAGCATCAGGGCAAGGCCGAGAATGATGTAAAGCCATTCCATTGCGGCAATTTAACCGCCTGCGATGCCATCGACAAGCGGCCTTTCCCGCTCGGCGGGCGCCTGCATTGCCGCTTTCCGCGGGCGCCGGGCGTAGCTATGGCGACTAGCCATCCGAGGAGCCTTTCGCCCATGTCTGACACCACCCCGCTCGACGACGCCCAGCTGGCCGATTCCGTGCTGCCCGCTGGCGCAGATCCCTTCGATCTGTTCGAAGAGTGGTTTGCGGCCGCGCAAGTGGGTGAGATCAACGATCCCAACGCCATGGCGCTCGCCACCGCGACGGCGGATGCGGCTCCGTCTGTTCGGATGGTGCTGCTGAAGGGCCACGGCAAGGACGAGAACCCCGAAGGCATGGGCGGCGGCGGCTTCACTTTCTTCACCAATGCCGAAAGCCGCAAAGGCCAGCACATCCGCGCGAATATGCAGGCCGCGCTGTTGTTTCACTGGAAAAGCCTGCGCCGCCAGATCCGCATTGAAGGCCCGCTGATCGAGGTCTCGCCTGACCGCGCCGACGCCTATTTCCATTCGCGCCCCTATAAGAGCCAGGTTGGCAGCGCAGCGAGTGACCAGTCGCGCACCCTGCCTGAGCGGCAGACCTATCTCGACCGGGTGCAGGAGTTGTGGGCCGCCCACGAAGCCGAAGGCAAGGTGCCGCGCCCACCGCATTGGACGGGTTTCACGCTCTCGCCCCGCCGGATCGAATTCTGGATCGATCGCGACAATCGGCTGCATGACCGGCGCGAATTCATCCGCGATTCCGCTGATGCGCCGTGGTCCGACACGCTGCTCTACCCCTGAGGATTGCCCGATGACGCAGAAAATCCCCTATTGGCACGTCGATGCCTTCGCCGCGCGGCCCTTTGGCGGGAATCAGGCGGCCGTGATGGTGCTCGATGCGTGGCTCCCCGATGATGTGCTGGTGAAGATCGGGGGCGAGAATCTCTTCGCCGAGACTGCCTTCGTGGTGCGTGACGCCACGGGCGAGGCTGATTGGGAGCTGCGCTGGTGCACGCCGACCTATGAAATCGCGCTGTGCGGCCATGCCACGTTGGCGAGCGGGCACATCCTTCTGACGCGCGACGGCGGCGAACGGGTGACGTTCCGCACCCGCAAATCGGGCATTCTTGAAGTGCGGCGTGATGGCGCAGGCTACGCGCTGGCGCTGCCCGCGATTCCCACCGCGCCGCGCGCCTATCCTGAGGCCGTGGCGCTGCTCGGTGCGGAGCCGATCGAGGTGTGGCGCAACGACACCCGCTACAACATCTTCCTGTTCGAGAACGAAGCGGCGATCCGCGCGCTCGATCCCGATCTTCGCGGGCTCGGGGCTCTGGGCACCGACCAGTTCATCTGCACCGCGCCGGGAACACGCACCGACATCGTTAGCCGTGTCTTCGTCCCCGGCGGCGGCGTGGATGAGGACAGCGTGACCGGCTCAGCCCATGCGGTGCTGACGCCCTATTGGGCGAAGCGGCTGGGACGTGACAGCTTCACTGCTCATCAGGCGAGCACACGCGGCGGCGATCTGACGCTGCGGCTTGACGGCGACAAGGCATGGCTCGGCGGGCCATGTGTCACTGTGGTGGAAGGCACTTTCTATCTTTGAAAAGAAGCACTGTGATCCCCCGCGCAGGCGGGGGTCTCAGGCTCAGGAGCGCTATGGCACGAGGCTCCCGCCTTCGCGGGAGCGCGCGCGGAATTAGCGAGCGGGATACAGCTCCAGCACATCCGCCGCTTGCTGCAACATCGGCGGGCGCTCCGTGCTATCCGAATGGCCGAGCCGCACCAGCGTCACGCGCTGACTGGGCGAGACCAGCACGTATTGCCCCATATGCCCGATCAGCGAGAACAGGCTTTGCGGCGCGCGGTCGGGGAATAGCGGGTGCTCGCTCGCCGGTGTGCCGGGGATCGGGCGGTTAAGCCAGGTCTGGAACCCGTAATGCGCAGCTGCCGGGGAGGGGGTGACCATCGCCTCCACCCAGCGCTGCGGGAGCAGCTGTTCGCCGCCGGGCGCGCGGCCTTTCACGCGGAGGAATTCGCCCAGCTTCGCCCAGTCGCGTGCACTGGCGTGCATCAGGCTGCCGCCGATCAGAGTGCCGCTCGCATCGAACTCGGGCACCATTGACGTCATGCCGAGTGGGCCGAACAGCCGTACTTGCAGGTAATCCGCGACCGCCTTGCGCCGGGCTTCGGGCTTATCGCTCGTCGTCAGCGCCCGCGCGGCGATATCGGCGAGGATCACGCTGGTGTTCGAGGAGTATTCGAACTGCTTGCCCGGCTCGGCTTCGAGCGGCTGCTCCTCCGCCCACTTCGCCATATTGTCGCGCCCGTCGAGGAACAGCATCCTGACCTCGCTCGATTCGTAGGGCGGATCGCCCGCTTCAGTGTGGCGCAGTCCGCTGCGCATCTGAAGCAATTGGCGCAAGGTGATCTCGGCGCGCGGATCGCCGGGGCGCTGCCATAGCGGGACGGGAGCGGGGGCATCGAGGCTGAGCTTGCCGTCAGCGACCAGCATCCCGATCAACACGCCAGTGACCGTCTTGGCCATCGACCAACTGATGAAGCGGGTGTCCTTGTCATAGCCCGGACCATAGCGTTCGGCGGCGAGTTTCCCGTTTGCCATCACCACCACGGCGCGGGTTTCGCCGAGGTCCGGCATCGTGAACAGATCGTCGATCGAGCGGGCCAGCTGGTCCTTCGGCGCTCCGGCATCCGCGGTCACCGCGGCGAGCGCGGCATCGGACAGGGGGGCTTGTCCCGGCGGCGTCGATCCGCAGGCGGCGAGCATCAGCAGGGCTGGCGCTAGCAGAGCCGCGCGATTATGGGCAGGCGATCCAAGGGTCATCCGGCCCCAATTCCCGATGCGCGAAGGCTTGGCAATGGCGAAATCATCCCCCCGCACAGCGACCCGCCGTCCACGCTACGGGCTGTGGTTGCTGGCGCTCATCGCGCTGGGTGTGGGCGGAGCTGCCTGGGCGTTTCGCGAGCCGATCAATGGCTATGGCAGCATCGCGTCAGCCTATTCGGCGCGGGTCGCCTGTTCGTGCCGCTTTGTCGCGGGCCGCAGTCTTGAAGATTGCCGCAAGGACAAACTCGCCGGCATGGAAGCCGTAACCCTGCGCGACAATCCTGAGGCGAAGAGCGTCACCGCCCGATTCCCGTTGGTCGCTGAGGCAACCGCGACCTACCGTGAAGGCTATGGCTGCGTGCTGGAGACGTGGGAGGGGTGAAACGCCCCCTCCCGTTCACCCTGAGCTTGTCGAAGGGTTGCCTTTCCTTCGCGGACCGAGGCCCAGGCAGCAAAGAAGTGCAGTCCTTCGACAAGCTCAGGACGAACGGGAAAAAGGTTCAGGCCTCGACCTTTTCGGTCGAATCGATCCACCCGCCGCCGATTACGCGTTCGCCCGCATAGATCACTGCTGCCTGCCCGGGCGCGACGCCGAATTCTGGCGTGGCAAAGCGGATCGTGACCGCAGAGCCCCCGCCGATTGCACCTTCCAGTGTCACCGGCACCGGCTTTGCAAGGCTGCGGACCTTGGCGGTCAGCGGTTCGTCACCCATCGGCCCGATGCGGTTGGTTTCGGTCACGCGCGCGGCGTTCACCGCCAGCATCCGCTTCGGCCCCACCCGGACTTCGCGCGCAGCGGCATCGAGGCCGATGACATAGAGCGGCTCTGGCTGGCCGCCAATTTCGAGCCCCTTGCGCTGGCCCACGGTGAAATGGACGATGCCTTTGTGCTCGCCGAGTGTTGCGCCGGTGGCCGCGTGGACGATCGCGCCGGGGGCCGCGCCTTCAGGGCGGACCTTGGTGACGATCTTGGCATAGTTCCCGTCCGGCACGAAGCAGATGTCCTGCGAATCCGGCTTGGCCGCGTTTCGCAGCCCTGCCGCCTCGGCCAGTTCGCGCACCTGCGGCTTGGGCATCCCGCCCAGCGGAAAGCGCAGATAATCGAGCTGCGCTTCGGTGGTGCCATAAAGAAAGTAGGACTGATCGCGCGCGGGATCGAAGGCGCGGTGCAACTGCACGCCGTCAGCTGTCATCACCCGGCGCACATAATGCCCGGTGGCGAGACAATCCGCGCCAAGCTCGCGCGCCATGCGGAACAGGTCGGTGAACTTGGGCCCCATATTGCAGCGGATGCAGGGCACCGGTGTGCGCCCGGCGAGATATTCGTCGGCGAATTGTTCGACCACCTCTTCGCGGAAGGCGCTTTCATGGTCGAACACGTAATGTGCGATCCCCAACCGGTCGGCCACCGCGCGCGCATCGCGGATGTCGTCGCCCGCGCAGCACGCGCCCTTGCGCCCGGTCGCCGCGCCGTAATCGTAAAGCTGCAACGTGATGCCGATCACTTCCGCTCCGCTGGCATGGGCGAGCGCGGCGACCACCGAGGAATCGACCCCGCCGCTCATCGCGACGACGATCCGGCAATCGGCAGCGGCGCGCGGCAGATCGAACAGCACGGCGGCATCAGTGGCGGCCATCAGGCCGGTGTCGAGGAGGGCAGAGGTGTGCATGGGTGGGCCGCGATATAGCGAGCCTTCGCCTGCTTCGCCAGTGGCGCCAATCCAGCGCGCGATTCCAGCAAGATAATCTTGGCCGACCCGCCCGCGCTATTCCTAAGCTCGGGTAAATGCCGATTTTACCGGATTTTGACGTACTCGGGTTAGGAAGGGCAATGATGTTTGAGAAAGCCAAGCCTTTCAATGCGCACAGTGGCGCGCTTTCCGGTGGTCGTCCCGCCGAGGAACGCACCCGCGTCCGGGCTACGACCGCCGGTGGGGGCGAGGACCGATTCGCGCAGCGACCGGCGCGGCGCGCGACCGAGGCACTGCGCGCGCTCGAGTGGAGCGAGCTCACCGCCCGGCTCAACGCTGCGCGCGACCTGCGTCTGTTGCTGCGAACCGAATCGCATGCACCGATCGAGCAGGCCGCCGCCAGCTTCGGCGATGCGGCTGCAAGTTACTTTGCACTTCTCGACGATAGCGAACCGGGTGTTAACCTTGATGCTTTAGGGCAATCTAAAGCCTTGGGTGCAAAGGTTGGGTCCGATGAGGCCAACCGCCCGGGCGACGCGAAAGGATTACCCTCCGACGCACCCTGCGGCGATGCGAGAGACAAGCAATGATTGAGAACCAGGACATCCGCCCCGCACAGGTTATCGGCCCGCTTGGCGAGCCGCTGACGCTTGCCGACCTGCCTTCTCCCCAGACCAAGCGCTGGGTGGTGCGGCGCAAGGCCGAGGTGGTGGCTGCCGTGAATGGCGGGCTGCTTACGCTTGACGAAGCGCTCGCGCGCTATGGCCTCACGCTGGAGGAGTTTGCTTCGTGGCAGCGTGCGGTCGATCGTTCGGGGATGCACGGGCTGCGTGTCACCAAGATCCAGCACTACCGCGACCTCTACGAGCGCCAGCTCAAATACTAACCCCCGCTTCGATTCGTCCCGCCGGAAGCCCGCTCTGCCCGTAAGGCGTTGCGGGCTGTCGTCGTTTGGCGGCACTCCTTGTGCACGGCAGCGCGCAGCTTTCGCGCACCAGCTGCCAGCATGGGAGACACATTATGGGGTGGATTATCGCGTTGATTGTCGGCGGTGTGGCGGGCTGGCTCGCCAGCCTCCTGATGAATCGCGATGCATCGATGGGCGTTGTCCTCAACATCGTAGTCGGCTGCGTCGGCTCGGTGATTGGCAATTTGATTGCCGGCCCCTTGCTCGGCATCAGTGGCAGCGTGCAGGAATTCTCGATCCGCGGACTGATCGTTGCCGTCATCGGCGCGGTCGTGTTGCTCGGGATCGTCAATCTGATCCAGCGCGGCCGGGTGCGCTGATGCGGTAGCCTTTCCCTCGCTCGGAACCGATCACGCGCGCCTTTCGTCTAGGCTGAAAGTCATCGGTCGATGCAGTCATTGCGGCCCAACGCCCGACAATCTATGAGGCGTTGCAGTTGGTGACTTATGCGAGTAATACACTTCGTGGCCGGAGTGTCCGCTGCGCGGAACCGGTCCGAGTGAGGGAATGGCAATGAATTACGAGACGACGATCAGGGCCGAGGCCGCCGATGGGGTGACCACCGAGTTCTCCGGTGCGCGCACGCTTGCCGCGCCCGCGCTCCCGCGTTGGCTGATTGTCGGCGGGCTTGGCGTGTTCGGGTTGCTGCTGGCGGTCGCGGCGTGGTTCGCGTTGGCCGGCGGCGAGCCGGTTGCGGTTGACGATGACAATTCGCAGGCCCCTTCGGTCACCGTAGTCACGCCCGGCATGACGACTGTGGCAGGCGAAATTGAGGCGCCCGGCACGCTGGCGGCACGTCGCCCTATGCCGGTTGGCGTCGTGGGTGAAGGCGGGCAAGTGCTGCGCGTCACCGTCGATGCGGGCGATTGGGTGCAGCAAGGTCAGGTGCTGGCAGTGATCGACCGTTCGGTGCAGGTCCAGCAGGCCGCCGCACAATCTGCGCAGATTGATGTCGCCAAGGCTGACGCCAATCTGGCGCAGGCCAACCTTGATCGCGCCGCCCAGTTGGTAGCGCGCGGGTTCGTCTCCAAGGCCGATATTGATCGGCTGACCGCCGTGCGTGATTCCGCCGTTGCCCGGGTGAAGGTCGCGCAGGCGCAGTTCGGGGAACAGCGCGCGCGCAACGAGCGTCTCAATATCTATGCGCCCGCCACCGGCTATGTCCTCGCCCGCAATGTCGAGCCCGGCCAGACGGTCGGTGCAGGGTCTGCCGCGCTGTTCACCATTGCGAGTGGCGGCGAGATGGAAATGCTCGCCCAGCTTTCCGAAGAACAGCTTGCGAAGCTTTCAGTCGGCACGATGGCGACCATCACCCCGACCGGATCGGAAAAGAGCTTTTCGGGCCAGATCTGGCAGGTCGCTCCGGTGATCGATGCGACGACCCGGCAGGGCACGGCGCGGATCGCGCTGCCGTTTGCGCCTGAACTGCGGCCCGGCGGCTTTGCCACGGCGCGGATCAATGCGGGTAGCTTCAGCGCGACGGTTCTTCCCGAAAGCGCGGTGCTGGCCGATAGCCAAGGAAGCTTTGTCTACGTCATCGGCAAGGACAAGAAGGCGGAGCGCCGCCCGGTCAAGACCGGCGCGGTGACGGCCAACGGCCTCGCCATCACCGAAGGGCTCACCGGCTCCGAACAGGTGGTGCTGCGCGCCGGCGGGTTCCTCAATCCCGGCGAAACCGTCAACCCCCAGCCCCTCAAGAAGTAATCGCGTCCATCCCCGCGGCGGTCTTCCGCTTAACTGACGGGGAGAGAGTGCAGCACCGGCGAAACACAGGCAGGAATATCATGGCTCTACGCGACATCTCGGCCTGGTCGATCCGCAATCCGGTGATCCCGTTGGTGTTCTTCACCGGCCTGCTGTTTGCCGGGATCGTCAGCTTCCTGCAGATGGACGTGACAAACAACCCGGATGTCGATTTCCCGGCGGTCACGGTCAACATCTCCCAGCCGGGCGCCTCGCCGACCGAGATTGAGAACCAGATCACCCAGCGCGTTGAAAGCGCGCTGCGGTCGATCAGCGGGGTCAACTCGATCCAGTCGACCGCGCGTGAGGGCAGTTCGAACACCTTCGTCGAATTCGAAATCGGCACCAATCTGATTGAAGCGGTGAACGAGGTTGAAACCGCGATCGATTCGGTGCGTGGCAGCTTGCCTGATGGCATTCTCGAACCACAGGTCTCCAAGGTCGATGTGGTTGGCGAGCCGATCGGCTATGTCGCGGTTGAAGCCAATGACATGACGCTGGAACAGTTGAGCTGGTTCATCGACGATACCGTCGCCAAGCGGCTGTTGAAGATCGAAGGCATGGCCGAAGTCCAGCGCTTCGGCGGGGTCGACCGGCAGATCGAAGTGATCCTCGATCCAGCGCGGATGCAATCTTTCGGGGTTACCGCCTCGCAGATCAACGCGGCGCTGCGTCAGGGCAATCTTGACGCGGCGGGCGGCTTGGCTGAGATCGGCGGCACCCGCCAGTCGCTGCGCGTGCTCGGCAATTCGGACACGGCTTTCGCCCTGTCGCAGACTCAGATCCAGCTTGGTGGCGGACGCACCGTGCGGCTCGCTGATATCGCCAAGGTGCGGGACGGCTTTTCCGAACGTACCTCGATCTCCGAAGTCAACAGCAAGGAAGTCGTGAACTTCCTGATGAACCGCGCGCGCGGTGCATCGGACCTTGCGGTCTATGACGCTGCGTTGGCCGAGATGGACAAGATCGAGGCCGAAAACGAAGGCGTGAAGTTCATCAAGCTGTCGACCAGCACGACCTATACGCGCGGCCAGTACAAGTCCTCGATGTGGGCGCTGGTCGAAGGCGCGGTGCTCGCGGTGGTCGTGGTGTTCCTGTTCCTGCGCGATTGGCGCGCGACCTTCATTTCGGCGGTCGCAATCCCGCTGTCGGCGATCCCGACCTTCTGGTTCATGGACATGCTGGGGTTCAACCTCAACTTCCTGTCGCTGCTGGCGCTGGCGCTGGTGGCAGGGGTGCTGGTCGACGATGCGATCGTGGAGATCGAGAACATCGTGCGCCACATGCGCATGGGCAAATCGGCCTACCAAGCGAGTATCGACGCGGCGGACGAAATCGGCCTGCCGGTGGTGGCGACCAGTTTCTGCATCGTCGCCGTGTTCCTGCCCGTGGGCCTGATGCCAGGCGTTTCGGGCCAGTTCTTCCAGAACTTCGGCATCACCGTGGTGATCGCGGTGCTCATGTCGCTGGCTGTCGCGCGCATGATCACGCCGCTGATGGCGGCCTATTTCCTGAAGTCCAAGGGCCACGCCGAACATGGCGAAGGGCCGATGATCGACGCCTATATGCGGGTGCTGGCCTGGACGCTCGACACTGGTCGCATGGCGGCGCGCCGCGCCGGGATCAACGGCCCGCGGCACCGCGCGCTCTATGTGCTGTCGCTGCTGCTGGCTGTGATCGTGCTCCTGATCGTTCCGGCGCTGGCGATGTTCGAACTGGCAAGCGGCTCGATTTCCGCCAAGATTGCAGAAGGTATGAGCGCCGCGCCGCCGTGGAAGGGCCTGATCGGGCTCGACGTGCACAAACAGATCGCCACAGTCGTCTCCGCTGATTCCAACACCGCCGCGCACACAATCGTTGCCAAGGTGTTCGAAGTGGTGATCGTGCTGCTGGTCTCGCTGTTGTCCTTCTTCGCGGCATTCGCCGCGTTCAAGGCGATCGAGGTCCCGGCGAACGGCGACAGCAAATTTGCCCACGCCACCCGCTGGATGACGGCGCGGTTCTACGATCACCGCATTTGGATGCTCGGCATCGGCTGGTTCTCGCTGCTGGTGACGATCCTGCTGTTCGGCCAGATCCCCGGCCAGTTCCAGCCCACCATTGATGACGAAAACAGCCGCGTCGAAATTGAGATGGTGCCCGGCACCACGCTCGCCGAGACCAAGCGGGTGGTTAACACCGTGGCCGATCGCTTGCGCAAGGAGCCGGAGGTCGAACGCCTGCTTGAACGCATCCGGCTGGGCGACAGCTCGTCGATCTTCGTCAAGTTGAAGGAAGATCGCCAGCGCACCTCGGTCGAGTTCGAGCGTGAGCTTGCGCCCGATCTCGCCAAGTTCCCTGATGCCCGCGTGCGGTTCCAGTCGCAGTCCGGCGGGTTCGGCTCGGGCCGCGACATGACCGTAATGCTGGCTGGTTCCGATCCGGTGCTGCTCGATCAGACCGCCGCGCGGTTGGTCGAGGAAATGCGCGGGCTCAAATCGCTGGTCGCCCCGCGCATCAGCGCTGACCTCAACCGTCCTGAAATCATCATCACCCCGCGTGACAAGATTGCCGCAGAGCTCGGGATCACGACGGTGGCCCTGTCGCAGACGATCCGCATCGCGACACTGGGTGAGATCGAACAGAACGCCGCGCGCTTCTCGCTGTCGGATCGCCAGATCCCGATCGTGGTGCGCCTGTCAGAAGCCGCCCGCGCCGATTTCCGCACGATCGAGAACCTGCCTGTGCCGCTTCCCAATGGCGGGTCCGTGCCGCTCAGCCGTGTTGCCGACATCAGCTTCGGCTCCGGCCCGACTGCGATCCAGCGCTACAACCAGAACCGCCGCGTGCTGGTGGGGGCGGATTTGGCCGCAGGCGTGCTGAAGGGCGAGGCGCAGGCGCAGATCGACGCGCTGCCGGTATTGCAGGAACTGCCGGTCGGCGTAATCCGCGATGTGGTCGGCGAAGAGGAATGGCAGGCCGAGCTGGTCACCAACCTCATCATTGCGATCATCGCGGGCGTGATGCTGGTGTTTGCGGTGCTGGTGCTGCTGTACAAGCGGCTGATGAGCCCGCTGGTCAACATGACCTCGCTCGCACTGGCGCCGCTCGGCGGCATCCTGCTGATCTGGCTCTTGGGCCAGCCGCAGTCCATGCCGGTCTATATCGGCATCCTGTTGCTGCTCGGCATCGTCTCGAAGAACTCAATCCTGCTGATCGACTTCGCGATCGAGGAGATGAACAAGGGCGTCGGCCAGATCGATGCGATCATGGACGCCGGGCACAAGCGCGCACAGCCGATCGTGATGACCACCGTGGCGATGACGGCGGGGATGGTGCCGGTGGCGCTGTCTCTGACGGGCGATGGGGCGTGGCGTCAGCCGATGGGCATCGTGGTGATCGGCGGGTTGGTGCTCTCGACGCTGCTGACTTTGCTGATCGTGCCGGCGGGCTTCAGCTTGGCGGACAGCTTCGAAAAGCGCGTTGGCCCGGTGCTGCGCGCACGGATGCTGACCTACAAGCCGGGTGACGAGAACAGCTTCGATCCTGCACAGGATCGGCCGTTTCCCGGCCTCGCCAAGCTGACGCCGCCGGGCGGTGAACCGGCTGAGTGATTGTAAGGGCGTGACGAACGACCCCGAAGCGGGCTAAGGCCACAGGATGGCAACGCGCTCTCTGAGGCCCCTCACGCTCGGCGGCCAGCCGCTCACGGTTGATCGTGCCCGGCGGATGCGCTGGACGGCGACCGGCATGTTGGCAGCGATGGCGCTGATCTTCATCGCCACCCACGGGTTGGCTGCGACCGGCCACCCCGCCTGGGCCTATCTCAATGCCTTTGCCGAAGCGGCGATGGTTGGCGGGCTGGCCGACTGGTTCGCGGTGACGGCGCTGTTCCGCCATCCGCTCGGGCTGCCGATTCCGCACACCGCGATCATTCCCGAAAACAAGGACCGCATCGCCGACACCATGGCGCAATTCCTGCGGGAGAACTTCCTCACCCCCGCCGTTGTCGCGCGGCGGATGGCGGGGATGAACGTCGCCAAGGCAGCGGGCGAGTTCCTCGCGGCCTCGCCCGAACGGGGCCCCAAAGGCGAGATGGTGGACGAACGCTCACGCATCACCTCGGGCGCGGCGGAATTGCTGGCCGAGGTGCTGGAAAGCCTCGATCCTGACCGGCTCGGCAATCAGGTGCGATCGGGCCTCGCGGGCCAGCTGGCAAAGCTCGACATTGCTCCGCTTGCGGGCCGCATGATCGAGACGACGATGGCCGACAAGCGTCACCAGCCGCTGATCGATGGCTTCGTGCGCTGGGCGGGCCTCACCATTGAGGACAATGAGGAAACCCTGCGCGACATCATCCACCAGCGCGTGGCGGGCGTGCTGCGCTGGGCGGGGATCGACAAGACCATCTCCTCCAGCGTGCTCGACGGGCTGTACAAGCTGCTGGCCGAGGTGCTGGTGAACCCCGATCACCCCCTGCGCGGCAAGATCGAGGAAGGCCTCGCCAAGCTCGGTCAGGACCTGCAGCACGATCCCGAGACTCGCGCCAAGGTCGAAGAGATGAAGCGCGATCTGATCGCCAATCCCGCCGTGGCGGTGTGGTGGACCGGGGTGTGGGAACGCATCCGCCGCTCGCTGATCACACGCGCTCGCGACCCCGAAAGCGCCATGGGCGAGGAAATGCGCAACATGCTATCCGAACTCGGACAGGCTCTACAAGCGGACCAGCGGTTGCAACTCCAGATCAACCGCTTCGCCCGCCGCACCATGGTCGGCGTGGCCACCCGTTATGGCGACCAGATCGTGCGGTTGGTGTCCGAGACGGTCAAGCGCTGGGACGCAACGACCATTACGGACAGGGTCGAAGGCGCCGTGGGCCGCGATCTCCAGTTCATCCGCATCAACGGCACGCTGGTCGGCGGGCTGGTGGGCATGACGCTGCACTTTATCACCACCGTGCTCTAACGCCCGCGCGCTACCCCATGCGGTAGGTGATCGAGGTGGCGTAATAGGACTTGAATGCCGCCCCTGTCGCATCGCGCGCGGGCTCAAAGGTAGCGTCCTTCATCAACCGGCAGGCGGGGGATTCGAGTTCCTTGGCCTTGGTGGCTTGAAGCAGGGTGCAGCTTTCGACCTTGCCCTGCTCCGATACGATCACCCGCATCCGCAGGATCGCCTGCTCGCCTTCACGCGCCGCATCGCTCGGATAATCGGCCATGATACGCCGCGCGATTACATCCTGATTGGTCCAAACCGGATCGCTCTGCGCGGTCTTGTGCTTTTCGGGATCGAGCCCCCATTCGCGCAGAAGATCGAGCGTGCATTCGTTCAACACCTCAAACGCGGCATTGAGCGGCCCGGTCGCCAGACGCACGGTGCGATCCCCCTGACGCAGCTCGACGAACTGCACCTGCTTGCCTAGCGCTGGATCGAGCATCGCGCCGACCGGGACAGGCGGAGCGTCGGCTGGGGGGCGCTCGGGCATCCCGCCATCGATGGTGACATAGGAATAGATCACCCCGGGGCCGAATTGATCCACCGTGCCGGTAAAGGGCCTGGTGCGATGCGGGGTCTGGCCTTCATAAAAGCGCAGGTCCGTGGCCGCCAGACTGCGGAACCGCTTAAAGGCAGGCCCCGCCACTGTCAGCCCGGCAGCCCGGCCCGGGGAAAATTGCTGGAATCGAAGGAAGTGCTGATTCTCGCCCTCGCCGAAGACTCGGATCAGCTGGCATTTTTCGGACGCGAAATCGACGTTCCACGAACTTGCGGGCTTCAGCACCACCGGCTCGGCTCGTGACGGAGAGGCAGCAAGCACAGCCGATAGGACAGCAATGGCAAGAATGGAGTGACGCATGAAAAAACCTCCGGTAGTCACATCAGACTGCCGGAGGCTTGTTTCGAAATAAAGTCTTTTGCGATGAAATGCTTACAGCGCCCCAGTCAGCTCCGGTACCGCCGTAAACAGGTCTGCCACCAGACCAATATCCGCGACCTGGAAGATCGGGGCGTCATCGTCTTTGTTGATGGCGATGATGACCTTCGAATCCTTCATGCCGGCGAGGTGCTGGATCGCGCCGGAGATACCGATGGCAAAGTAGAACTCCGGGGCGACGATCTTGCCGGTCTGGCCGACCTGGTAGTCGTTGGGGACGTAACCCGCATCGACGGCCGCACGGCTCGCACCAATCGCAGCGCCGAGCTTATCGGCGAGCGGGGTGATGGTCGCTTCGAAGGTTTCGGCATCTTTCAGCGCGCGGCCACCCGAGACGATGATCTTGGCGCTGGTCAGTTCCGGACGTTCACTCTTGGCGATTTCCGAGCTGACGAAGGTTGAGACACCCGCATCGCCTGCGCCGCCGACCGCTTCGATCACGCCCGAACCGCCTTCAGTCGCAGCCTTTTCAAACGCGGTGCCGCGCACGGTTATGACCAGCTTGGCATCGGTCGATTCGACGGTGGCGATGGCGTTGCCGGCATAGATCGGACGGGTGAAGGTCTTGGGACCTTCAACCGACAGGATTTCTGAGACCTGCATCACGTCGAGATACGCAGCAACGCGCGGTGCGACGTTCTTGCCCTGCGTGGTGGCAGCGGCCAGAAACGCGTCATGGTGGCCCATCAGCTCAGCTGCGAGCGGAGCGACGTTTTCGGCCAGGCCATTGGCATAGGCGGCGTCATCCGCGACGTGGACCTTGCCCACGCCTGCGATCTTGGCAGCAGCCTCGGCAACTGAGCCGCAGTTATGGCCGGCGACCAGCAGGTGCACTTCGCCCAGCTTGGATGCAGCGGTGACGACCGCGAGGGTCGCATCGTGCACTTTGGTGTTGTCATGTTCGACGAGAACCAGAGTCTTCATCTCGAATATTCCTTATTCTGAGGGCTGGCGCGCTTACGCGATGCCGAGCGCCTTGACCTTCTCGACCAGCGCGGCGACG
>VFQO010001299.1_pt1 | contig 19920 bp, 15 predicted proteins | sample 3512331 | NCBI WGS metagenome assembly VFQO01 (sample SAMN10412371, study PRJNA504923) | tailings metagenome | isolation source: Replicate 3 from Balatoc abandoned mine | place: Philippines: Itogon, Benguet | collected 2017-08-28
GAGACGCCCTGGTAGATCAGGCGCGCTTCCTCGTGGCCGGAGACCACCTCGATCGCGAACCCCAGGATCTCCTGCGCGCGGCGCAGGAATTCGTCGCGGTTTCGCGCTTCGCGCAGCGTCTGTGTGGCGACCGCGCGCACCTGGTGCTTCTTGAAGCCGTGCAGCCGCTCGGCGAAGCGCGCCAAGCACTCCCAGCCACGCTGCATGGCCACCACGCTGAGGTTCTTCTCGGCGTCAAGCCCGCTGCCCTGGCGCACCGTCTCCTTGAGGTACTCCACGCGCTCGATATGGCCCGAGTGGTAGCGCCCGATTTCGAGCCGGAAGCTGTTGGAGCCGAGGTCGATGGCGGCGAGAAGGGTACCGTTTTGCATGGAGAAATCTGAGCCGTCGAGCGGGGGTTGCCCGGTCGGGAGGCGCCGATTGTGACGCATGCCCGTGGCAGCCAGCAGGCGCCAGCTTCGGTGGGTGCCTGGTTTGTGACGCCACGCCAGTGTCACATGGCTGTCACGAACGCTGCCTAGAGTGCCGTCTGTCCCCTTTGTTCAACCGCGAGGACCAACCATGAACAGCAAACGCACCCTCCTGAAATCCGTGGCCGCCGCCGCCCTGGCCACCCTGGCCCTCGGCACGGCCCACGCCGCCGATATCACCGGCGCCGGCGCCACCTTCCCGTTCCCGATCTACGCCAAATGGGCGGAGATGTACAAGGCCCAGACCGGCACCGGCCTGAATTATCAGTCGATCGGTTCCTCGGGCGGCCTGCGCCAGATCCGTGCCAAGACCGTGGCTTTCGGCGCCTCGGATGCCCCGGTCAAGGGTGAAGACCTCGACAAGGACGGCATGGTGCAGTTCCCCGCCATCATCGGCGGCACCGTGCCGGTGTTCAACCTGGACGGCATCGGCAAGGGTGAGCTGCGCGTGACCGGCCCCGTGCTGGCCGAGATGTTCCTGGGCAAGATCAGCAAGTGGAACGACCCCAAGCTGGTGGCCCTGAACCCCGGCAAGAAGCTGCCCGACATGACCATCACCGTGGTGCACCGCGCCGACGGCTCCGGCACGACCTTCAACTGGACCGACTACCTGAGCGTGGTCAGCAAGGACTGGGCCGACACGGTGGGCAAGGGCGCTGCCGTCAAGTGGCCGGCCCCGACCTCGGTGGGTGGCAAGGGCAACGAAGGCGTGGCCGCCAACGTGAGCCGCACCAAGGGCGCGCTGGGTTACGTGGAATACGCCTACGCCAAGAAGAACAACATCCCCGTGATGGCGCTGCAGAACGCCGACGGCAACTACGTGATGCCGGGCGATGACACCTTCCAGGCCGCTGCGGCCGGTGTGGACTGGTTCAGCGTGCCGGGCATGGGCGTGTCGATGGTGAACGCCAAGGGCAAGGACAGCTGGCCCGTGACGACTGCCTCGTTCATCCTCATGTACAAGGAACCGGCCAACAAGGCGGAGTCGGCCGAAGTCCTGAAGTTCTTCGACTGGGCCTTCAAGAACGGCAAACAGGCCGCTCTGGAACTGGACTACGTGCCCATGCCCGACGCGGTGACGCAGCAGATCCGTACCCGCGTGTGGTCGCAGATCAACAACAAGTGAGTCCGGGGCCCAAAGCCCTTTTCCGGATGAACCCATCGGCAGGCGCTGGCCGGCCGATGGGTTTTTGCAGTTCAATGTCTGTCACAAAAGACCCGGAGGGGGTCCGATGAACACCACCACCACCCGAGCAGACAGCAGCATGCCCACGATCCGCAGCGTCTCCCAGGCCGACGAGCAACGCAGCAACGACCGCATGAGCGCCATCGCAGGCCGCCAGCGGCTGCAGGACGCGATCTTCCACCGCCTTACCCAGAGCTTCTCGCTGCTGGTGCTGATTGCCCTGGTGGGCATCATCGTCTCGCTGTTCATCAACGCCTGGCCGACCTTCAAGACCTTCGGCGTGAAGTTCCTCTGGTACGTCGAGTGGGACATCATCAACGAGGAATTCGGCGCCCTGATCGCCATCGTGGGCACCCTGACCAGCGCGGGCATTGCCATGCTCATCGCCGTGCCGCTGGCCTTCGGCATCGCGCTTTTCCTCACCGAGACCTGCCCGGTGTGGCTGCGCCGCCCGTTGGGCACCGCCATTGAATTGCTGGCCGCCGTGCCGTCCATCATCTACGGCATGTTCGGCCTGTTCGTGTTCGCGCCGATCTTTGCCGACTGGTTCCAGATGCCCGTGCAGCAGCTGCTGGGCAGCATGCCGCTGGTGGGCTGGCTGTTTGGCGGCGCCACCAACGGGCTGGGCATTCTGGCCGCGGGCATCATCCTCGCGTTCATGGTGCTGCCCTTCATCGCCGCGGTGATGCGTGACGTGTTCGAGATCACCCCGCCCATCCTGCGCGAGTCGGCCTACGGCCTGGGCTGCACCACCTGGGAGGTGGTCTCCAAGGTGGTGCTGCCGTACACCCAGAAGGGCGTCATCGGCGGCATCATGCTCGGCCTGGGCCGCGCACTGGGCGAGACCATGGCCGTGACCTTCGTGATCGGCAACGCCAACCGGCTGCCCACATCGCTGTTCTCGCCCGGCACCTCCATCGCCTCCGTGCTGGCCAACGAGTTCGGTGAGGCCGAGGGCCTTCACTTCAACACCCTGTTCGCGCTCGGCTTCCTGCTGTTCTGCATCACCTTCATCGTGCTCGCACTCGCGAAATGGATGATCGTGCGCACCGAAAAAGCCAAGGGCGCCTGAGGACAACGATGATGGAAATGAATCAATCCCTCTACCGCAGCCGCCGGCGCACCAACCTCATCGGCCTGGCCCTGTCGATGACAGCCATGGCCCTTGGCCTGTTCGTGCTGCTGTGGATCCTGTGGGTGCTGTTCTCGAACGGCATTGCCGGCATCGATGCCAACCTGTTCACGGCCGACACGCCGGCACCGGGCTCCGAAGGCGGCGGTCTGCGCAATGCACTGCTGGGCAGCCTGATGATCGTCGGTCTGGCGGTGCTGGTGTCTACGCCCGTGGGCATCCTGGCCGGTGTCTACCTGGCCGAGTACGGCGACACCAGCAAGACCGCCGAATTCACGCGCTTCGTCACCGACATCATGCTGTCGGCGCCGTCCATCGTGCTGGGCCTGTTCGTGTACGCCATCGCCGTGGCCACGGTGGGCAACTTCTCCGGCTACGCGGGCAGTCTGGCGCTGTCGCTGATCGCCATCCCCGTGGTGGTGCGCACCACCGAGAACATGCTGCGCCTGGTGCCAGGCAGCCTGCGCGAGGCCGCGTTCGCCTTGGGCGCGCCGCGCTGGAAGGTGGCGCTCATGGTCACGCTGCGCGCGGCCAAGAGCGGCGTCATCACCGGCCTGCTGCTCGCGGTCGCGCGCATCAGCGGCGAGACCGCACCGCTGCTGTTCACCGCGCTCAACAACCAGTTCTTCAGCACCGACATGGGCGGCCCGATGGCCAACCTGCCGGTGGTGATCTTCCAGTTCGCCATGAGCCCGTACGACAACTGGGTCCGCCTGGCCTGGGCCGGCGCGCTGATCATCACGCTCACCGTGCTGGCGCTCAACATCCTGGCCCGCGTCTTCTTCCGCGAGAAGGTCAAGGTTTGACGCGAACCGCATCGACAGATTTCAAGGAAACCGCCATGTCCGAAACCGCCTTTGCCATCCGCCCCGAGAACTTCGCCGCCAGCAGGACGGCGCCCGACGCGGGAGAGGTGCGCAACGCCCTCGAGGTGCGCAACCTGAACTTCTTCTATGGCAAGTTCCAGGGCCTCAAGAACGTCACGCTGGATATCCAGGAAAGGCGCGTGACGGCCTTCATCGGCCCCTCGGGCTGCGGCAAGTCCACGCTGCTGCGCACCCTCAACCGCATGTACAGCCTCTACCCCGGTCAGCGCGCCGAGGGGCAGATCAACTTCTACGGCGAGAACATCCTCGACCCGAAACAGGATCTGAACCTGCTGCGCGCGCGCATCGGCATGGTGTTCCAGAAGCCGACGCCGTTCCCGATGTCGATCTACGACAACATCGCCTTCGGTGTGCGCTTGTACGAGAACCTCGCCAAGAGCGACATGGACGACCGCGTCGAATGGGCGCTGACCAAGGCCGCCCTGTGGAAGGAAGTCAAGGACAAGCTCAACCAGAGCGGCCTGTCGCTCTCGGGCGGCCAGCAGCAGCGCCTGTGCATCGCGCGCAGCGTCGCCGTCAAGCCCTCGGTGTTGCTGCTCGACGAGCCGACCTCCGCGCTCGATCCGATCTCCACCGGCAAGGTGGAAGAACTCGTGCACGAGCTCAAGAGCGACTACACCATTGCCATCGTCACACACAACATGCAACAGGCGGCGCGCTGCAGCGACTTCACCGCGTACATGTACCTGGGCGAGTTGATCGAGTTCGGCGCGACCGAGCAGATCTTCTTCAAGCCGACCAAGACGGCGACCGAGGACTACATCACCGGCCGCTTTGGCTGATGCCGCGCACCACGGGAGACATTCACATGAGCGACAAACACCTCTCCAGCCAGTTCGACGCCGAACTCAACTCCATCTCCACCCACGTGCTCGAGATGGGCGGCCTGGTCGAGTCCCAGTTGCACCAGGCGGTCTACGCGCTGGTCAACATGAGCCTTGAGTCCGCTGCGCAGGTGCTCGACACCGAGAACCGCATCAACCAGATGGAAATGGCGATCGATCACGAGATCATCTCCACCATCGGCCGGCGCCAGCCCACCGCGCGTGACCTGCGTTTCCTGATGGCGATCTCGCGCACCACGCAAAACCTCGAGCGCGCGGGCGACGAAGTGGCGCGCATCGCGCGAATGGTCAAGTCCATCATCGAAAGCGGCACGCCGCGCAACCTGCCGATCTCGGAGCTGCGCCTGGCGGCTGATCTGGCCACCGCGCTGCTGCGTCGCTCGCTCGACTCGTTCGCGCGGCTGGACACGCAGATGGCGGTGTCCATCATCAAGGCCGACGACGACATCGACCGCGAGTACAACGGCTTCCTGCGCAAGCTCATCACCTACATGATGGAAGACCCGCGCACCATCTCGCCCAGCCTGGACCTGCTGTTCCTGGCCAAGTCGATCGAGCGCGTGGGCGACCACGCGAAGAACATCGCCGAACAGATCATCTTCATCGTCAAGGGCGAGGACGTTCGCCACGCGCCGGTGGACAAAGTGGAGTCGGTGGCCGGATGAGAAAACTTCCCCGCGTGCTCGTGGTGGAGGACGAACCCTCCATCGCCGAACTGATCGCCGTCAACCTGCGCCACAACGGGTTTGCACCCACCGTGGTGTTCGACGGTGCCGCCGCCCAGCGTGAGGTCGACGCCGTGCTGCCCGACGTGATCCTGCTCGACTGGATGCTGCCGGGCGAGAGCGGGGCGGTGCTGGCCCGCCAGTGGCGCAAGAACGAGCGCACCCGTACCGTTCCGATCCTCATGCTCACCGCGCGCAGCGATGAAAGCGACAAGGTTCAGGGCCTGGACGCCGGTGCCGATGACTACATCACCAAGCCGTTCTCGACGCAGGAACTGCTCGCGCGCATCCGCGCCGTGCTGCGCCGCCGTGCGCCCGAGATCGTGAACGACTCGGTGACGGTGGGCGAGCTCTCGCTCGACGCCGCGACCTACCGCGTGAGCTTTCGCGGCCGCGAACTCAAGGTCGGCCCGACCGAGTTCAAGCTTTTGCATTACCTCATGAAGCACGCCGAGCGCGTGCACACGCGTGGTACGCTGCTCGACAAGGTCTGGGGAGACCATGTCTTCATCGAGGAGCGCACCGTGGATGTTCACGTCAAACGCCTGCGCGAATCGCTCGGCGAGGCCTCCACCATGATCGAGACCGTGCGCGGTGCGGGCTATCGCCTCACTGCCATGAACAGCGCCGCTCGCCCGGCGCAGGGCACGCCCATGTCGGCCACATGAGTCTTCGTGTTCTCGAGTTGATGCTCCTGGTTGCGCTGGGGGCATTGGTGGGCTGGGCCGCCGATGAGGCGGCCCTGGCTTTTGTGGGCGCCCTCGCGGGCGCTGCCATCTGGGCAGCCCGCGACACCGTGCGTGCGGCGCGCGTGCTGCGCTGGTTCAACAAGGCTGACCCTTCGCGCCTACCTTCCTACGGCGGTTTCTGGGGCGAGCTGCTCGACCGCGCGCGCAAGAGCATCAAGAAGCTGGAGAAAAAGGCGCAGAACAGCGATGCCAGGCTCGAGGATTTCCTGGCCGCCATCCAGGCTTCGCCCAACGGCGTCGTGCTGCTGGATGCGGCCGGTCGGATCGAATGGTGCAACCTCACGGCGGCCAGTCAGCTCGGCTTTGATCCGCAGCGCGACCTGGGCCAGTACGTGCGCAACATGGTGCGCCACCCGGCCTTCAGCGCCTACCTGAACGCCGGCGAGTTCGACCGGGAGATCACCATCGACGGCGTGGGACCACGGCCCTCGCAGCCCACGAAGATCTCGCTGCAGATCCATGCCTATGGCAAGAAGCGCAAGCTCATGCTCACGCGCGACGTCACCGCCGTGCAGCTGGCGGAGAACATGCGCCGCGATTTCGTCGCCAACGTTTCGCACGAAATCCGCACGCCGTTGACGGTGCTCAGCGGTTTTGTGGAGACCATGCAAAGCCTGGAGCTGAGCGCCGAGGAGCGCCACCAGTACCTGGGCCTCATGAGCCAGCAGGCGCACCGCATGCAGACACTGGTGAACGATCTGCTCACGCTGTCCCGGCTGGAAGGCAGCCCCGCACCAGGCGCGGGCGAGTGGATGGCCGCGTCCGAGCTGCTCGATCATGTGGCGCAGGAAGGGCGTGGCCTCACGCAGGTGATTGCCACCACGCCGCACCGGATCGAGCCGGTGCCCAGTCCATCGCTGTGGGTGTCGGGCGCGAAGTCCGAGCTCATCAGTGCGATGTCCAACCTCATGAGCAATGCGGTGCGTTACACGCCGGGCGGTGGTCTCATCGAGCCGGGCTGCCGCCTGCGCGAGGACGGCTGGGTCGAGTTCTTCGTGCGCGACGCGGGGCCCGGCATCGCGGCCGAGCACCTACCGCGGCTTACCGAGCGGTTCTACCGGGTCGACCGCAGCCGGTCGAGGGAAACCGGCGGCACCGGCCTGGGGTTGGCCATCGTCAAGCACGTGGCGCAGCGCCACGGCGGGCGCATCGAGGTGCAGAGCGAGATCGGCCGGGGTTCGACCTTCACCATCGTGCTACCGCCCACCCGCGTGCGCGAGACCGAGCCCGCCTGAGCAAGGCGAACCGGATCAGCCGCCCACGCGCTGGTAAAGCAGCAGGCTTTCCTTGTTGTCGGTCAGGCGGCGCACGGTCGCCTTGAAGGCCCACTGCGTGAGGTTCACGCGTCTGTCCAGGGTTGGTTGGCTTTCTGGCGACACGATCATCGCCTGGCAGCGTGACGCGTCTTGCGCGGTGCTGCGCACCAGCTTGAGCTGGCCGTGATAGCGCAGCGCGCTGACCTGCGCCTGTGTCAGTCCGTCCACCAGCACGCACGCATCGGGCGGCACCAGCGTGGCAATGCGGCGCGAGATCGGGCCGTAGCTGCGCCCGAAGTCGAGCAGCGGCAGCCACAACGTCATCAGCAGCAACCAGCACAGCGTGGCCCCCGCGGCCGGCAGCACGAGACTCTTCCAGATCGCCTCGCGGTGGCGGCCGACGCGCCAGGCCACCAACCACAGCCACGCCAGGGTGGCCGCAGCGCCCAGCAGGAACAACAGCAACGAGAACTCGGGCACGAAGCCCGGTGCCAGCCGGGCCACGTTGGCCGCGGGCTTGGCTGGCACGCCGGTCATCATGGCGAACCAGATCACCCAGATGACCAGGGCACAGAACGAGAAGAAGAGCAGGGTGAACCAGTCGATCAGCGACGACACGCTGCGCCGCAAGGTGGGCAGGGCAAAGGCTGCCAGCGCGGCGAACGCCGGCAGCGCCAGCAGCAGGGCGCGGTCGCGCTCCTGGGCCAGGGTGGTGTGCGCCACCACCACCAGCACGGCCCACAGCGGCAACGCCAGGTGGGGCTGCAGCCATTGGTGCCGCCAGCGCCACAGGGTCCAGAGCACGAGCGGCCACGCCGGCCAGGTGAACCACAGCAGCAGTCGCGCCCAACTGTCCCAGGGCAGGTTACGCCAGGCGCTGGCCACGTCCGGCAACCGCAGCCCACCCGCCCAGACCGCCACGCCCAGCGCCAGCACCCAGGCCGCCAGCGCCAGCCACCACGCCACCGAGGGGCTGGTGGCGGAGTTCTCGGCCCCGCGGCGCAGGTGGTGCCAGCCGAGCAGGGCCAACCAGCCCAGGCCGAGCAACGCCGCCAGCCCGGGCGCGTGACTGAGCATCAGGCCAAGCAGGCCGATCAACCACCAGAGCAGGCCACGCCAGGCCTGCGGCGCGCCGGGCTGGGCCAGGCGGGCGGCGCCCAGCAACATCAAGGTTGTCCAGGCCAGGCGGGCAAGATCGGGCGTTGTCTCGTGCGACAGCTGGGCCAGCCCGAGGCAGGCAACCAGCGCCAGCAGCGCCGCGTCGGCCAGGGCGCGGGCGTAGTCGGCGGGTTGGGCCTCGCCCCCGAAGGCAAAGGCCACCGGCAGGGCTGCCGGCTGGCGCGCCAGGTGATAGGCCGCGTACCAGGTGGCCGCCAGCGTGAGGGCGAGCAGCAGGCCGAACGGGATGCGAACTGCGAAGTCAGGGGAAAGGAAAGGCAGCGCCTTGATGAAGATGGCGCCGAGCCAGTAGGGCAGCGGCCCGGCGTCAACCACCGCACTGCCCAGCACGGACGGTTGCCACCACGCGGCGGTGCCGCCCGCGAGCTCGAGCATGGCGCCGAAGGCGCCGACGTCGGCGTTCTTCCAGGGCTCACGCCCGAGGAAGCCGGGCAGCACATAGGCCACGCAGAAGAGGATCAAGGCCAGGCGCGGCAAGCGGCGCACGGCCGACTGGCTCACGATGGCAGGCGTCGGGCGATTCACGGCTGGGGACTATACAAGCCGTCTTTGCGGCACAGGGGGTTCGCCAGGGCAGAAACTCGCGGGCGAAAAAAAAGCAGCCGGAGACTGGCTGCTTTTCTTCGGGCAGGGACCGTGCTTACTTGGCGGTCTTGCCGTAGCGGTTGCGGAACTTCTCGACGCGGCCGCCCATGTTGTCCACGCTCTTTTGCGTGCCGGTGTAGAACGGGTGCGACTCGCTGGAGGTATCGAGCTTGTACAGCGGCAGTTCGCGGCCGTCGTCCATCTTGATGGTTTCCTTGGTGCTGGCGCAGGAACGCGTGACGAACTTGAAGTTGTTCGACAGGTCCAGGAAGCAGACGTCGCGGTAGTTGGGGTGGATGCCTTCTTTCATGGCGTTTCCTTTTGATCAATCGATCGGTCGGTTGCGACAGCCGCGCCGGAACCCTTCCGACGTACTTGCCGCCAAGCAAAGCCGCAGATTATAGCCCAGTGGCCGGTATCAACCGCCCCGGCGCATCATGTCGAAGAACTCGGAGTTGTTCTTCGTGGCTTTCATGCTCTTGAGGACCATCTCCATGGCTTCGATCTCGTCCATGTTGTACATGAACTGGCGCAGGATCCGGGTCTTCTGCAGGATCTCGGGCTGCAGCAGCAACTCTTCGCGGCGGGTGCCGCTGCGGTTGAGCTGGATCGAGGGGAAGACGCGCTTCTCGTACAGGCGGCGGTCGAGGTGGATCTCGCAGTTGCCGGTGCCCTTGAACTCCTCGAAGATCACCTCGTCCATGCGCGAACCGGTGTCGACCAGGGCGGTGGCGATGATGGTGAGCGAGCCGCCTTCTTCCACCTTGCGTGCCGCGCCGAAGAAGCGCTTGGGACGCTGCAGGGCGTTGGCGTCAACACCACCGGTGAGCACCTTGCCCGAGGAGGGCAGCACGTTGTTGTAGGCGCGGGCCAGGCGGGTGATCGAGTCCAGCATGATCACCACGTCCTTCTTGAGTTCGACCAGGCGCTTGGCGCGCTCGATCACCATCTCGGCCACGTGCACGTGGCGGGCGGCAGGCTCGTCGAAGGTGGAGGCGATGACCTCGCCGCGCACGGTGCGCTGCATTTCGGTCACTTCCTCGGGGCGCTCGTCCACCAGCAGCACCATCAACTCGACGTCGGGGTGGTTGGCGGTGATGGCGTGGCAGATGTGCTGCATCATCACCGTCTTGCCGCTCTTGGGCGGGGCCACGATCAGCGCGCGCTGGCCGCGGCCGATGGGCGCGATGATGTCGATGACGCGGCCGGTGATGTTCTCGTCGCTCTTGATGTCGCGTTCCAGGCGCATCTGTTCCTTGGGGAACAGCGGCGTCAGGTTCTCGAACATGATCTTGTGCTTGTTGTCCTCGGGGGGCAAGCCGTTGATCTTGTCGAGTTTGTTGAGGGCGAAGTAGCGCTCGCCGTCCTTGGGGATCCGGACCTCGCCCTCGATCATGTCGCCGGTGTGCAGGTTGAAGCGGCGGATCTGGCTGGGCGAGATGTAGATGTCGTCGGTGCTGGCCGTGTAGCTGGTGTCCGGCGCGCGCAGGAAGCCGAAACCATCGGGCAGCACTTCGAGCACGCCGTCGGCGTAGATTTGCTCGCCGGTCTTGGCCCGCTTCTTGATGATGGCGAACATCAGCTCCTGCTTGCGCATGCGGCCGGTGTTCTCGATTTCGAGCGCTTCGGCCTGCTTGAACACTTCGGATACGTGCAGGGCCTTGAGTTCGTTCAGGTGCATGGACGTCACTCCAGCGAGGAGGCGATTGGGATGAGCGGGGGGGTGGGCGCCGAGGTCCGGATGTCGGACGTTGCGCGAAGGAGGCACGGGCGCTGTCGCGGCCCGCTTGCGGCGCATTATGACAGGAATCGCGGTGATCGCGGTCTGTCGCCGAGCCCGCGCGCGGCTCGTGGGCCCGGGCCATGCCCGGGCCGCGCAGCCATCAGGCGAGCTGCTGGTCGATGAAGGCGGTGAGCTGCGCCTTGCTCAGCGCGCCGACCTTGGTGGCGGCGAGCTGGCCGTCCTTGAACAGCATCAGCGTGGGGATGCCGCGGATGCCGAACTTGGCGGGCACGTCGCGGTTGTCGTCCACGTTGAGCTTGGCGATCTGCAGCTTGCCGTTGTAGGAACCTGCCACTTCGTCGAGGATCGGCGCGATCATCTTGCATGGGCCGCACCACTCGGCCCAGAAGTCCACCAGCACGGGGGCCTTGCTGTCCAGCACGTCGGCCTGGAAGGTCGCGTCGGATACGTGTTTGATGAGATCGCTGGCCATGATCGTCCTCGGAATCGGTAGGCGGGGGAGGTTACAGTTTCAACGCATGCGACGGAAGATGCGACGGAATCGCCGCGCCTCACGGACGCCTCACGCGAGCGGCCGCATTGTGACAGAAACCCCTTTTTCATGACGCCTGCGACCGCGAGACCTCACAGCGAGTCGGCCCTTGCCACGCAAGGCCTGCAAGCCCACTGCGAATGCGGTTCGTGGCCGGTTGCACTGGCACGCATCGACGCCCAGTTGCGCGAGCGCAGCGTTGCGGCTTCGCGGGCCGTCGTCCTGGTGCCGCAGGGCGCCCTGGCCGCCGAGGCGCGCCGCGCCTGGGCCGTGGAGCACGCGCATGGCCGCGTGACGCAGGGCCTCGTGCCGCGCTTCGTCACGACCCGGCAATGGGCCGAGTTGCTGCAGCCCTGGCAGGGCGGCCCGCAGGATTGGAGCCGCGATCCGGCGCGCGATGCCCTGGTGGCGGCGGGGTGGCTCGATCGTGTGGTGCGCGAACCGGTCGAGCCCGGCTTGCGCCGCGAACTGGTGGCGCGGCTGGTGGAAGCGGCAGGGCAACTCGCCCCCCTGGCGGCCGCGCGCCACCCACAATCGCGCCAGGCCTGGGCCGACGCCGCGCGGGCCGCCCTGGCACCCCCGGGCGGCGGCAACACGCGCTGGGAAGGGTTGGTTGCCCATGTGGCATTGGCCTGGGTGGGTGCCTGCGGCTTCGACACCGACGCTCTCTGGACGCCCGCCGCGCGCAACGACGCCGACCTTTTGATCCTGTTGCCGGGGCACCAGGCCGACCCGCTGGCCGAGGCCTTGATGCAAGTCTGGGGCGCCGCTGGCGTGCGGCTGGGGTGGGGCGCGGCGAGCGACGAACCGGTCGTCGCATCGCCGCGTGTGCGGGCCTGTACGGATTTCGAGCACGAGGCATTGAGTGCAGCCGCCTGCGTGGTCGATCACCTCAACGCGGGCCGGGCGCCCGTGGCCTTGATCGCGAACGACCGCCTGCTCACACGCCGTGTGAGCGCGATCCTGGAGGGCGCGGGCGCGCGCTTGCGCGACGAGGCCGGCTGGAAGCTTTCCACCACCCAGGCGGGTGCCGCCTTCATGGCACTGTTGCGCGCGGCCGCACCGCGCGCCAGCAGCGACGACGTGCTCGATTGGCTCAAGCTGGCGCCCGCCTTCGATGCGACCGAAGTGCAGCGTTGCGAACGGGCGCTGCGTCGCCAGGGCGTGTCGCTGTGGGCCGCAGCACCATCCGACCACCGCCCCGCGGGCGCCGACGCGCTGCTGGGCGCCTTGCAGGCGACGCGCCCGCTGGTGCATTGGCTGCGCGATGTGGATCGGGCGCTTGAACTCAGCGGCCAGCGGGCAGTGCTCAAGGCCGATGCGGCGGGCCAGCAATTGATGACACTCCTGCGCTTGGGAGAGGCCTCGCACGAACTCGACGGGCTGGGCGAAACGGCCGGTGAGGGCGGGCGCCGCCGCTGGAGCCTGGCGCAGTTCAGCGCCTGGGTGCGCGAGGTGCTCGAAGGCGCCGGCTTTCAGTCGGGGGCTTCGGGCGCGCCCCAGGTGGTGGTGGTGCCCCTGTCACAGCGCCTGGGGCGCTCTTTCGCGGCCGTGGTGGCACCGGGTTGCGATGAGCGCCACCTGCCTGCCAGTCCCGAGCCCACGGGCGCGTGGACCCGTGATCAACGCCAGGCGCTGGGCCTGCCCGATCGCGAGGCGCTGCGTGCCGCCCAGGCATCGGCATGGGCCACCTTGTTCGACGGCACGCCGCTCGATCTGCTCTGGCGTTCCCACGACGGGGGGGAGCCGCGCTTGCCCAGCCCGTTGCTGGACGCCTTGTCACTTCAGCCCGATGCCGTCGCACTCGATCCGCAGGAGATCGCATCGCGCGGCACGCCGGCGCCGCAGCCGAGCGCGCCCGGGCTTGTGCCCGAGCGCCTGTCCGCCAGCGCCTACGAGGACTTGCGGCGCTGCCCTTACCGCTTCTTCGCCTTGCGCCAGTTGCGCCTGAGTGAAGCCGAGGAGCTCGACACCGAGGCCGATGCGCGCGACCTGGGCAACTGGCTGCACAACGTGCTGCGGGCATTCCATGAAGCACGCCGTGACGCGCGGCCCGGTGAAGCGGCCGACCGTGCGGCGCTCGACGCCCTGGCCGAGCAGGAGGCCGCGCGCATGGGCCTTACGCACGAGGCCGGTGCCGCCGGTTTTCTGCCGTATCGCGCGCAATGGCCGGCGCTGCGCGAGGGCTACCTGCGCTGGCTGCAGGCGCATGAAGCGCAGGGACATCGCTTCGTCGAGGCCGAAGCGGCGCACGAAGCGCGCGCCGGGCGCTGGACGCTGCAGGGCCGGCTCGACCGCATCGACGACGCTCCCGGCGCGCTGCCGCTGGTGATCGACTACAAGACCGAAAGCCGCCCCACCACCCGCGATCGCGTGAAGCAGCCCTTCGAGGACACGCAGCTCGCGTTCTATGCGGCCCTGCTGGGCGCGCCCGCGCTGCGTGCAGCCTACCTCAGCCTCACCGACACCCGCAGCGGCCCGGACGACGCGGCGCTGCTGGTGGAGCAGCCCGAGGTGCTGGCCGCGCGCGACGCGCTGCTGCAAGGCCTGGTGAGCGACCTCGAGCGCATGGCCGCTGGCGCGCCCATGCCCGCACTCGGCGAAGGCAGCACCTGCGACCACTGCGCAGCGCGCGGTCTGTGCCGCAAGGATTTCCTCTCATGAGCGGGCTGGCCTACCGCATCGATGGCCGCCAGGTACCGTCCGAGGCCTTCTACGCACGCGCCTGCGACCCGTCGCGCAGCGTCGCGATCGAGGCCTGCGCGGGCGCCGGCAAGACCTGGATGCTGGTCTCGCGCATCCTGCGCGCGCTGCTCGCGGGTGCCCAGCCGCAGGACATCCTGGCCATCACCTTCACCAACAAGGCGGCGGGCGAGATGCGCGAGCGCCTGCAGCAGGAGCTGGCGCGCTGGGCCACGCTCGACGACAACGAACTTCACGACGCGTTGTGCCAACGCGGTCTGGATGGCGCGACAGCCCGGACGCTGCTGCCGGCCGCGCGCGGGCTGCAGGGGCGCCTGCGGGCGCAAGGCCGCCCGGTGCAGCTGCTTACCTTTCACGGCTGGTTTGCGGCCTTGCTGCGCGCTGCACCGCTGTCGCTGCTGCAGTCGCTCGGTCTGCCGCCATCGTATGAGCTGCAGCAGGACGACGCGCCCTTGATCGAACGCACCTGGCCGCGCTTCTTCGCGGCGCTCGCGTCCGACCTCGCGCTGCAGGCCGACTTCTTTGCCAGCGTGGCCGAGATCGGCCGCCACAACACCGTGGAGGCCTTGCGCAAGGCCGCGGGCAAGCGCGTGGAGTTCACGCTTGCCGACGAGGCCGGCGTGGTGGAACACAGTGTGGAACCCTTTGGTGCGCTCTACCCGCAATGGGCAACGCTGGAGCGGCCCGCGCTGTCGCTCTTGAACGCCGAAGCGCGCCAGCGCTGGCACGAGCGCGCCAGCGCGCTGGGCCGCGAGGCCAACGCCACACCGCGCAAGGCTGCCGACGCGGTGGTCGATGCTTTCTTGTTGCCAGACGAGCCGCAACGCGCGCCCGAGCGGCTGGCGCGGCTGCGCAAGGCCTTCTTCGTGAAAGACGAAGACCGCTTGAGCAAGAATCTGCAGAAGTTCCCGGCCGCCGAAGCCGCCGAGGCTGAACTGCAGGCCCTGTGCGCAGCCGAGCGGCAGCACACCGCCTGGGCGCATCACCAGCGCATGGCGCGCCTCACGCGCCGCTTCCTCACCTGCCTGGCCGAGCTCAAGCGCGAGCGCGGCTGGGTCGACATGAACGACGTGGAAGGCGCGGCGCGCCGATTGCTGGGCGACGCCGAGCTCTCGGGCTGGCTGCAGCAGCGCCTGGACGCGCGCGTGCGCCACTTGCTGATCGACGAGTTCCAGGACACCAACCCCTTGCAATGGCAGGCGCTGTACGGCTGGCTGTCAGCCTATGCCGGCGCGGGGGCGGGCGAGGCACCCAGTGTGTTCCTGGTGGGCGACCCCAAACAGTCGATCTACCGCTTTCGACGCGCCGAGCCGCAAGTGTTTCGCGCCGCCCAGGCCTTCGTGGTGCAGGGCCTGGGCGGGGCGCTGCTGGCCTGCGACCACACGCGCCGCTGCGCGGTGGCCGTGGTGGACGCCGTGAATGCGGTGATGTCGCGCGCGGTGAACGATGGCGACTACGGCGAGGCCGTGGGCGCCGCTTTTCGCCCCCACACCACCGCAAGCAAGGAGGCCGGTGCGGTGCTGGCCTTGCCCGAGGTGGCGCGCAGCGCGCGCGTGCGCGCCGAAGCCGACGCCAGCACCTGGCGCGACAGCCTCACCCAGGCGCGACACCCGCCCGAGGACGCCATGAGCACGCTCGAAGCGCGCCAGGCGGCCGACTGGATCGCCGCCGAAATTGCGGCGGGCCGCGTGAGCGCCGATCAGGTGATGGTGCTCTCGCGCAAGCGCGAGCGACTGGGTTGGATGCACGAGGCGCTGCGCGAGCGTGGCATTGCCAGCGATGAGCCCGAGAAGACCGACCTGGCCGACGCCCCCGCGGTGCAGGACGTCATCGCCCTCATCGACGCCCTGGTCTCGCCGGGGCACGACCTCAGCCTGGCGCGCGCGCTGCGCTCGCCCATCGGTGGTTGGGGCGACGACGAACTGGTGCGCCTGGCGCAACAAGTGCAACGCGTGCGGGGTTCGCAGGCACCGGACACAGCCGATGAGCTGCCCCGTGGGACGGCGCGCGACGTGCCCACCTGGTGGGACGTGTTGCGCGACACGGCGCGCACTCCTGACGCCCCCGCCCTGTGGCGCGACACCGCCGAACGCTGGGCCGGCTGGCAGGCCGCCTTGCGAGCACTGCCACCGCACGACGCACTGAGCCGCATTTTTCGCGAGGGCGAACTGCCGGCGCGTTATGCCCGGGCCGCGCCCGCCGCCCAGCGCGCCGGGGTGCTGGCGCAATTGCAGGCGCTGCTGGCCTTGTCGCTGCAGCACGAAGGCGGGCGGTACCTCACCGCCTACCGCCTGGTGCGCGCCGTGCGCGCGGGGGGCCTCACCCTGGCGCCGGTGGCCGCACCGGGCGCCGTTCGCCTGCTCACCATCCACGGCGCGAAGGGGCTGGAGGCGCACACCGTGCTGCTGCTCGACACCCATGCTGCGCCCTCGCGGCCCGAAACCACCGGGGTTCTCGTGGACTGGCCGGGCGAAGCGGCCCATCCGCAGCGCTTCGTCTTCCTCACCCAGGAAAAAGCCGCACCGCTGTGTGCCCAGCCTTTGCTCGATGCCGAGCGGCGTGCACGATCGCTGGAAGAACTCAATGCGCTCTACGTGGCCATGACGCGCGCGGCCGAGCGGCTGGTGGTGTCGCATTTCGAGCCGCACCAGGCGCCCGCACAGACCACGTGGTGGGCGCGTCTGTCGCCCGTTGCCACGCCACAGGAGGCCCCTGCGCCCCTGGCGAGCACCGATGCCGGCAGCGCCGCCCCCTGGGTGCTGCACGGCCTGCCGGCGTTGCGCGCGGCGCCCGAGCCAGAACCTCCCGTCATGGCCCCCGATGACGACCCCGCCACGCGCTGGGGCCAGGCGGTGCACCGCTTGCTGCAGTGGTGCCCAACGCCCGCCGCGGGCTTCGATTGGGACGACACCCACCAGCGTGCCATCGAGCGCGAACACGCGCTGGACGCCGCGCGCAGCGCCGACGCCCTGGCTGCGGCGCGCCGCATCGTGCGGGGCGAGGCCGCCTGGGCCTGGGACCCGACGCGCATCGACCACTGGGGCAACGAGGTCGACCTGGTCCATCAGGGGCAGGCCCTGCGTCTGGACCGTCTGGTGCGCGAGGGCGCCAGCGGCGTGTGGTGGGTCATCGACTTCAAATCCCACGACGCCCCCCACACCGTGGCCGAACACCGCGAGCAACTGCGCGGCTACCGTGCGGCACTGCAGGCCACCCAGCCGGGCGGCACGGTGCGTTTGGCCTTCATCACCGCGCAAGGGCGCTTCATCGAACTGGACGCCCCATGAGCGATATCGACGTGGCCATCGTGGGCGGCGGCCCGGCGGGCCTCATGGCCGCCGAGGTGCTGTCACGCGCCGGTGTGGCGGTCGATCTGTTCGACGCCATGCCCTCGGTGGGCCGCAAGTTCCTGCTCGCAGGCAAGGGCGGGCTCAATCTCACGCACGCCGAGGATTTCGAGCCCTTCGTGTCGCGTTTCGGGACGCGCGCCAGCGTGTTGCGCCCCATGCTCGAGCACCTGGGCCCGCAGGCCGTGCGCGACTGGGCGGCGAGCCTGGGGATTGCCACCTTCGTGGGCAGCTCGCGGCGCGTGTTCCCCACCGACATGAAGGCCGCGCCGCTGCTGCGGGCCTGGCTGCACCGCCTGCGCCATCCTGCGCCCGGCGGCGCGCCGGTGCGCTTTCACATGCGCCACCGCTGGATCGGCTTCGCCCCCGATGGCGTCTTGCGCTTCGCAACGCCTGAGGGCGAGGCCAGCGTGCGCCCACGCGCCACGGTGCTCGCACTCGGTGGCGCGAGCTGGCCGCGCCTGGGCTCCGATGGTGCCTGGGTGCCCTGGCTGCGCGACGCGGGCATCGATGTGACAGCCCTCGAACCCAGCAACTGCGGGTTCGATATCGCGGGCTCGCCGGTGCATGGTGTGGCCGAGGGGTGGAGCGCGTTCTTTTCGCAGCGCTGGGCCGGCCAGCCCTTCAAGACGGTGGCGCTCGCGCTCGATGAGCCCACCGGGCGGCATTGGCATCGCGGTGAATTCGTGGCCACTGCCACGGGCATCGAAGGCAGCCTGGTCTATGCGCTTTCGGGCGCGCTGCGCGAACGCATCGCTCGAGAAGGCATTGCCACGCTGTGGGTCGATCTGTTGCCTGACCACAGCGCCGAGCGGGTGCGCGCTGAAGTCGCCCACCCGCGCGGCTCGCGCAGTCTCTCCAGCCACCTGAAGGGCCGTCTCGGGCTCGACGGCATCCGGCTCGCGCTGTTGCACGAATGCCTGGACCGCGACACCCTGCACGACCCGGTGCGCCTGGCACCCGCCATCAAGGCGCTGCCGCTTCGGCTGCTGCGCGCGCGCCCCGTGGCCGAGGCCATCAGCAGCGCCGGTGGCGTGCGCTTTGAAGCGCTCGACGAACGCCTGATGGCACGCGCTCGGCCTGGCCTGTTTGTGGCCGGGGAAATGCTCGACTGGGACGCTCCCACCGGCGGCTACCTGCTCACGGCCAGTCTGGCCAGCGGGGCATGGGCCGCAGATGGGTTGGGGCGCTGGCTGCGCAGGCCAGCCTGAGCACGCCGGCTCGGCCGGGTGGCCATGCCGCCGCCTGCGCGGATGGCGCCGATGAACCTTTGGCGCCCGACCGGTTACTCAACGCGAGCCAGAGCGGAGATTGCAATCGCCCGCTCCCCTGCCATCGCCATTCCAGAGAGTTGATCCATGGTTTCACGCACTTCAAGCTCCAAGCTGCATTCCCATGCCCCTTTGAAGGAGCCCCCTGAAAAGGGCAGCGCCACCGCAAAGGCGGCGGACAAAGCCCTCAGCAAACACCCGCAGGCCGCGCGTGTTTTTCTGCACAAGCGCTTCGGCACGAAAGCGTTGTCATTCACCCCCCCCAATTGGCTTCAACGCAAGCTGGGCGGGCATCGAATCGATGCCGATACGCGGGATTTCTTCGCTCAATTGGGCTTGGATAACCTGCTTCATCCGGATCCGGGCGTGCGACGGGCCGCGGCGTGTTTGTTTGCCGGCGCCCGACGGGGCCAGGGTGAATTCGAAGTGACCGAGGGGCTGCGTCTGGCCGTCAAGAAGCTGGCGAATCCGCTGGACAAGTCTTTCGATGAATATCAGAAGCAGAACGACCCGCCCGGGAATCACCTGGGTGCCCTGGCGTTCGAGAAGGCGAAAGAACTGTCCCGCACCACACAGCCCACCCCCACGCCGACCCAGGAGCCGGAACCGCAAGCAATGGTCATCACGCCAGCCAAGAAGCCGGATCTCAGCGAGATCGACGGGCTGCTGGCGGGAGTGGGGCCGGCGCCGCTACCCTTCGCCACTGCCAGCGAATCAGCGCTGAAAAGCCACTACGACAGCCTGATGAGAGGCCCGCGCACAGGCCCGTTCCAACACGAGGAGGCGGTGGCCGAATTCGCCATGCAGGTGCAGCATCACGTGAAGGCCAATCGCCAGACCGAACTCCACACGACCGGTGAAGTGTCGGATCTGATCAAGTTCATTGCGACGGGCAGCAAAGAGCGGTGGGCGGGGGGCGGAATCAAGTCAATGAACACGCTGGGTGGCGTCACGTACGAGGGTACGCTCAAGGGTGATCTGGACGCGCGGATTCGAGCCCTTCACCATCTGCTCTTCGACACGGGTTTTCTGCGCGATCTCCCGCAAGATTACGCGGCCCACTACATGGGCCTGTACGCGGATCTGGCGAAGCAATACAAGGATGCGGTGCGCGAACAGGGCGCCTGATCGCCGCGCCTCGACACCGTGGGATACGGGAGATGCAACCGGCATCTCCCGTTTTGCTTTTCGATGCGCTGAAGCCCTGTCGGCAGCTGCAGTGGGTGCAACGAAGCGGCGATGGCACGGGAGACAAAATAAGGTGACGAGCCTTGACCCCGGCACTGGCTTCACGGTTAGGGCTGCTTGG
>VFQO010001300.1_pt1 | contig 19911 bp, 27 predicted proteins | sample 3512331 | NCBI WGS metagenome assembly VFQO01 (sample SAMN10412371, study PRJNA504923) | tailings metagenome | isolation source: Replicate 3 from Balatoc abandoned mine | place: Philippines: Itogon, Benguet | collected 2017-08-28
CGTCCCGGACGATGCGATGGGCTATGGCCTGCCATCGGGGCACTTCGGAAAGGCGATTCTGACGCCAAGGACGAGCACACCGAAGGCCGACCACCCACACGAACCGCCTGGGCCGCCGAAGAACTACGGGGCCGACATAAACACGCTGATCGAGCTACTGGAATCCGGGCGGCTGTGAGCCTTCAAACACACTCAAATCCGGATACCCGAAAAAATAAACGCGCCATGGCCCGTTTAATGGCCTTGGCGCGTGTTTGCTAAAAGTGCCTTGTGCGTGTGCGTAAGCTCGGTGTTTTTATATTCCGAAATGTTGTAACAAATGGGTTTATAAGGCGATTTGGCAATTAAGACTGACTGCCCTCCCCTTTCAGGGTATAGCGTTCGATTACCTCGCGCAGCTTGCCCCAACCCTCGGGCTTGAGGTTGAAATTGGATGTGAGGGTAAAGCCAGCGCCGCGCCCTTTGCGTTTGAGCATCCCAAGGGTTGAGCCATCCTTTCCGACAATCGTCTCCTCGGCTCCGGCTTTAGGTGCCTCTACAACAGGTGCCAGCAACTTCTTGAAAAGTGCATCGCATGCCAACTTGGTATTTGAATTGACCATTTCCTGAAGGCGACTTTCAAACAATTCCTCGTGCTTCTGCTTGAACTTCGCGGCCTTCTCAAGCGACGTGAGCGACAGGTTACGTTCATCGAACACCAGATTCATGATGCGCGGATCGACGCCTTCGACAATGCGAACGTATCGGTTCACGGCGTTCTCGTTTTCGCCAATGCTGTAGGCCAGGGCCCGACAAGTAGAGTAGACATTGGTCCGGATCAGCGATGCGTACCACTTCGCGTTCTCCCACCCTGTAGTTGCGGTTCGGCCGGCATTCTCTGAATGTGTCAGCGCGGCCCGCACCGTCATGGGTGTGTCCTTATGCATGATCTGCGCAAGGAAGGGATAGATCTTCTGCTGACCGTTGATCACCTCATTGCTCAGCTGAGTGCATGCCTCATGGCGGCAGTGTCCGTAGATGATCTCGTAGATGTGATCGCCATTCTCCGCAACATCGCCAGTATCAACCACCATGGCCGGCTGGTTGTTGCCGCCGCTTTCCTGGATGCGGCGCTTCAGATCAAGGAATTCCTCGCTGGAGAAGAAGTCCGGGAGGCGGTTGGCCATGGAGCTACGGCGAACCTGGTGTGGGGATAGCTTCTGGGGAGCACCGACATGGTACTTCTCGGACTCAGCCAGGATGCGGCCCACAGAAGTGCGGGGGCCTTTCGATGGCATCGCTTCGATAGCTGCCACTTGTTCTTGCACCTCTTCGGAATTTAGGGCTCCGTACTGCTTCTTGTCAATCTTGTCCAAAAACGACATGGTTCATCCTTTCTACTGAATCAATGGTTACGCTTGATTGCCTTGGCCGCTGGGATTCCAGATGGCCATGGCTTCGGCTTCAATTTCTTTAGCCAGCGCTATGTAGGCATCACGCACAATGTCGTGGCTGATAGAGCGCTTATACGTGGACCCCTTCGGAGGGGTGTCAAAAACGGTACTGAACGAGTCAGCAGCATTTGCAACTGCCGCAGACTTTGGCACCTGGACGCCTGACAAGTAGCGCGAATATGTCTCCTTGATCCAGAGAAGAACCTGCTGGCTGGAGCGGGTTCTTTCGACTTTCGGCGTGAACACCTTGATGAAGGAGAAGATAGGATCGTCTGGGTGGTCCTCGGCACCAAAGCGGGCGCAAGTCTCAATAAACAAGTCCCAGAACATCGATGCGCTGCACAGATCCAGGTTGGACGGTGGGAGCGGCATGATCACGCCATCTGTATTGAGCAGAGCATGCGTGGTGAGGTTGTTGAGGCTTGGCGGTGTGTCGATGATGATGAAGTCGTATTCCAACTTCAGCTCCACCAATGCTTTGCGCAGCCGCAACATAGCCTGCAAGCCGTTTTCCTGTATGTCACGCATGAAGTGACTTTCGACAGACTGCAAGGCAGGATCAGAGGGGATTAGGTCAGTTCCAGGCCAATAGGTCTTCAGGACTTTGCTCTTCAGTGAGGCCTCTTGCCCCATCAGAACGGGCAGAGTCGTCATGTCGGATTCGATGTCCAGTGTTTGCGAGTAGCCAAACAGGTTTGTCATGCTTCCCTGCGGGTCAAGGTCCATCACCAGAATCCGGCCATGACCAAGACTTGACAGTGCCTGCGCAAGGCTGACGGCAGAGGTGGACTTTGTGACCCCACCCTTGTAGTTGCAAATGGAAAGTACAACCGCATTGGCACCATTGGGTCTGTAACGCTCGGGGTTGAGCGCGTGCATGATCTTGCTGTACTCGTCAGCTGTGTAAAAAAGTTTGGAGCCGCGACCAACCAGACTATCTGCCTGCTGTCCAAGAACCTCCTTTGTCCGGCCGGATGGCAGGGGCGCCCCGTCAAATTTCTGGTGCCGAAGGATGTTCCGTATCCTGCCGGCCGGGATGCCTGAGTGCAATTCCACATCGGTGATGGAAAAGAACGGTTGAATCTTGGATGTCTCAGGGGCGAGCATCGTTCGCCGAGCGGCGGCAACTACCGCCTTTGACCTGGTTGAAAGCTGCTTCAGATCATTGAACGAAACCATGCTGCCCCTTTCGTTGAGAGAAAAATTGAAGAACGCGCAGTATATGGCGTAACGCGCGCTATATGGTGCAATGTTGCTTATATGACGCGAAAGATTGCCGTCGATGGACTGTCTGAGTGCGGTTTGGGAAGGACTGAGATTGCCTAATAAATGGGCATGAGCGCAATAAAAATGCGCAAATAATGTATATCAAGAAAGAAAACGCTGAAAAAACGGCAATGTGAGGTTTTTTGTGCTGCTGGCGGGAAAAATCCTAGGCCCTAGGATTCTTTGCTTTTGACCTCCGTTTGAGGGCGGCCGGGGCTTCCTGGGGGGGTGGGCGTCCCCAGGAAAGGCGCTAAATTTTGCTTGATTCGGTGGATGGGCGCACCGATGGACCGTATGGGTTGCCTGCCCCTGGTTGCGCGAATGATCTTCTGTTGCAATATAGCCATGTTCGCTGAAATCAGAAGAACGGGATTGGAACATGCAAAATCACGGCAAGCACATTGGGTTGATACGGATTGATGGCGTTGAAGTCAGCGCTGTGGATGCTCGCTATCGTCCATCGAATTATCAGACATTGCTTGTGCGCGCTCGCAAGAGTGGGAGGGCTGCATGTCTTTGCTCTGATCACGATCTGAGGCTTTCCATTAAGAAGCGCGGTGACTTATTGCATCTTGCTGCATGGCCCGATCAGGCGGCTCTTCATGATGAAAGTTGCCCTTTCTACTCTGGTCTCGGGCGGGCGGTGGATGTGAGCCGCAATCTTGGTGCTGAGGTGGCTCCTCAAGGGGCGGTGCATCCAGCAAAAAGCGCCATTCCCGTTGATCTCTGGGATATGTTGCATTCGCTATGGAAAGGTGCTGGTCTCAATAAGTGGAATCCGGGTTGGCGTCGTGACTGGGGTCTGGCTAGGTCGTTGCTTCAGCGTGCTTCGGCAGGCCATGAGGCGGGTGGCTCCGCTATTGCTGAGCGAATCTATATTCCGCCTGTTTTTTCGCAGGATAAAAAACAGTCGATCAACGACGAATGGATGGCCTTCTATTCGCGCCTGCCGAGGGTAAGCGCTCAGGATCGTTTCCGGCCTCAAATGTCAGAGTCGAGCTTCCTTTTGGGGGTGGTTGCATCTGTCGAGCCGTGTAGTCGTGGTGTTCTTATTCGCCTTCAACATCACTACGCGAAGATTTTTCTGTCGTCAGATTATTTTGAGCGAGTTGCCCGGTTGTCGCGTCGTGGATGGACTCAGCTCCAGATCACACAACAGAGCAAGTCGTCGGTAGTTGCAATTCTGGTTGTAGAGCTGGGTGTCGATGATCGATTGGTTGCCACGGATTGCGTCCTCATGCGTGTGGGACAGCGGTTTATTCCTTCGAACTTTGAAGCGGAAGATTTGCTTCTTGCAAAATTACTGGAAGAGGGTCGCGCCTTCGAAAGGCCGCTCTCATTCGCCCAGTCGCATAAGCAGTGCGCAAACTTCGTGCTTACGGACACTCCTGCTCGAAAGACCGAGTTGCATCTGACTGGGGGCGGGTTCCCAGTGCATCGCATCGATTCGTGGTCAAGGGAGAGAGAGCAGATCGCCTCCTCGCGCGGCTGCAATGTCTGGTTCTGGCACAAGCCAGGGCCCATGGGCGATCTGCCAGCAGCAAGCAAGCGCGATGCATCCTAAGGGGACGATGTGCCGCTCTTGACTTTTATGAGGCGATTGGTGCGCTGGATGATGCCGCGAAGATCCACGATTCTTTCGGTTGAACGTCCTGGCAATGAATCGATAACCGCTAAACCAGCGGCGCCCCATACACCAGGCATCGGGGACAGTCACATAGCTGATGACGCCGAGTTCCAGGGGGTGGTGGTTCACAGAGGCCAAAAACTCGTCATTTCCGGTGAGTGCAACGGGGAGTTCAGGCAGACAAGACGGGGAGCTTCGCTGTTCGTCAACGATTCGGCCACCTTGAATGGTGTTCTGGTTACGACAAACCTGGCCATGGATGGCAAGTTCACTGGCTCCATTGAAGCCCAGTCTGTATCTGTGGGGCGAAACGGCAAGGTGCATGGTGAAGTTGAGTACGAAACGTTTTCATGCGACGGAGAGCTGCAAGAGGTGGTGTTCAAGCACACCGAGTATTTCAGACGACACACACAAAAAGGAGATTCGCTGCGAATTTGACACATCCAACTGAACTTCATCAAAGACAAAATTTTTTAAAGAGGAAATGAAAATGAACATGATCGCACGCAACATCATTGCAACTACCGCCAACGAAATCACCGTTCCCCGCTCGGTTACGGAAGAGCAGATCAACAGCATCACTAGCGTTGTTGGTGTCGATATGGAGATGCATGGCAAATACATTGGCAAGAAGGCCAGTGGCGGCATCTGCATCGAAGGCCAATACCAGGGCAGCATCACCTTCGAAAAGGGTGGTGTTGTGCGTATTGCCCGAGGCGCTGTCGTGAACGAAACGACGTTGGAAGCCGACGTTGTGCTCATCGAAGGCGCGTTCACCGGCACTGTGCGCGCCCGTCGCTTGCTGGAGGTCTTGCCATGCGCATCTATTGATGGTGCTGTTCACTATGCAGACTTGGACATGCATCGTGGAGCCAAGGTGAAGGCTGAGCTTCACACCCTGGAGGCTATTGCCGAGCTGGATACCCCTGCCGAGGTATCAGCCACCGTCCCCGCCACGGTCACTAAAGCGTTCCCTTCGCCATTCACTGTTGCTGGTGAGCGCCCATTGCCGACCATCCGCCCTGCCCCCACTCATGCAGTTGAGCGAGAGCCAGTTGTCGTCTCCAATGAGGCGGCGCCTATTGGCATTGTCGGGAAGGTCTAAGGACTTTGACGTGGTTCCACAAAGCGATGGAAGCGGCAAGGCCCTGCCCTGTCGGCCATCGCTCTTCACAACGCGGCATGAAATGAAACTGAGTCGTAGATCACTCCTGTTGGCTGCGGCATTTGCTCCACAGGCTTTTGCCCGATCAAGTGAGGCCGGGCAAGCGATGTCCCCAAACTTCTGGAATCAGCCACGTTGGGTATGGCTTAAACGCCAAGGAACCAACGATGAAATTCGAACGGTCTACTGGGCAGACGGCGCCTTGATCGAGTCCGAATACACCAAAATTTGCTGGTTCCTGCGTGACAGAAGCGCCGGCAAGGCCATGTATATGAATCCGGTTCTCCTTGATGTCATCTATGCCCAGTGTGGGTGGCTAAGGTTCAACGGGATTGACCGCCCCTACATAAGCACCAGCGGCGCCAGGTTCCCGGAGTCAAACGCAAAGATTGAGGGGGCGAAAAAGAATAGTCAACACCTGAAGGGGAACGCCCACGATGGGTACATCGAGGGGATCAGCATCGAAGTGCAGAACGAATTTGCCAAGTGGGTTGGCGGCGGAGGTGTCGGCTACTACAGAGCCAAGAACTTCATTCACACCGACGTGGGCAATGTCAGGTACTGGAGCGGATAGATAGACCGCCCTCGCCTGTTCTGCAATCGATCATGATCGAATGAATGGTAGGAGCGTATTCGCAGCCGAACACCTCGTCGTGCATGCCTTGATGCAGGTTTGCATGGGGTGTTTCGGTAAGTTGTCAACTCATGCTTCTTGCTCAAGAAAAGCATGGGTGGATGTTGAAGGCGTACCGATGGTTAAGGCCAACACAATAAACAAGCGCAAAACAACCCAATTTTAATTTACTAAAAAGCTAGAAAAATGTCAAGCATCCAACCACGTGACTTCCACGTCGATCAAAGTTTCTTTGGTCCCATGGTTTTGAGGCAAGGCAAGCGGGTGAGGGAGCACTACGCGACGTTGGTTCACTGGATCGAGGCAGCGAAACTTGAGGCAACCAGGCAAGAAGAAATACTGCTGACCCCATCGATTCAAATTGCTTTGCGCAGATCCAAGGAGAACAGGGCCCACTGGCGAGACGACTGGGCGATGGTGCGCAGCTCGGTGGTGGAGCAGGGCATCTGCATGTATTACCTTGCCAATGAGTCGATGTACGGTCATCAGGAGGTGGAGGCGAACATCGTCGCGCAACTGCAGATGTGTCGCTTTTCGGAGATGGTCGCATCGCCGTTGCATCAGTCGGCAATGGCCATGCTTGCCGCGCCCCGCATAGCCTTCTTGGGCCACGGCCACGCTCAAGATTCGGAGGTGAGCAAACGGTTGCGGTTCATTCAGCGTCGATACGGAAAGAGATGGCACCTGGTTCACTGGCTGGGCCGTCATAGCGCATGGACAGCCCACGACTGGGCACTTTCAGAGCGAATGCCCGTTTCCTACGTGGGAGAGCCGGGAATGCGCATGATCGGTGATGGCTTGGATCTGTTCGCCCGAACGGTTGACCATGTGGTGATATTTGACGACAAGGACAACAAAGTTCACGAGCAACTCAGCGCCGACTTGAGGCTGCGAGGAAAGATCGTTGATGTCGCCGGCTTGGGTAGCTTCATTGAACAACCGGGAGAGCCGCAAGAAGGGGAGGGTGGTGCAGCCGAGGGTCTGCCTAACATTACTGCTGACCAAGCCAGACGAAAGAAGCTCGCGTTACAACCGGATCTGTTTGGCAGTTGACGGCCAGGAATTTCACAGCATATAATTAATCAATAACGTTCTGCGTTATTTGTTGGCTAGTCCAACCCTTACTCAACCCAGCGGGGCCCTTGCCTCGCGCAGTGGCTCCATTTTTTTAGGAGCCACCATGTCAACTCAATACGATGAGATCGTGCGCATCGAGGCGCCGATCAATACCATCAAGGCCCGCCAAGAGCAGGTCAAGCGCAAGCGCCGTCAAAAGAAGCAAGTGGACCCCCAATCCACTGGCGATCAATCTGCGGACACCCCCAAAAATCTTTCTGATTACTTATTTCCCAATGGGATCTAAGTAACCCGGAAATGTCTCGCCTTTTTCTAGGCACGCATAGCAAAAAGCTCCTTCCCCGACCACGTGTCGGGGGAGGCTTTCTTAGAGGGGCCACCCTCCAAAAAAGCAGTTTGCTTTTTGCTTGCAAATCATCGCCGCCAAGGCACAGGGCTTATCGCCCTCAAACCAAGACCACAACGTTATTTTCCCCATTGAAGGCGCCGGCCATAAACAAGTGATAGGTCTTGCGCTTGTTCTGGTTTCTCAAATTGACATCCTCACCGCCCTGAAGAAGACGGTGATTCCTGCTGCCAGACGGCGATGCCCCGCCGCGAGAATGTTCCTGGCTGCATTCACATCGCGGTCGTGTACCGCGCCGCATCCGCTGCAAGTCCATTCTCTTATTCGCAAACCTGCTCTACCTTTCGGACTGCTGGCGGGTATGACCCCGCAGCACGAACAAGTCTGGGTGGTGTAGTTTTCGTTGACTACCTCGAAGACGACACCGGCCTGATGGCTCTTGTATTCCAACATCGTCTTTAAGCTGGCCCAGCCCGCATCCAGCGTACTCTTGGCCATCTTGGTTTTGACCAGCTTGGCACTGGCCACGTCGCCCACGAAGATGGCGGCGTTGTCCTTGACCAGCGCCGTGCTGAACTTGTGCAGCATGTCCTTGCGCTGGTTGGCTATCTTGGCGTGGATGGCCTTGACCCGGCATTTCTTGCCTGCCCGCTGGGCGATACCCAACCGGGCTTCGAGCTGGCGATAAAAGCGCCCCTGGATGCGCTGGCCATCCGATGCCACAGCAGCTTCCTTCAATCCCAGGTCGATACCGATGCTGGCAGTGCCGCTGCTGGCCTTGGCCTGCACCTTCACCACCACGTTCAGATACCAGCGGCCCCGGCTGTCCTGGCTGAAAGACCCGGCCCGCAGCTCATAGCCCGCCAGGCCGTAGCTGTCCCATAGGCTGAATTTGTGGCCCGCAAACACGATCTGGCCGGCCTTGTACTGCAGGGCCCGTGCTTTGAAGGGAATCCAGCCCAGGCTGTATTTGCTGCTTTGGGGATTGGAGACACGCCAGCGCAGCTTGGCTTTTTTGAATTGCTTGCGCGCTTTGGCATAGTCCTCGCAGACCTGCTGCACGGTCGGCGAGCCGATGAGCACACCGTCGCACTTGCTGAATCCATTGGTCAGCTTTTGCAGATCGAAGCCACTGAGCCAGGAGCGGCGCTCCCGGATGGCGCGGGCGCTGGTTTCGTTGCAGTAGTTCCAGACCTGGTTGACCTCGCGGGACATCGCGGCCAGCACCTTGCGGTGCTTGTCCTTGATGCGCAGGCGCAGTGTCTTGGTGCAATCCATGCCTTGAATTATCATTGGTCTAATAAATTAAGGCAAGAGGAAGTATGGGCCGACCACGCAAGCTAGATAGCGATTTACGCCACGGAAGGCACTGCGTATTTGCACTGCACGTTCACTTGGTATTCGTAACAAAATATCGGCGCAACGTGTTCAAGAAAGAGCATCTCGATGCCATGCAACTGATCCTGGCAAGCGTCTGCAAGGACTTTGACGCCGAGCTGGTGGAGTTCAACGGCGAACATGACCACGTTCACCTGCTGATCAACTATCCCCCTAAGGTGGCCTTGTCCAGCCTGGTTGCTTCGCTCAAAGGTGTGTCGGCACGGCTGTTGCGCCAACAGTTCGGGGACTTTCACCCCTGGCTCAAGCGCCGAGGTGTGCTTTGGTCGCCGTCCTACTTTGCCTCAAGCTGCGGTGGTGCGCCCATCGACATCCTGCGCCAATACATCGAAGAGCAACAAACACCCCATTAGGACGCCTGCGGCGTCCGCGCTCTCAACCCCGGAATGAATCCCGAGGCTTCCCGCGCAGTGGTGACCATGCGATTTGCTTACCCAGCATGGGATGAGGTCGATGGGATCTTGTTGGGCCCATTCGCCGCCAAGGGCAAGGCGGACGCAATCCGCCAGGCCCGTAGAGAGGCCGAGCGCGATGGCCACGCTTGTACGGGCAAGGGCCGGTACTGGTTCACGGCAAGCCTGGACGGATGGATGCTGGAATCCTAGGCCCTAGGATTGCCCAAAATCGACCGCCAAATTTCAGAGCGCGTCAACAGGCTCCGTTGAATCTTAGGCCCTAAGATTCGCAGCCCCGCCGATGACCCGCAGTTGGTTTAGCCGCCCCTCAGCACCTCCATGCAGGCCGACCATAGCTGTTGCAGTCGCTGCATAGGGAATGAATGCGCCTGCGTCTTGCATATTTGCTCGGGAGTCAGTGCCCCCCCGTCGATTGCAGCAACAACTCCACGTCGGAAAGCACCGTGCGTGCGTCTGGCTGGTGCTGGGCGAGAGATTGCGCGGCCTCGCGCGGGAGCAAGACGAGTTCCAGGTCAAGCTCTTGGGCTAGGGCCATGGCATTGGTCAGCCTTGGTGCGGACTTTCCAGAAAGCGCGAGCCGCACGCCTTGCGGTGAGAGCCCGGTTCTGGCCGCAAGCTCTATGTCGCTCAAGCGGCGCTCCTTCTGAGCGTCCTTGAGGACCGAAGCAAATTCCGGCAGGGTGCGCATGCTATTTAAATGTTGTTTCTCAAATGCAGACCAAGCATTGAAGGCGTGCGGCGCCCAAAGGCAACACCTCGACCTTGCCATCTCCCACGCGCCGGAGAAGCCCCTTCTTTTCCAGGCCCGACACGGCGCGTCCATCTGTGCTGTCGTAGGCCACCACTGTGCCGGCGCGGTGCGGGCGACCCTGTGGATCATCGGCCAACAAGCCAACTATGTAGCCGTGCTCAGCGGGGCTCAACTTGACCTTGCCAGCCTGCAGGCAAAGGAGAAAACGATTCCCTTCATCTGCGGTGTATTCAGCCTTGGCCCATGCCGCGAAAGCCGCGAGAGTGACCACGCTTTCACGTCCGATCACGGTTCGAGATTGCCCGCCAGGCAGAAACTCGCGCTCGACCTTTGCGGCGAGCAGTCGATACCGAACGGTTCCATCCGCCTTGTCCACACCAACTACCTCACGAAGGCCTTGCTTGCCATCGTGATAAATATGGCCGGTCTGAATGTTATCGATCTTCATGGAGCGTTTCCACAGGATGTGTTGAGATTGCTGTGCTTCAGGCATCGGCGCGGGCAGCTTCTTCAAGCTGCGCTCGCGACAGGCCTTCCTGCGCCATGCGCTGTTCGCAAAGGCTGGCCGTTTCGGAAGAGCGATCACGCACATCCTGCGGCAGGGCTTCATTTCCCATGCGCGCTTCCGCCTCGATCAATATCTGCAGGAGCATCGCGTACGTCAGCATGGTCGCCTCTTCATTTCATGGTTGAGATGAGGTAAGCTTACCGTGTATATAAACGCCGTCAAGCTCGCGCAACGGACACTGCAGCCATTGCGATTGGTTAATAAGGAAGTCAAAAGTCATGCCAGCAAAACCATTGAACCCCAGTGCACCAGGCACGCCCATGGCTAAGAAAAAAACCAAACCCCCAGCCGGCCTTGCTACGAGCACAGAGCGCGCGAAGAGACACCTTGATCGGCTTGAGGCATCAAAAGGCAAGCGACTTTTGGTGGACCTGGATGCGCTACCAACACAGATGCTTGAGGCGCTCAAAGCACATGGATACGGGGACACCAACAAAGCCGTTGTAAGTCGCGCATTAATGGATGCCGCACGCAAGCGAAAACTCGTAGAACCTAGCCGCGAAGCGCACCAGAAAAAGGCGGCTATTGTTAAATCCAGCCCGCTATTGCCAGCTTGAGTTTTTCCTTTAGCATTATCGAATGGACAGGCCAAATGCGTTTTTGAGCGCGAAATAGATAAACTGGATCATTTCGATCTGTGTTTTAGCAACATAGGAAAGCATCGTGAGTAGATTCACCAAGTCAGCTGCAATTGCAGAAATTCAGGCATCGGCGGATGCCATTCAGGCAAAAGAGAAGTTTGACCGCAACAATGGTACGTCACAACTTCTGCCAAAAGGTGCAGATGCGCGGATGCAGGTCATAATCAACCGCGCTGTCGCGTATGGACGAATGCGTGCATGTGAGCAAATTGCAAATGATATTGAATCAGGCCACCTGGGCGTGACTGGAAAATAGTGAAACGAAAAAGGGAATGTCACAGCGGCGCGAGAGCAAATAACGAATAAAAGCAATATGAGCATACCCACAACCCTCACACCAGAGCAAGCCGAAGAACTGACCGAATTGCTGCTCCACGCCCGCAATCAACTTCGTGACGCAGCGGGATCTCGAATCTATTTACCAAATTACGCATCAACAAGCGCACGCATCGCAGAGGCGCTACGTGGGCTCGGTATTGACCCCAAATAAAAACCACACCGCGCAAACTTTGGGCATGGCAGACCTCCTGACCGACCCATCAACCTCCTTTGCGCTGCGCGAACGAATCGCAAAGGATGCGCGCCGCGATCCGTTGGATGCCCTGGACGATGCGCGGGCGCTGTTAGATCTGCAGGAAAAGCGTGTCGGCGAGCTGCTGGGCATGGATGCAGAAGGCCAGCCGCAGCCAAGGACGTTATAGCAGGGGAAAGACCAGGGCGACGGGCGCGATAAGGCCTTTCCTAGTTCTACGAAGATTCGTACAATCCAACACATTGCTTCGGCAATCTTGGCTTCATGCCAACCTTTTTAAATCACCCCTGACGGGCGCTCATAGCCCCAGGGGCTGGCGCTTGTCTTCTTTTCTTAGGAGATAAGCTATGTTGATTTATTCCCCGCCAGATACCGGCGCACCCACATCTGCGGATCTGGTGAACCAGAAAAGTCACTTGGGCCAAAGCTTGACCGTCAAGCCGAAATCCAATACCCTGACATACATGAGCCGCGCAACACCCACCGTCCTTGGGATGAACACCGCCCAACTGGCAAGTTTTGCCAAGCGGGCTGTGGATGATGCCGTGGCCGCGAACATCCAAGCTGGAAATTCGCTGACTGGATTGGTCGAAGGCCGCGTGCAAACGCTTAAATCGACCGACCCAAAGATCAGCAAGACACCTGGCTCTGGGATGCGTCATGTCTGCGCAGCGTAAGCAGCGCAACACCCACCCCCCCACACTCACGGTCTTTGCCGGTCCCAATGGGTCCGGTAAAACGACACTGACCAATCGGCTCTTGACTGAGAATCGCTTAGGCATTCTCGTCAATGCAGATCAGATCGCAGAGCGGCTGGCACAAGTGGGCGGCAAGTTGACAGCAACGACCGAGATGCAGATCCAGGCAGCGAAAGCCGCAGAAGAGATGCGTTGGGAGCTGCTCAATCAGGGGGCTTCCTTCACAACCGAAACGGTTATGTCGGATCATTCGCGATGGATCAGGTTTTTCGAAGCCGCGCACGAGCGTGGATATCTGATGAGCCTGATTTTCGTGACGACTTCGGACCCTGCTATCAATATTGGCCGCGTATCTCAGCGCGTACGTATGGGTGGTCACTCCGTAGACACTGAGAAAATCATTTCCCGCTATCACAAAGCTCACCAATTCCTTCCCAGGGCACTAGAGCTTTTTGACCAGGCATGGTTTTTCGATAACAGTGCCATCAATGAACCTGTACTGGTTCTTTCAATGACCAAGGAAAACGGCCTCGTTGCGCATGTTCCTAGCGAACAGTTGCCGCAATGGGCTAAAGCCTTGATCTAGCCCCATACGGGGCTTCTTTCATTCATCAACCCTGACGGGCACGCGCCCAATGGGGTCGGTGTCCGTCTTCTTTTCAAGGAAACGGAAATGTCAAATCAAACCCAACAAGCTCCGAAAAGCAAACTGGAAGCCCCACGGATGGAGCCGGCAATCTTTTTGCTGGCCGAGCTGTCATGGGGAGATGATGCCTATGGCGAAAACCTGCCTGTTGCTGGACTCGTTCGTGTCACGGAAAACACCTTGCAAAAGGTTGGACAAGTGGCGAACCTGATCCAAGACGGGGTTATCTCCAATCAGGGCGCATTCGTCCAACTACCTGCTGCTGATGTGGCATGGCTGAGCAAAGTGTGTTTTACCGGGGAAAATTCATTGGCAGCAGTGCCTGGGTTTTTCGTCCCCGAAGCGGATCGATTGCTCTACATGGGCGATGCGGCCGATATGGAAATCGATGGGACACGCGCAGACTTTGGTGATGAGTGTCAACGATTCGAGTTCTCCGATCCACGTGAGCAGGAGTTTTCGAGTCTTCGATTGCAAGTTACGGACTTTCTCGAAATGGGGGTGTCCGTAGCGGGCATGGCCAACGGTTTTGCCATGGGCGGCTATTTTGAATCCTGGCCACTTCTGCGTGAGCAAATTGCGACTGGGCTATATCAGGGCTCGCGTGAGGTAGTCACTGAAAAGCAGACTACCTGACCATTTGCAATCGCGGCATTGACTGCCTTCAACAAAGTGCCCAGCCCATCGATGATGGCTGGGCATTTTTTTTGGTGCTTTGCCAACCACTTGGAACGATAGGGCCTTTCCAGGCGCCAAGAAGCCCCGTAAAATTTGACCAATTGCCTCGGCAATCTTGGCTTCATGCCAACCTTTCTTTTTATCAACCCCGATGGGCCCCTCATGCCCCATCCGGAGCTGGTGCCCATCTTCAATTCGTGGAGATGGATATGACAAATCAAAGCACTGCAGCAACCACGGTTGCCACCGCTGGTACAAACGCGCATGGACAACCAATGCCCACTGACCTGAAGGCCGTCGTTGCGCGCATTGAAGCTGACATCGCTTTGTTGCGGATGACGTGTGACGAACCGATAAGCATCAAGCTGTCTGACAAGATCGACATCGAAATTCGTCCTGCCCAGGATGATGACCGTGTGCTTGTTGGGCGTTCGGACTGGGGCTTTACCGTTGTGAACTACACCACGGAAGGCCTCATTCTGGATGTCATTGCCGAAGGCGATACTGCGTCGCTTCACATGGTTAACTTCCATAGAAGTGACTTGGAGATTTCGTCGCCTGACGATCTTTCGAGTCCCACCGAGTAATTGCCTATGCCTCTTTGAGGCTGGCTCTCTGGCCCATTGCTCATGGCGCACCTTCGGGTGAGCCTGGGCAATTTTTCACCCCCCCTGACGGGCGCTGAGCCCTGATGGGCCGGCGTCCGTTTCTTTTTCGAAGGAAATGTATGTCGATCTCCATTGAACAGCCTGCAGTCGTGTCCAGCCATTCTGGTGCCTCGTATGAGTTGCCAGAGGCCAAGACCGTGTACCAGGCCTGGGCCGGGTGCGAGGCTCGCGGCTTCATCCCCAGCAAAAACCAGAAACTGGTGATTGCTGTGGTGCAAGCCGCATTGGATTCGGGCTTGTTCTACACCACTGACGTGCGCAGCTTCTGCGCTAAAGCCATGGGGCTCACGTCCGAGCAAGATGCGGCAAACTTTCAACCCGCGAGGGTTGAGGGCGGCGTATTCGGGATGGAGTGCTACTACGCACGAAAGTACCTGGATGCAATGAGCCGTTTCGCACGCGAGGACAAGGCGCATGCCCAACTGAAGCCCCATGTGGGCCAGAAGCTGGGCACCATCATGTTCAACGACTTCAAGCGCAGCACTGGCGCTGTCGTGAGCGGGGTGAAGGACAACGTGATCACACTGCACTTCAAGCGGGGCAAAGTCCTGCTGGGTGCCGAAGTGAGCGCGCTTGTGATCAAGAACGCAATCGACCGCGCCGCTGAAAAGCAGCTCCGTCGTGACACTTTCGATCAGTTCACGGCACCCGCTGCACTCGCTCCAGCGCCGCAAAGCGCTGAGACAGAGCCGTCCCTTTTTTAGGGGCGCGCTACTCAACCGGCCGGTGCGTGTCCTCGGATGCGCCTGGGTCTCAATTTAACCACCCTGACGGGCACCTGTTCCCATCGGGACGGTGCCCGTTTTTCTCTTGGAGATAATCGATGCATCACACCACCATTCAGACCCAGGGCCAAGCAGACTCGGCAACCGAGTTCGTCGTCTTATCCCTCTCGGACTTTCAGAACGATGGAAACGGATTTTGGAGCAACAACGAGGGCTGGACAACGCTTGAGCATGCCCAGAGGTATGACTCAACGGATAGCCCGCTGTTGATCGGCCAAATGTATGTCCCGTTGGATGTTGCTAAGGCAATTGAAAGCGGTGATCTGACCGAAGCAACGCACTCGGGGGGGCTCAAGTCAATCAGCGACGATGACCTGTGCTCTTCCTGCGCAAACTGCGCCTACCGCCCTGGAGAACTGAGTACGTGCGCCATGAAGTGGCCTGCGTTCGAAGACGCCTCGGGGTACACCACCATTTGCATCGCTTTTAGCGGTTAATGGACTTCAAAAAAATGCCACCTAAGACATGTTCTTAGGTGGCATTTCTTTTTGCAGCCATGCAAGGCGATGCGTTAGAACTGCGGATATCGAAACCTTTTATGCTAGAGTGGGACGGTCACGCCTTTGGCAGACGCTTGGCCCTCGTGCCAACCTTTCACTCAACCCCCGATGGGCACAATCGCCCATGTGGCAGGTGCCTATCTCACAACTTAGGAGATAGGAATGAATGCAATCCAGAGCCCCACGCAAAGCCATGCTTTGTGCGCATGCGACGATCCCGCCTTCAAGGCGCAGATCGCCGGCTTGCAGGCCATGACAGCAACACTCAACAATTCGGCTCGGCACTGCGAGGCTGACTCCATCTACCAAAACTACTGTTTTGGCGATGGCGTCCAAGTCGCAGGCCAAGACGGCTGGGAGTACACCACCCCCGGTGATGTGTGGACCCGCAAGGTCTACGTTGAGACCGAGGATAGCGAGGCCAGTCAAAAACTGAACTTCACCATCCGCTTCGGCACGGGCGACGCTCCCGAGGCGTACGCCATCGACTCCAAGGGCAACATCTGGGGAACCCAGGAGTAGCCTCAGGACGAGAAGCCATGAAAAGCCCATCTGGGGCGTGAGGTGCAACACGTTGGGGCTCTGCTCCTTCGCGTTCTTCATCTCACGCCTTCAGATGTTGGCCACGTCTTTTTCAACCCACAATGGGCCAGCAAAGCCCATGCGGGGTTGCGCAAGCCCTGTAACCACAGGATCTCTATGGACGAAAACCAACCTGCACGCCAAACGTGCAAAGTGACTTGCTATGCAGGCTACATCCAGCTCGATGGAAAGCGAATCGATGTGAGCTTCGAGGCTGCGACAGATGCTTCCAAAGAGCAGCTTGACGCCGCATTTCTGAGCGCTCTCGCGCAACACGCAACCATCGACTATCTCGCGATTGGCGATTTCGAGAAGGCACGTGATGACGGCGATAGCAGCCCCGGCTGCGCCAAGCAATAGCCCCATGGGAAATTGCTTATGGCCGACATCCACGACGCGCAACTCGTGATCGTGCGCGGGCTCCCTGGTTCAGGAAAGTCCACGCTGGCACGAGAGATTGCGAACGCTTGTGGCCACCTCCATTTCGAAAACGATATGTTCTTCGAAACGGAAAATGGCTATGCCTACGACGCCTCAAAGGTCGTGGCTGCACAGAAATGGTGTTTCCGGGCTACTCGGGACGCCGTACTGGCGGGCAAGAAAGTTGTCGTCTCAAACGTCTTCACGAAGGTGGCCCACATGGGCGACTTTCTGAAGCTGTCGGATTCGGCGATGGTCATCGAGTGCCGGGGCAACTACGGCAACGTGCATGACGTGCCTGCAGGAGTGCTGCAGAGAATGGAAGCGAGTTGGGAGCCCCTTGCGGGCGCCATCCAGCTCAGCGCTCCGACGGGAGTTGGACGCTAGTATTTTTCAACCGTTCCTAAAACCATAGCCAAACGTTCCATCACCACGGAACGTCCTCTATGACGCTCTCCGAACAGTGTTGAGAGCGATTCGCGTCGTGGGATTTCGCCACGAAGGCCCGGTGAGAGCACACTGCTCGCGTTGCCGAGAACAGAGGCGCAGGCGGGGCTTGCGCCTCGCCCGACCGGACATGCGCTGCATGCGCCGCTTTGAGACCTGTACGAACCTTCCCCCAGTATGACCACACATGCTTGGCCCGATTCCTTGCAGGTAGGGCAAAGGTGACATGGCCTCCATTGCGCACCGGCACGATGGCGGGGCGCTTGGGGGGACGTTCGGACATTCCCAATCCTCGACGGGCGATGGCATATGCTGCGCCCTGGTGTACAGAGATTCCCTTGGGCTGCGCAAAACTCACGGCCCCGATGACGGAGGTGTAGGCAGGGTTGACTTCGATGACCTCGACGCCTCGCCGAAACGCTGCCGCCTTGAGGCTAGAGGCGGTTTTGCTGCAGGCAAACGAGGAGAGCAGCCGCGCTTGCTTGTGGTTGACGGTCTCCAGCTCCGCCTTCTTCTTCTGAAAGTTGAGCGCCTCGATCACCAGCACCTTGCCCGCGGCCTGCGCCTGGACGGCAAGGCAGACGGCGGCGTCGCCGATGAGCGCCTTCACCTGATCCAGCGTCTTGCCGTAGGTGACCAGAGCGATGCGCCGGGTCCCCACCAGGTTGCCGAACCGATCCGTTTCCGCCACTGCCAGGTGATCTGCGTTGACATCGACGCCAATGGCGCCCAGCTCACGCCGGGAGAGCATCTCGGGCGCTGCGACCTGCACGCTGGCAAAGACTCGCCAGCCTTTGGCATCGCGCACGAAGCGATACGACAAGGCAGTGCCGACGCGTCTGACGGTGGCCTGGCCCGCCTTGGTGGCGGTGCTGATTCGGCGGCTGGACTGCAAAGCAGTGAGAATCTGTTCGTGGCCATAGGCAAAGCGCACGCCCGCTAGGCTCAGCGTCTTGGCTCCAGCGGTTTCCATCAGGGCATTGGGCAGGCGCAAACGCAGAGTCAGAGAGCCATGGTCTTCGATGCTGGCCTGGCAGGTTTGGTTGCCGGCCGTCTCGTCTTGGCTGCCCAGCACGAAGAATTGGCTGGAGCGGACGCGCTGCCAATCAGCCTTCCACGCGGCGTGATCGGCATAGCCGTTGGCCTCAAGCTCGAACTGCGCGCGGTACAGACGCTTGCTGCCAAAGCACAGGCGCACCCGCCCAGCTGCATGATCGGCTTCGAGGGCTGCGCACCGCGCCTTGAGCGTGGCCAGTCGGCGCTTCTTCTGGTGCAGCTTGTTCGTGCCTGTGGCGCGGGTCGCCAGCCTGGCAATGACCGTTTCCGCCTTGCGGATACGCTGTTTTGCTTGCGCGATCAGCTCCGGGCGGCGTTCCTTGATCGCATCGATCTTGCCCTCCAGGCCAACACGCAAGGCGTTGAACTGGCGCGCGGTGATGCCAAAGCGCGGCAAAAACTCCCGCTTGAGATCGTTGACGGTGCGCCCCTTGCACAGAGCGGCAAACAGGCTGCGCTCCGCATGTCCATAGAGTGCGGCATAGGCCTGTAGCGTCGCCTCCTGCTCGGGCGTCACATCCAGACGGGTCTGGTAGGTGAAGATCAGGCGTTCAGTCATTGGCGACAGGCCTGTGCAAGGCGTCCAGGGCCTTCTTGGCGCGGTTCTTGGCCGAGCGCTTGCCGTACAAGCGGGCGCACATGGACACGATCACGTCATGCAGGTCGCGCACGATGTCATCGGTCACCTCGTCAGCATCGATCACCAAAATACGGCGCCCCTGGGCCGCTAAAGTGGCTTCCACGTACTCGAAACCGAAGCGCATCAAGCGGTCACGATGCTCCACCACCAGGGTCTGCGCCGCAGGGTTGTGCAACAACGCCAGCAGGCCTTTGCGGTGACCGTTCAAGCCTGAGCCGACTTCCTTGACGACGCTCACAATGGGCAGCTTCTGCGCAACGGCGAATTCTGTCAGCCGCGCCAGCTGCCGATCTAGGTCACCCCTTTGATCGGCACTGGATACACGGGCATAGAGGGCGGCACCGGCCCTGGGTTGTTCCTGTGCGTGGACGACCACCGTTCCGGTGGGCAGCTGCTCAGCGGGCACCGGCAGGCGCCCATCCTTCCACATGCGCCAGGCGGTCTTGTAGCTGATACCTTGCACTTTGGCCCAAGCGCTGAGCTTCAAATACGTGCTCCCAATTGGCGCGCGCATTCATCGCACAGCGAGGGGTAGGCCTGAGCAATGGCTCCATACACACGCCTGCGGATTTCTGTCACGGCTTGGGCAATACCGGTTTTACCGGCAGCCTCCCATAGGGCCTGGTCGTATTGCGTGAGTTCGTGGCGGACGAAATTGACCGTGATGCGCTCCAGAAAAGCCGGATCATCGTTGCGAGAAGCGAAAGAATGCCCGGGGCTACGAGCGTTGCAGCTGTCGATGGCTAGTTGCTGGAGCCTGGAAAGCTTGAGCCGCTCCACCGTGATCGGCATCGCCTGTATGGCTTGCACAAGCCTTGCGGTCTTGGTTGCTACGGCCTTGGCGGCGGCAAGCTTGCGTTTGGCGATGGCGGCCTGGGCCTGCGCAAACTCTGGAGATGTTTCTGCCAATTCCACCCGTGCGAGCGCATAGAGCGCT
>VFQO010001301.1_pt1 | contig 19909 bp, 18 predicted proteins | sample 3512331 | NCBI WGS metagenome assembly VFQO01 (sample SAMN10412371, study PRJNA504923) | tailings metagenome | isolation source: Replicate 3 from Balatoc abandoned mine | place: Philippines: Itogon, Benguet | collected 2017-08-28
GACGCCCGAGGGTGTCATCTCTATCTAGCAGAGGGGTGTCATTTCTATTTAGCGCTTACAGTCCTCAAGTTTGATAATATATATTATGTAAAATCTATAGCGCTGCGCTCGCGGTTCCGCGGATCACCATGAACCACTCCACGATCAGATACAGGCCGCCGAAGATCACTACCCAGGCCAACGCCATCTTGATCATCTGGCTCCATTGCAAACGGCGAGACGCCAATGACACGCAGCAAAGGACCAGCCATCCAAGACTTGTGACGATTGGCAGGATCAAATCTGGGTTCACGCCACCATCTCCAATCCGTCATAGCCGACCGTCACGAAGTCCGGCACTTCGTCGCAAAGCGTCCGGTAATCCATGCTCTTGTCGAGGTGACTGAGCACCACGTGGCCCGCACGGCATTGCTCACCGAGCTCGATCGACATCGCCAGATGCGCATGGGTTGGATGTGGGTCGCGGCGCAGGCAGTCGCTCACCAAAATGTCGACCTTGTAGAACAGATCCACCATTTCATCGGAAATGGCACTGAAATCCGTGGCATAGCCGATACTCTTTCCATCAGCTTCAAAGCGGTATGCAGTGGTTTCACCTGGACCATGCGCCATCTGGCACCAGTCCACGCCAAACCCAGCAATCATCCGCAGCCGGTCAAGCGTGTCGAGCGTACAGATCGTCGGATAGCCTTCCTGTCCGGCAAACACATAACCGAACCGCTGGCGCAGCCGCCGAACGGTCTCCGTCTCCGCAAAACCCGGAATCGGCCCGCCGCGTCCGTATCGCAACACCCGCAGGTCATCGATGCCGTGACAATGATCGGCGTGGTCGTGAGTCCAGAACACCGCGTCGATATGTCCGACCCGGTTCGCCAACAGCTGCGCGCGGCAATCCGAAGAGGTATCGACCAGCAGTCGCTTGCCGTCATCGCTTTCGACCATGATTGAGACCCGCGTGCGTCGGTTGCGCGGCTCATCGGGGTCGCAGTCACCCCAATCGCCGGTACCATCCGGCCCGCCCAGCCGCGGCACCCCGGTCGAGGTCCCAGAGCCAAGCATGACCAGCTTCACGGGCGCGCCTTGCTGAAAAGGTTGAAGAAATTGGCGGTGGTCTGCGCCGTCAGATGTTCCACATCCGTTCCGCGAAGGCCGGCAACGAAGGCGGCCGTATCGGCGACATAGGCCGGTTCGCATACCCTGCCTCGATGCGGCACTGGCGCGAGGAACGGGCTATCGGTTTCAACCAGCAAGCGGTCATCAGGAATGATTGTAGCGACCGCCTGCAAGTCGTTGGCATTCTTGAAGGTTACGATTCCCGAAAGCGAGATCGTCAACCCAAGCGCCAAGACCTTTTCCGCAAAATCGGCCGACGCTGTGAAGCAGTGGATCAGGGCCGGGAAGGCCCCCTTCTCCATCTCATCGGCGAGTATCGCGTGGGTATCTTCCTCGGCATCGCGGGTATGAATGATGATCGGCAACTGCGTTTCGCGGGCGACATCAATATGCATCCGGAACAGGGACTTCTGCACGTCTCTGTCCGATTTGTCGTAATAGTAGTCGAGCCCGGTTTCGCCGATCGCGATCACCTTGGGATGGCGGGTCGCGTCCAGCAGCGCAGCGCGGCCCAAATCCTGATGTGCGTCAGCCTCGTGCGGATGGATGCCGACGCTGGCAAAAACATCGGGCTCGCGCGCGGCTGTGGCGACCACCTGATCCCATTCGGATTGGCGGGTGGAGATGTTGAGAAAGGCTCCGACCCCCGCCGCCCGGGCGCGAGCAAGTACCTCGGTCTGTTCCTCCACCAAACCTTTGTATTCGAGATGGCAGTGGCTATCGACCAGCATCAGGCGGCCTCGTCAGGCAGTTCAAGGCGGGGGAACAGCGGTGCCGGCGCGATGATCCGGTGATCGCTTTCCGCCAGAGGCGAATACCAATGGTTGCGGATGCCGGCGATATTGCGCAGATCGCCCGGAATTCCCAGCGTGTCCAGTAATTTGGCGCTGCTCGCCGGGATCACCGGACTGATCGCGACTGCCAACTGCGCAATGCAGATGTAGAGCGTGGCGAGCACCGTCTCCATCCGTTCGGGATCGGTCTTGCGTAGGGTCCAAGGGGCCTCGCTGTCGATATAGGCGTTGCAGGCGAACACAGCCTGAAGCCATGCCTCGACCGCCTGTTGCAACGCAAGGCTCTCGAAGGCTTCGGGCATATCGACAGTGATCGCGCGGTCGACCGCGGCAAACAGTGCGTTGTCCGCGTCTCTGTGGCCACGGATTGCGGGCAGATAACCGTCGAGGTTCTTGGCGATAAAGCCGAGCGTGCGTTGTGCAAGGTTGCCAAACGCATTGCCAAGCTCACCATTGGCACGCTGAACAATCGCTTCCGGCGAATAGCTGCCATCCTGCCCGAAAGCGACTTCACGCATCAGGAAGTAGCGCAAGGCGTCCACCCCGAACGTCTCAGCCAGTTCCACGGGATCGGTCACATTGCCTAGCGACTTCGATTCCTTCTGCCCGCGATTAAGCAGGAAGCCGTGACCGAACACCTTTTGCGGCACCGGCAGATTGGCGCTCATCAGGAAGGCTGGCCAGTAGATCGTGTGGAAGCGCACGATGTCCTTGCCGATCAGGTGCAGGCTGGCAGGCCAGAAATCGCCCATGTCGTCGGGATAGCCGAGGCCCGTCAGGTAGTTGGTGAGCGCATCGACCCACACATACATCACATGGCCATCGCTCCCGGGCACCTTCACGCCCCAGTCGAACGAGGTGCGGCTGACCGAAAGATCGCGCAGCCCCTGTTCGACGAAGGCGATCATCTCGTTACGGCGGCTCGCCGGCTCAAGGAAGCCTGGGGTCTTCAGCAATTCAAGCAGTTGGTTCTGATACTTCGAAAGACGGAAGAACCAGCTTTCCTCGACCGTCCATTCGACGGGAGTGCCTTGGGGTGAAAGCTTCTCGCCGCCCTCGCTTTCGACCAGTTCGCTGGCGTCGTAGTAAGCTTCGTCGCGGACCGAGTACCAGCCTTCGTAGCGATCGAGATAGAGATCGCCCGATGCTTCCATCGCTTGCCAGATCGCCTGGCTGGCACGGTGGTGATCGGGCTCGCTGGTGCGGATAAACCGGTCATAAGACACATCAAGAGCGTCGCACATGGCACGGAAATAGCCCGACATTTCGTCTGCAAGATCAGTCGGGGTGCGGCCCTGCTCCTCAGCCTTGCGCGCCATCTTCAACCCATGTTCGTCCGTGCCGGTCTGGAACCGGACACGGCAGCCTTGGAGGCGCTGGAAGCGTGCGATGACGTCGGCGGCGATCGCCTCATAGGCGTGGCCGATATGGGGCCGCCCGTTGGGGTAGCTGATCGCGGTGGTGATGTAGAACGGGGTGTCAGCCATGGGCCGGTTCGCTAGCGGGGGCGGCGGCGACAAGCAAGCTGCCGATCTCGAAGGGCAGCATCCCCGCATCGAAATTGGCGGTTGGCGCTTCGGCGGCAAGGCTGACCAATGCCGTGTGGGCGTTGATCAGCCGTGCGCGGGCCTGCGGGTTGTCAGAGGCGCGGGCGGCGCGGGCGACCAGCGACTGCGCCAAATCCAGCACAGCCTGCACCCGCTCGCGATCAGCGCGCGGGCCGATCAGGCGGGCCAGTTCGCCGCGCCCGGTGATGCCACTATCGCCTTGCGCCAGCAGCGCGGTGATAACCTTGGCGACCGGCGCGAGGTTCTGTTCGGAAAAGCGCAGCGCTGCGCCAAAGGAGCCTTCGGCGGCAGCGATAGCCTGCGGGTCGGGCGGCAGGCCTCCGTCAGTCAGCAACGCGGCCAGCTGGCTGTCGGTCAGCATCGGGAAGCGCAACATGCGGCAGCGCGAACGGATCGTGGGGAGCAGCCGCGCCGGTCGGTGAGTGACGAGCAGGAAGAAGGTGCCAACCGGCGGCTCTTCCAGACTCTTGAGCAATGCGTTGGCGGCGGATTTCTCCATGTCGTCCGCCGGATCGATGATGATCGCACGGCGGCTCCCCAGCGTAGGGCGCGTGATCAGGCGGCGCTGCATCGCACGGATCTGCTTGATGCGGATCGAGCGCGCGAGGTCGAAGGGCTTGCCTTCGGCCTGGGCCTTCTCGCCCTTGTCGTCTTTGGGGCCGTAGGTGAGCGTGATAATGTCGGGATGTTCACCCTGTGGCTGCGGCACGCCCGGCTGCGCCACCAATTCGCGTGCGGCCGCCATGGCGAAGTCGCGTTTGCCGAGGCCCGCCTTGCCCGCGAGCAGCCAGCCGTGATGCATCCGCTCACCCGAAAGCGCGTCGCGCCACTGACGCCAGGCCTCGGCATGGTTGGGCCAGTCGGTCATGCGAGCAGGTCGCCGATTGCTGCAAGGATGAGGGCGTGCACGACCTCCTTATCGCCGAGCGCGTCGATGCGCGCAAAGCCTTGCGGGTCTGCCTCAGCCAGCGCATGGAAGGCGGCGGCGACAGCGCGGTGATATTCGGCGGAACGGCCCTCGATCGCGTCCGAAGCCTCTCCACGTGAAGCGATCCGGCCTGCCAACGCGGCTTCATCGCCTTCCAGCAGGATGACCCGGTCGGGCCGCAATCCGTCACTGCCGAAGGCGTGAAGCGCAGTGATAGCCGCATCGCCCAATCCCCCTGCCCCGCCCTGATAGGCGCGGCTCGAATCGACGAAGCGGTCACAGATAACCCACTCTCCCCGCAAAAGAGCTGGGCGGATCAAGTGCGCCACATGATCCGCACGGGCGGCGGCAAACAGTAAGGCTTCCGCCTGCGCAGGCCAGCCTTCCCCCGGCGGTGCCAGCAGCAGGTTGCGGATCGCCTCGGCCCCCGGTGTCCCGCCCGGCTCGCGGGTGACGACCACCGTGAGGCCTAGCGCCCGCAACGCCTCAGCCAGCAGGCGGGCTTGGGTGGATTTTCCCGCCCCCTCCCCACCCTCAAAGGCGATGAACCGGCCGCGCTGTGGGATCATGAGAACACCGCTGCAATCGCGTTGATCACGCGGTCGAATGGGCCAGCCGTCCCCACCGCTTCGGCAGCGTAAAGCGGAATGCGGGCCGGTGCGACACCGGGCGCGGAGACCTCCATGACGGCGACTTCTTGATTGGCTGCGATTGGCGCGCGCAGCGGGCCTTCGTAGCGGATCGTAGCGGTGAGCTTACCATCACTACCGCGCGGTAGGTTAACCGCCACGGGCCCCGCAGCTTTCAGCCCGACCCCGCGTGCATCGCCATCCTGCACCCGCGCCTTGCCGACGACCGCACCCGGGGCAAACAGCTGGCGCCGTTCGAATGCGGAGAAGCCCCACTCGACATAAGACCGTGCCAGTTTTGCCCGTAGGCGCCCGTTCTCCACGCCAGCGAGGACCAGCACCAGCCGCTGCCCGTCGCGCCGCGCCGTGCCCAGATAAGAGAAGCCCGCTTCGTTGGTGAACCCGGTCTTGATCCCGTCCGCCCCCGGCACGCGCCCGATCATCGGATCGTGATTGATCTGCGCAATGCCTTTGTAATCGAAGCCTGCACGCCCGATGTAATAGCCGAATTTGTCCGGGTGCCGCGTGATCAGCGCCCGTGCCAGCCGGGCCAGATCATTGGCGGTGGTGAATGTGCGCCCCTCATCCGGCCAGCCATTGGGACTGGCGAAATGGCTCCCCGTCATGCCCAGCCCCAGCGCCGTCTGGTTCATTTGCGTCGTCCACGCCGCGACCGAACCTGCCTGGCCTTCAGCAAGCACGGCAGCCCCGTCATTGGCCGAGACATTGGCGATGCCGAGCAGCAGATCATGCACCCGCACCTGCTCTCCTCGGTCGAGGAACATGGTCGATCCTTTGCGCCGCCACTCGCTTGCGATCACCGGGCTCATCATGAACACTTGCGACGGATCGAGCCGCCCGGCCGCGATCAGTTCGAACGCGAGATAGAGTGTCATCACTTTGGTGACGGATGCCGGCATGAAACGTGCATCGGGATTGCGGGCGTGGAGCACTTGCCCGCTACCCAGATCGACCAGCAGCGCCACCGGAGCTTCGGCAGCGGTGGGCACGGGGGGCGTGACGGGGCCGGGATCAGCCACCAGCGCGCGCAAAGGCGGCGCAAAGGTGACAGCAAACATGGCAAGCAGGGATAGCGACAAGCGCGAGGATTTCGGGAGCATCACCGTCTCGCCTATACCCGCCCCCTCACCGCTTGGCGAGGTGCGGGGCTCGTCAGTTCACGATTTCGTCAGCCAGCAATCCGACACTCAGGGCATAATAGCTCGAGCAGTTATATTCGAGGATCGCGCGGTAATTGCCGGTCAGCAGCCAGGCAGGCGTGCCGGGGCCGTCAGGCTGGAAGAATGCGGTCATCACATCATCGCCAAGCCCACCTTGCGCTACCACGCCTTGCGCGCGCCATTCAGCCACGGTCATCCAGCGGCTGAGGCGTTCGTGCACGCGCGGGCAGACCGGCGAGACGAGCCGGGTGCGGTAAGCTGAGGCATCGAAGCCCGCCGGAACTGACACCCTCACCCCCCATGGCTGACCCGGCCGCCATCCGGCGTCGCGGAAGTAATTGGCGATCGAGGCAAAGGTATCGGCGCGGTTGGTAAAGATATCCGCGCGCCCATCGCCGTCGCCATCGGTGGCAAGGCGCAGGTAGACGCTGGGCAGGAACTGTGGATTTCCGAAGGCTCCGGCGTATGAGCCCACCAGCTGGGGGCGGTCATAGCCCTTGTCGGCGACCTTCATCAACGCGATGAACTCGCCCGCAAACAGCTCGCGCCGCCGCCCTTCCCATGCCAGTGTGGCGAGGCTGCGGGCGAGATCGAAGTTGCCTTTTACCTGCCCATAGCTGGTTTCATGCCCGAAGATGGCGACGATAATCGGCCCCGGCACGCCATATTGCGCTTCGATCCGGCCAAGCAGATCGCGGTGCTGACGGTAAACCGCACGGCCGCCGCCGATCCGCGCCGAATCGACATGGGTCGCGATATAGGCCGACATCGGCGGATAGCCGCGCGTGGTGGCACTGCCGGGCTGGTTGTTATCGAGCCGGATGACAGTCGGATTGGGCGTGAGCCCCGCCGTCATACGCGCCACCGTATCCTCCCGCACACCCTCTCCCAGCGCCCGGGCCTTTAGCAATTCGAGATAGGCTTCGAACGGAATCGCGTCAGCACTCACCTGCGCGGTCGCCGGGGCGGACGCAGGCGGGGCGCCGAGAATCGCAAACGCTGCAAGGGTGAGCGCCGCGGCGGGGAGAAGCCGGGGAATCATGGCAATAGGGATGTCATACCTTGGATGAATTCCCAACAACCTGATTGACGAAGTTGCGGTTGCTCCCCCGTTGGGCGGCAAAGCAGCCTTCAATCGGGACGACCTGCCACGCTTAACGGCGACAAATGGACCACAAGGCAGGTGACAATCGCGATCTTCGGCGCTAGCCGCTTCGCACAGAGGACAGGTGGCCGAGTGGTTTAAGGCAGCGGTCTTGAAAACCGCCGTAGGTGCAAGCCTACCGTGGGTTCGAATCCCACCCTGTCCGCCACGTTGCATTGAATTCCGTCAATCTTGGCCTTTGTGGTTTTGCAGCTGAGCAACGCTGCGCCCGCCCATCAGTGCAACACGCGGTCCGTTCCTTGCTGAGTCGCGGGCGTAGCCATCCATTCCGGCCAATCTGTCCCGCGCCATTCCGCGGCGACATAGACCCGTTGAAGGATCGACAGCCACTGGCGCATCAAATCCCCATTGAAGCCTATTCGCGCACTCTGGCCTGTCGGACTGTAGAAGATCACCACGGTGCCAGAGGGCGGCATTTGCAAATCAATCTTGCTGACGAGCCACTCATGTTCTGGTGCGTTCGCCGTGACAGGTGCTGAAGGCTCCTGCCGGGCAACCGCCTTCTGGTGCGAGACGCCAGCGATGATGTCGGCGTAAACAGGATCGTCATGACGGGGCTTGATGACATTTATCAGTGCGGGGATCAGGCGATTGGTCATCCGCTGGGTCAGCCAGATTCGAGCGGTTTCCCCGTCTCGCACTGCCGCATTGATCGAGATGCGATCTTGTTCCTCCGAATAAACGACAGTGATTCTTTGAAGGTCCAGCATGGCTCAATGATTATCACTCTGTGGCGCGGGGAGGCACCCCCTTGCGTCGGTACGCTTTGAAGCCTTGAGTTACAACGCCCCGACCGGAAACGCCGCCGCCGAAACAGCCGCTTGGATTGCTGAACGCTCGGCAGGCGAAAGGTCCGGATGCCATAGGTCGAAGATCATGATCACGCGCAGGCGGTCGGTCTCGTTCTTGGCTTCATGTTCGATGGTGTCGTCGAACACCCACGACTGTCCCTCGGCAAAATCCCGGGTTTCGGCGCCGACGCGGAACCAGCAGCGATCGGGCACGATCAGCGGGAGGTGGCACAAAAGGCGGAAATTGGCGACGCCGACATGGGGCGGAATGTGGGTGTGCGGCGCGAGCAGCGAGAACATCGCATTGGCCCCGCAGCCCGGGATGACGGGCTGTTCCATCCGCGCCAGAAACGCCATCGTCTCAGGGCAATGGGCGGCGTTGGCGGCGACACTCGTCCCGCGCTCGATCAGGTGGATCGCGGTCCAATCGCGGTTGTGGTTCAACTCGCGCCACTGCGCCAGCGGCTCGCTGTCGTGGTATTTGACGTAAGGCACGAGGCTCGCGTCCGGCGCATTGGCGACCCGGTCCATCTCGGCGCGGATCGTGGGGGTGAGGCTCTCGAGTTCGTCCGCCCAGGGGAAGCCCGCGCGGTCGTGGAATTCGGCTTCCCGCAGACCGGGGTAGGCGAAATGGGTCGCCTCGGAATGATAGGTGCGCGTGGTCCGCGCGATGTTGGTGGCGAAGCGCTCGGTTCGGCGGCGCTCGGTGGGGGTGAGGTCGGCGCCGCTCGCCTCAACTGCTGCGTCGAGCCGGCGTTGCATCGAATGCTGATGTTCGGCCCAAAGCGCTTCGGCGCGCATAATGGTCTGCACCAGCATCGGCGGGAGCGGATGGGGGCGTGGTTGTGCGAGCGCGCGGCCATAGGCTTCGCCAGCTTCGGGTTGCCCCGCAGCATCGAGCAGGTGCGCCCGCATCAGCAGGTTGACGAAATCGAGCGGGGAAAGCGCCAGCGCGCGGTCGATCGCTTCGATCGCCAGCAGCGGTGCGCCGGTCATCTTCCGCACGGTGGCGAGGCGCTGCCAGAACGGCATCACCGGTGGATCGAACCGCGCGACTTCTTCCAGGATATTGCGAGCCTGCACGAGGCTACCCGCCGCCAAGGCACGGTCTGCGGCGGCTAGGCGCTGGGCAAGGTCGGGCTCGACGAGGGTCATTGCGCCGAAATGATCTAGATTAGGATTTAGCGCAAGTCGCCTCAGCTGATGCACGGTTCAACGCGACATATTGTTGCGCGGAACCTCCCAATAAATGCGCCTAAGCGTGGGCAGTCACCAGCCAGACCTTGCAGGGCAGCATAACGCCCTCACCCGCGCGATGATGGCGGGTGAACATCGCGGCGAGATCAGCCCGCGCCGAATCGCGCACGCCCTCGCCCTGTTTGGCCAGCACCCGGCCGACTGCCATCGAGGCGAGGACGAAGTCGGTCGCCTCGTCAGGCGTCGCACCGGGCCCGCCCACGGGTTGCAGCCCTGCATAGGGGGCGACTTCCATGCCCCAGAAGCCTGCGCCGGTAAGCACCTGCTCAAGATAGCCGAGGTCCTCGAAGGCGAAGGGGCCGGGCGCGCGGGGGACGGCGGGCGGGATTTCGACATGCTGGCGGACGACTCCCATCACCTCCATCATCCACAGATTGTCGCGCGGGTGGGCCCAGACCGCGAGGTCGATCCGCGCACCGGGCTTCAGCAGGCTCCGCAGATGAGCGAAGGCGGGCACCGGGGCCTCAAAGAACATCGAGCCGAAGCGCGAGAACAAGCGGTCGAACGGGGGCTCGTCCAACTGCGCTGTGGCCGCATCTGAACACACGAACCGCGCGGCGCTTCCCGCAGCAGCAGCGCGTTCCTGCGCCCGCGCGATCAGCATTGGCGCGACATCGAGACCGAGCGCTGCGCCTCCCGGCCCCACGGCCTCGGCAATCGCCAGCGTTGTCGCTCCGCCGCCGCAGCCGAGATCCAGCACACGCTCGCCCGGCTGATACCCTGCCCGCTGCAGCAGTGCTGTGCCGATGGGCGCGATCATGCTCTCGAACCGGTCGAGGCTGGCGAGCCAGCGCTCGCCCATCTCCCCTGCCCAATCCTCGCCCTTCAATGCTTCAGGTCCGGTCTGGGTCATACGGAAGTCCTTTTCGTATCTAGAAGTGTAGTGCCCGCCCATAAGCGTCGAGCACGCTTTCGTGCATCATCTCGCTCAAGGTCGGGTGCGGGAAGATGGTCTGCATCAGCTCGGCCTCGGTGGTTTCAAGCACCTTGCCGACGGTATAGCCCTGGATAAGCTCGGTCACTTCCGCGCCGACCATGTGCGCGCCGAGCAATTCGCCGGTCTTCGCATCGAACACGGTCTTCACGAAGCCCTCCACCTCTCCGAGCGCGATGGCCTTGCCATTGCCGATGAACGGGAAGCTGCCGACCTTGAGTTCATAGCCCGCTTCCTTCGCCTTGGCTTCGGTCAGCCCGACGCTGGCGATCTGCGGGTGGCAGTAGGTGCAGCCCGGAATGGCGTTGCGGTTGAGCGGGTGCGGATGGACCTCGGTGTTGCCGAGTTCCTGCGCGATCGCTTCAACGCAGGTCACGCCCTCATGGCTCGCCTTGTGCGCCAGCCAAGGTCCGGGCGTGCAGTCGCCGATTGCCCACAATCCCCTGGTCTTTGTGCGGCCATAGGGATCGATCTGGATGAAGCCGCGGTCCATCTCGGCCAATCCGTCGAGCCCGATGTTTTCGGTATTTGGCACGATCCCGATGGCGACGATCACATGGGTAAACTCGCTGGTGGCGGCGTTGCCCGACTTGTCCTTGATTGTGGCGGTGATGCCTTTGTCCGACACCTTGATCGCGTCCACACCCGCGCCGGTCATGATGTTGATACCCTGTTTGCGGAGCGACTTTTCGAGGAAGATAGAGACATCGGCGTCCTCCACCGGCACGATCCGGTCGAGCATTTCCACCACAGTCACTTCGCTGCCGAGATCGTTGTAGAAGCTGGCAAACTCGATCCCGATGGCGCCCGATCCGATTACCAGCAGCTTGGCCGGAAGTTCGGTCGGGGTCATCGCGTGGCGATAGGTCCACACGCGCTTGCCGTCCGCAGGGGCGAAGGGCAGATCGCGGGCGCGTGCGCCGGTCGCGACGATGATGTGCTTGGCGGTGAGGGCTTCCTCGCCCTTCTCGCCTTTCACGGTCAGGCTGTTCGCACCGGTGAGCGTGCCGGTGCCCATATGCACGGTGACCTTATTCTTCTTCATCAGGTGGGCGATCCCCTGATTGAGCTGCTTTGCCACCCCCCGGCTGCGCTTGACGATAGCGCCGAGATCAGCCTCGATCCCCTGCGCGACAAGGCCGTAATCGCCCGCGTGCTGCATATAGTGGAAGATCTCCGCCGAGCGCAGCATCGCCTTGGTCGGGATGCAGCCCCAGTTGAGACAGATGCCGCCGAGGTTCTCACGCTCCACAATCGCGGTCTTGAGGCCCAGCTGCGCGCAGCGGATCGCCGCGACATAGCCGCCGGGGCCGGAGCCGAGCACGATCACGTCATAGGAAGTCGACATTTCTTTCAGCCTTCAAGTCTTGGGGGAACATTGTCGGGTAGGTTACAAAGGTTACAGTGCGTCACTTTCCCAACATCGTTTTTCTCTTTATAATTCAGTTTGTTCGGCGAGATTTCTCAAAGGTGACACAGGAAACTGGCACGCTTTCAATGCGGTAATGGTGAGCGGCTTGGGCATCAGCAGCAGATACACCTTGTGCGCGCGGTAGGAAAACCATCACGCCACCTGCGCGACCGCGCGCGGGCGGCCGTCCTCGCCGATCAGCACGAATTTGAAGGTGCCCTTGGCCACCGTGATGGTCGTCTCGCCATTGCGCTCGCGGGCGATAGCCTCGGCGGCGATGGTGAGCGAGGTGGTGCCGGTGGCGAGGACGTCGCAATAGACGCTGAGTTCATCCCCCACCGCCATCGCGCCGGGAAAAGCGAAGTCGGTTGCGGAGACAACCACCGCCTTGCCCTGCCCCACGCGGCTCGCAAGGCTGCCCGCGCCGAGCGCCATTTGCGCCATCAACCACCCGCCGAACACACCGCCATAGGGGTTGGTGTCGGCCGGCATGGCGGTGACGCGGATTTGGGGGGTGCGGTCGCTCAAAGCCCCTCTCCTTCCCACCACTGCGCGGCGGGCCCCTTCCTCTCCCGCAAGGGGAGAGGAGTTTGAGGTCAGGTCAGGCACGTTTTCCTCTCCGCTTGCCGGAGAGGATACGGAGACTTGCGGGCTTGCCCGCTAGTCGCAGTTGGAGAGGCAGAGAGGTCACACCACCAACCCCATCGGGTTCTCGACCAGCTGCTTGATCGCCTCCATCAGCTGCGCGCCATCCGCGCCGTCGATGGCGCGGTGGTCGAAGCTGCCTGAGGCGTGGAGCACGGTCGCGACCTTGATCTCGCCATCGACCACATAGGGCGCCTGCTGCCCCGCACCGACCGCAAGGATCATGCCCTGCGGCGGGTTGATCACGGCGTCGAACTGCTTAATCCCGAACATGCCGAGGTTCGACAGGCTCGCCGTGCCGCCCTGATATTCGTGCGGCATCAGCTTGCCGTCGCGCGCCTTGCCCGCAAGCGTCTTCATCTCGGTCGAGATCGCGGCGAGGCCCTTGGAGTCGGCGCTGGTAATCACCGGCGTGATCAGGCCCGAAGGCGCGGCCACCGCCACCGAGATATCGGCGCGGCTGTAGCGGCGCAGCGTGTCGCCATGGAAGCTGACATTGCACTGCGGCACGCGGATCAGCGCGCGGGCGAGCGCCTTGATGAGGAGGTCGTTGACCGAAAGCTTCACGCCGTCCGGTTCCAGCGACTTGTTCAGTTCGGCGCGCAGCTTCAGCAGCGGATCGAGCCGGATGTCGATGGTGAGGTAGAAGTGCGGGACGGTCTGCTTGGACTCGGTCAGGCGGCGAGCGATGACCTTGCGGACGCCCGACAGCTTCTCCTCGGCAAAGGGCGCGCCGCCTTCGATGGCGGGGCTTGGTGCGGGTGTCGGTGCCGTCGCGGGGGCCGCCGCACTGGTCGCTGGTGCCGCAACGAGTGCCGCAGCGCCGGGAGTGAAGCCTTCGACGTCTTCCTTGACGATCCGGCCATTGGGACCAGTGCCCTTTACGAGCGCAAGGTCGATCCCCTTGTCCGCCGCAATCCGCTTGGCGAGCGGCGAGGCGATGATGCGCTCTCCGGCGTCCCCAATGTGAGCACCCGCGACGGCGGGCGCCTCAGTCGATGGTACGCTACCGCCCGAGGTCCCCGCCTGCGCGGGGACTCGCGGTTGTGAACCAATCGCGGCCTCGACATCTTCCTTGGTGATCTTGCCCTTAGGGCCAGTGCCGGTCAGGCTGGCAAGATCGACGCCGTTCTGCTCGGCGAGCTTCTTCGCGGTCGGTGTAGCGGCGGGACCATCAGCGGCAGGGGATGCTGCAGGCGCACTCGTTGCTGGCGCCGGGGCGGCTTCCTTTGCGGCCGACGGAGCAGGCGCAGGCGCAGCTTCCTCGCCCTCCACCGTCAGCCGCGCAATCACCGCGCCGACCTTCACGTTCTCGCTGCCTTCAGGCACGATAATCTCGGCGATCACGCCCTCGTCGACCGCTTCGAACTCCATTGTCGCCTTGTCGGTCTCGATCTCGGCCATGACGTCGCCGGAGCGGACAGTGTCCCCCGCCTTCACAAGCCACTTGGCGAGCGTGCCTTCTTCCATAGTGGGCGACAAAGCCGGCATCTTGATGTCCAAGGCCATGATCCGCGATACTCCCGTAAACGATCCGTTGCCTGCGTCTCTGGCCAATTCCCTAGCGGCGGGCAAGGCCCAGAATAGAGGCAAAACGCAGGGGACTTGCCAATCCATACGAATGCATTGATACCCTGCATCCCAACGGGGCCTCAGCAATATGCGTACATTTCTGGTCATCATCGACGAGAGCGAGGAGGCGACCTCGGCCTTGCGCTACGCCGCGCGGCGCGCTGCGGTGGTTGGCGGCGCCGTGCATTTACTCGCGCTGGTGCCGCAGCAGAACTTCAGCGCCTTCGGTGCGGTGCAGGCCACGATTGAGGCCGAAGCGCGCGACCGGGCCGAGATGCTGGCGCACGGTGTGGCGGGCAATCTGCTGGCGGAAAGCGGTATCATGCCGACCATTTCGGTGAAGATCGGGCAAGGCCAGAAGATCGTCAGCGAGTTTCTCGCCGAACACAATGAAGTCGCAGCACTCGTGCTGGGCGCGGCCAAGGGTGCGGCGCCGGGGCCGTTGGTGTCGCATTTCTCGGCTGCGGCGGGTAACTTGCCCTGCCCGCTCTACATCATCCCGGCCGATTACGACGAGACCAAGAGCGACCACTTGGCCTGAGGCGCTATTTCTTGCGCCCCTGGTGACGGATGTTGCCGGGGCGACCGCGCTGGGCGACCATGAACTTCCCCGCCTTGCGCGGCCCACCGGAGCGGCCACCGCGATTGTCGGTTTGGGCATCGGGGCGCGCGCCGCGTGTCTCGATCCGGCTCGCATCGGCATTCGGCAGCACGAACTTGAGCGCGCCGGTGAGCGGGTTGGCTTCGGCCAGTTTCAGCTGCAGCTGGTCGCCGCTGGCATAGGTGGTGCCGCTGTCAGTGCCGACCAACGCCTTGGCAGCTTCATCATGGCGGAAGTATTCGCCGCCCAGCGTCGAGATCGGCACCAAGCCGTCCCCGCCGAGGCCGACGATGGTGGCGAAGAAGCCGAAGCTCTGCACGCCGGTGATGCGGGTTTCGAACACCTCGCCCACGCGGGCTGACAGCCATGCTGCGACATAGCGGTCGATGGTATCCCGCTCGGCCTCCATCGCGCGCCGCTCGGTCTGGCTGATCGCATCGCTCACTTGCTGCAAACTAGCGCGGTCGCGGTCGGACAGGCCGCTGGCGGGCGGCAATGATCCCGGCGGCGCGGGTTGCTCCAGCTTGTAGGCGTCCACCAGCGCGCGGTGCACCAGCAGATCGGAATAGCGGCGGATCGGCGAGGTGAAATGGGCGTAACTGCCCAGCGACAGCCCGAAATGCCCCGCATTGGCCGGCCCGTAATAGGCCTGCGTCTGGCTGCGCAGCACCGCCTCCATCACCAGCGCCTTTTCCGCCTCGTCGGTTACGTCCTTGAGCATCCGGTTGAACAAGCCCGGTGTGACCACCTGCCCCAGCGCCAGTTTCTTGCCCATCGTGGCGAGATAATCGCGCAGGGCAATCAGCTTCTCCCGGCTCGGCGGTTCGTGGATGCGGTAGACCACCGGTGCGGTCTTGGCCTCCAGCGCCTTGGCCGCGGCGACATTGGCAGCGATCATGAAATCCTCGACCACGCGGTGCGCATCGAGCCTCTCTCGGATCGCGATTTCCGCAATCTGGCCCTTGGCGTCGAGCACAACGCGCCGCTCAGGCAGCTCCAGCGCCAGCGGATCCCGCGCATCGCGGGCAGCGGAGAGCGCGCGCCATGCCTCCCACAGGTTGGCAAGATAGTCCGGCGGAGTGCCGCTATCGACCGCCTTCTGCGCGTCCTCATAGGCGATATTGTGCGCGATCCGCACCAGCGCGCGGGTGAAGCGGAAGCTCGATACCTTGCCGTCAGCGTTGATGTGCAGGTGGCAGGCCATTGCCGCGCGGTCTTCGCCCTCTTTGAGCGAGCAGACGTCGGCGGACAGGATTTCCGGCAGCATCGGCACCACCCGGTCGGGGAAATAGACCGAATTGCCGCGCTTTCTCGCCTCACGGTCGAGCGCGGAGCCCGGGCGGACGTAGAAGCTGACATCGGCGATGGCGACCAGTGCGTTAAACCCGCCCTGCCCGTCTGGCTCGGCCCAGATCGCATCATCATGGTCTCGCGCGTCGGCAGGGTCGATCGCGACGATGGGAAGGTGCCGCAGGTCTTCGCGGGTCTTCTCCGATAGCTTGAGCTTGGCCGAGCGCGGGGCTTCTTCCAGCACCTCTTCGGGGAAGACGTTCGGGATGCCGTGCTTGGCGATGGCGATCAGGCTGAAGCTGCGCGGGGCGAGCGGATCGCCGATCACTTCGATCACTTTGACGCCTGCGCGCTCCGACCGGCCGACACGCTCGGCGATCACCAGTTGGCCGGCCTCGGCCTCGCCCACATCGGCGATGGGAGCGGACTGGCGCACGCGCTTGTCCACCGGCGCGAGCCATGCCTTGCCGGTCTTGTCGATCTCGACGACACCCATCAGCCCCTCGGTGCGCGAGGGGAGCTTCTTCATCACATGGGCGCGCCAGCCATCGGGCGCTTCCTCGGTGCGGGCGAGCACTCGGTCGCCGCGTTTGAGCGCAGGCGGGCGCTTGACGCCGGGCTTCGGACGCGGTTCGCGGATGGTGAGACGCGGCGGCTTGCCGGGAGCTTCGGGGTCCCAATTGTCGGGTTCAGCGATCAGTTCGCCATCATCGATATCGACGATCTTGAGCGTAGTGACCTTCGGCACCCCGCCCATGCGGTGGAAGGCGCTCTTCTTGCCGTCGATCAGCCCGTCTTCGGCCATGTCCTTGAGCAGAGCCTTGAGCTTGATTTTCTCCTGCCCCTTCAGCCCAAATGCTTTGGCGATCTCGCGCTTGCCGGCGGGAATGTCGGAGGACTGGATAAAGTCGATCACCTGCTGCGGCGTCGGCATTCCTTGGGGGAGTTTGAGGGGTTTGGGCATTTCAGTCTTTCTGGTTCGCGCCGCGATTAGTGGGGTTCGCGCCAACGAGCGAAGAGGCCAAGAGGGCATCGCTGTTGATCAGGCGTCGGATGCCATCCTTGAACATGGCGGTGCCGAAGTTGACTATGAAACCCAAAGGGAATTGGCCGAGGCGAAGATAGGTTTGGAGTTGCTTGGCGTGTATCGGCAAGGTCTTCTCCACCGACTTAACCTCGACGACAATCAACTGATTAACCAACAAGTCGATCCTGAATGCCGAGGGCAGGTGGATATCATCCACCACGGCGTCAATCGTTACCTGCCGCTGCAGATGCAGGCCAATGGCTGTCAGCTTTGCTGACAGCAATGTCTCATAAGCCGATTTCAGCAAGCCGGGACCGACATCACGATGCAGCCGGAAGGCCGTATCGACAATCTGGCGCGCGATAGCATCGAGGTTCGCGTCAGGCTCCTCCATCTTGGCCCCTTGGAAACTTGGCGCGAACCAACTTCACTTCCCCACCGGCTCAAACGCCCCGCCCGGAACCGCGCTGGCAACGGGCGAGCAATATCCGCCCGCACAAGCCGCCACGCCGAACATCCAGTCATCGCCGCGCAATTTCTTTACGTGCTTGAACTCGCGGGCTTCGGCTGCGGCCACGTCATGGGCGGCCTGTGGTCCGTCGATCGTGACCAGCGCGGAATCTTTGCCCCACGCGGGTGCATCGGTGGCGCGGGTCACGACTTCGTAGACCGACGCACCGAGCACGGCGTTCCATTTGATTTCCGTATCCACCCGCACCGCAGCATCCACGCTCACCTTGGGCGGCATAGGCGCGCGAGCGAGTGCATCAAGCGCGCGCACGTTGAGCTCCGTTACGCCTGCAAGATAAGCGAAGTCCATTTCCTCAATAGTGTCGCCGTAGAACACGCCGTCCTCGGTGCGCAGGTCCTGGTGCTGGTGATCGTAATCCTCGACCCCCACGGAAAAGCGGATCGCGGGGTAGCCCTTCTGGAGGAATGGCACCTGATCCCCGCCCCGGCCCATGCGGTCGGTGCGCCAGATCTGGCGGACTTGCAGACCATTGGGGTGCTTTTCGGCCAGCCCCGCCACCCAGCGCGAGAGGTTGCGCGCGGGCGTGTCGTTCTCGCCCCCGAACCGCGTTTGCGCCGCGCGTAGGCGGGCGGTCAGGTCTGCGCGGGGGCCTTCGGAAAAGACGCGCACCATTTTGGGCTCGCAATAGCCATCCTTGCCGCAGGAATTACCGACGATGTCATTGTTGAGCACCGCCTTCACCGTGAAGCCCTGCGCCTCGACCCAGTTGGCGAGGATTTGCCCGCCGTGGAGCCCCTGTTCCTCGCCCGAGAGCAGCGCGTAAATGATGGTGGTGGGGTATTTCGTGCCGCTGAGCACCCGCGCCGCTTCGATCACCAGCGCCGTGCCCGAGCCATCGTCATTGGCGCCGGGCGCGTCGGAGGTCGCGTCCATCACATCGCTGACCCGGCTGTCGATATGGCCCTGCACGATCACGACCTCGTTCGGCCGCTCGGTCCCGCGCTGGATCGCAACCGCATTGCGCACCAGCGTTGGCACGGGCACACGCGGGCCGGTGACAGTTTCGCCCACCGGCAGGACTTCGAGGCAATCGCCGCACTTGGCGCCAATGCGTTTGAACTCTGCCAAACCCCAGTCAACCGCCGCGCCGATTCCGCGTTCAGGATCGGTTTGCGAGGACAGCGTGTGGCGCGTGCCGAAGCTGACGAGCTTCTCTACGTCCTGCTCCAGCCTTTCGGGGGAGACGTCATCGGCGGGGTGGGTTTGGGCGGAGAGCGGGGCGGCCGCGAGGGCGGCGAGGAGGAGGACGCGTTTGATCATGCCGCCGAGCTTTGCCGGAACGCAGACGCATTGCAACCATGGTGAGTCCCCGCGAAGGCGGGGATCTCAGGAAAAGATGCACCGAGCCACACAGAGGCCCCCGCCTGCGCGGGGGCGGACAGAGGATCAGTAAGCCCGCGCCACCAGAATGCGCTCCACCGCAGGCTCGCCCGTAAAGATGCAGGTGCCGGTGGCCCCATCGCTGCCGCGCGGAACGTTGCGGATGGTGAGCTTCAGCGCCTTCAGTTTCTCGACAACGGCGTCCAGCGCTGCGCCAGTGGGCTTCGACCATTCAACCTCGACCCAGCCCGGATACTTGCCGCCCTTTTCGAAATGATCGGCAACAGCCGCCCACTCGGTCACGCCGCGGGTGATATTGGCATCGCGCCGCGCGCGGGCTTCTTCGTAGAGGCTGGACTGGATCGCTTCGAGCACCGCGCCCGCTTCGGCCACGAAGTCGGCGTGGGCGGGATAGGTGAAGGCGGGCTTGCCGTTGGCGGTGTTCCACAGCTGGTCGCGGCGCAGGACGGCAATCTTGCTGTCAGCCATATCGCGCGAGCCGACCTCGATGATGATCGGCGCGCCCTTGCGCACCCAGTCCCAACGCTTGGCAGCCGCTTTGCCGGGTTTCACGTCAAGCAACACACGGGCGCGTTCGCCCAGCGCAGTTTGCCCAGCCAGAGCGGCGCGGACCTGCTCGCAATAGGCGATCAACTCGGCATCTTCGGGTGCTTCACGCAGCATCGGGATGATGACGATTTGCTGCGGTGCAATCGCCGGCGGCACGCGCAAGCCGTCGTCGTCGCCGTGAGTCATCACTACGCCGCCGATCAGCCGCGTCGAGGTGCCCCAGCTGGTGGTGTGGCAGAATTGCTGGCTGCCTTCGCGGTCCTGATACTGGATGCCAGCCGCGTGGGCGAAGTTGGTGCCGAGATAGTGGCTGGTGCCGGCCTGCAGAGCCTTGCCGTCCTGCATCATCGCCTCGATCGACCAGGTTTCGACCGCGCCGGGGAAGCGTTCGTTTTCCGGCTTCTCGCCTGCGATCACGGGCAGCGCGAGATCATCCTCGGCGCAGGCGCGGTACATTTCGAGCGCGCGGTGGGTCTCCGCCAGCGCTTGCTCGCGGTTCTCGTGCGCGGTGTGGCCTTCCTGCCAAAGGAACTCGCTGGTGCGCAGGAACATCCGCGTGCGCATTTCCCAGCGCACCACGT
>VFQO010001302.1_pt1 | contig 19888 bp, 19 predicted proteins | sample 3512331 | NCBI WGS metagenome assembly VFQO01 (sample SAMN10412371, study PRJNA504923) | tailings metagenome | isolation source: Replicate 3 from Balatoc abandoned mine | place: Philippines: Itogon, Benguet | collected 2017-08-28
ATATAGTCGGAGCCATTTCCAGCAACCTACGCATGGTTCCCGAACTGAAATTCAGAATTCCCCCAAAGACGGTCATGGAACGATCTGACGCTTGCCCTCGAAAGGGGGCGTGACAGCTTTAGTCGCAAACTGACGTTCAGTTTAACGGCCACGGACGACCTTTTTGGGTCGGGAGCCGACACTGATCAGCTTAGGCTGCAAATGGCGGGATTGCCGCACTTCTGGAAAATTCTTCCCTGTCAGCTATCGCCCCCTGTGCGAACGGCTATCCGGTGGCAAGGGAATTTCTGCACTGCGCTAGATGCTGTGGTTCCATGTGTCCGGCGAGTTTGCGCGGTTTTTTATCGCCGCTGGCCCTTACGCCTTTCGCGCGGTTCCGGTCCCTGTCACAAACACGCACTCGAGATGCTTGGGGTGGAACTGGTTCTACTGCTCCGGCGGTTTCAACCGGCTTGTTGCGTCATTTCAGTCTGTCCGTTCCAACTGGTGTAGCGCCTTGGGGCGCGATCTCTCAGGCTGCCGCCAACTCTTCCAGCCGGAAAGCTCGCCTGTTCCCAATAAGGCCCCGATGATCCGTGCGTTCTTGTTTACCAGCGCGACGGCGGTCACCTCGAGCTTCTTGCGCTAGAGCAGCTGCGTCACCCATCGCCACTTGGTACTGCCCTGCTTCGCTCGCCGCACCACCGCCATGGCGTAGACGACGAGTAACTCGCGCAGGCAGCTGTTGCCAGCCATGGTGATGCTGCCGAGCCGCTCTTTGCCCACGCTCGAGTTCTGGCGCGGGGTCAGTCCGTCCGACCCATGCCGCAGAACTCGCCCGTCGGAGAAGGTTGTGTGATCAGGAACACAGGCCACGATCGTGCTGGCCAGCAGCGGACCAATGCAAGGTATATTCATCAGTCTGCAACCCGCCCCGGTCCTGCGGGCATCTGCCAGTGTGCGCCGGTCATTATCGAGGATCTGCTCCTTCACCATCTTCCAGTTGGCTGCAACGCACGGAAATCCAGCTGCGTACCTCGTCCTGTGCGTTGATACCTTGAGCTTAGATAACCGTCTTTCCCAGACCCAACCTAACAAACGATACTTGATCGACCGTCACTCTCCTCTCCGACTAATCCGCAGGAAACATTCAGGGGATGGGGAGCCGTCCACGACATCAATTTTGGTCATTCCAAAGTGGTTCCCACGTGTTATCGTCTGGGTATGAGTGATCTCATTGAGACGGGCGGACAAATGCTAAAGCTTCGGCAGGTTGGGGGGTCTTTCTTCCGATCCGTTCTCGTTGATCGGGCAAAAGATGTCATGGCTCCGCCGCGCCCCGGAAGCGCAGGGCGTCATCATCGCCCGGGGCAAGCAACCTTGTACATGAGCCCAAAGCTCGAATGGGCCATGATTGCAGCCTCTGGCTACATGCGAAAAGATGGGCGACCTCGTGTCGTCATTCCCTTGATGGTTAGCGTTGCCCACGTTCTCGATCAACAAGACGAAGAAGCTTGCCGGGCCATAGGCGTTGAACGCGAGATGTCGGACGCGCCTTGGCGGGCCGCGCTTGCAGCTGGCGAAGAACCACGTTCCTGGCGCATTGCCGATGCGGCGCGAGCGAGTGGAGCAGATGGCATCATAGACCACTCACGGATGATCCCGGGTGGATGGCACGTAAATCTGTTCCATTGGAATGACCTTGGCGGACCGTCTGTAGAAGTCTGCGGCGAACCAGTTGCAATCACGCTGTTGAGGGATGGTCCGAAGTGGGGGCTGTAGCCCTTCATGATCGAATGAAGGCGGAATTCCGCCGTCCGTCTTTCCCTCTTTGGACCTCGGGTAATCGCGGCACCGAGTCGGATGCTGCCATCTGTCCGGCCTCACATGATGATTCTCCCGTCAATGGTTTTCGCATTCATGAACCGAGGTGAGCTCTCTTCCTGCAGGGCCTGCCTGCTAACCTCACATCCGGCGGGATTATGATCCCAACCACGGTCCCGCATTCGGGACTGGAGAGCTTCAAAGGAACGGCACCACTCTGTGAAGACGGCGGCAAGCGCCACGCCGGACAACGGCGACGTTCCCTCGGGTCACCGGGCTGCAATGCCGTCGCAGTACCGCCCGATCTCGATAATTACACGGCAGGCTTCATTGTCGCTCCTTCGGGCACGACGCCATGAACAGCGAACCGCCACAGAGCGATCAACAGCTTACGCGCGAGGGCAACGACCATCACCTTGCGAACCCGCCGACCGGTAGAGCCCGTGCGCTCACGGAACCACGTAACCTGGGCGGAGCTAGGCTGGTAGCGTTGCCATAGCCAGGCTAGCTCCACCATTACCGTTCGAAGCCTTCGGTTTTCGGCTTTCCCGATCCCTTGTTCACGCTCGACCCCGCCGCTGCTGTAGGGGGTCGCGGTCAGGCCCGCGTATGATCCGAGCGCTTTGCCATTGGCGAAGCGACGGACGAAGGCCTCACGCACTAGAACGGTGGCACTCTGCACCCCGATACCGCGGAGAGTGCAAAGCTGCTGGATCATCCGACTGGCATCGTCCGAGGCGGCGCCCTCGACCACGGCATCGCGGTCGCGCTCCAGCGCGGCGATCTGATCGAGAACAAGCTCCAGTCGGCTCAGTAACCGTTCGATCTTGGCGAGGGCGTGAGGTGGGATCGGCTCACCGAGCGCGGTGCGAAGGTCGGCTAGCTGCCGCCGACGACTCTTCAGCAGCGGGTTGTAATCCCCGATGCCAAGCGTTGCGAGGACAGCACCGATCCGGTTGGTAAGTCCGACCCGCTCGGACACCAGCTCGGTCCGTTCGCGGACGCATCGCCGCGCATCTTCATCGGCTTCGTCCGGAATCGGCACCATGGAGCAGACACGCGGCTCCCCGCGAAGCCACGCCAGCAAAGTGCGCAAGAGCAACTCGGCGTCGATGCCATCGGACTTTGCGCGGCGCATTCGTCGATCGACGGGCACACTTGAGGGTTGGATGACATGGACCTCGATGCCCTTTGCGATCAGCCATCTCGCCAACCAGAACCCGGACCATCCTGCTTCGTATGTCGCAACCACCCGATCGATTGGGCAGCCGGCGGCAGCGGCGCGAGACCGATATCCGTCGATCGCGGACTGAAGAGCCAGCTTGTCCGGTTCGATAGTGCGCTTGGCCTTGGTCTTCGGCATATCAGGGACCTGCGCTGCCAGGACCCAAGACTTGCCGCTGAGCTCGATCGCCAGAACGAGCGTAGTATCGTATTGCACAGCTTCGGCGCTATTCAACGACTTCGACATGATCAGAACTCCCACTGCTAGAGGTGGCACAGTCTAACCCGGCTGCGCCGATAATCATGGGATCTGTTTGCGCGGCACTGTGCCGCTGGCCCGTGTGGGAGTTCGCGAACCGGACCCACATCACCCAGGCGTGCTCTGAGGCACTGTGGGAATCCTGGTTTTCCGGTCTCGTCTCTCCGATTGTGGTGCAATAGAGTGCTCGCCGAGCTGGGATGGCGATCCTGATCGGCGTGGAGAAGGCGCTGTAAATGGCGCGGAAGATCGTCGTTTGTGCGGCCGGACTCGATGTGCCCGTCGAGGCAGCGCACGTCGTCGGTGTGCTAGCCGGGCAACTCCTCCGACTGCGCAACCGCGCTTGCCGCTTTTCTAGCCGATCCCGCGCAGTTCAAGTCGGGTCGCCAGTTCGCAGCCTGGCTCGGACTGACGCCGCGTCAGCTATCAAGCGGCGGCAAGGAAGGTCTTGGGCGGATCACCAAGATGGACGACGCGTATCTGCGCCAGCTGCTCGTCACCGGTACAATCGCGTTGATCCGCTATGCAAAGAGCAAGCCCGATGCGGTCGATCCGCGCTTCGTTGCGTTACTCGCCAGAAAGCCCGCCCGGCTTGCCTCGATCGCCATCGCCAATAAGTTGAGGCGGATCGCCTGAGCATGTCGGCGCGGGGCTGAGTCGTCGAGCGCGCACAGGTACCGATGCTGGCTGCATGAGATAAAGAGCTTAAGTGAGCAAATCAGCTTCAGGAGATTGTGAGAGCATAGCGATGTGATGGAAGAACCGGTCGGAGGGGGAACAAAGGTGACCCAGCGAATGTTGTCGGCGTTAAAGCCAACAAAGCCGATGGGACCTTTTCGCGGACCTCATCAATGCCAGCAGTCCATGCTGACTTCATCTACAGGCGGGACATGCGACTGCACCCGACCTATCACCGCATCATCCCTTTACGCTTGCAACGCAGGAGCCATCCACAGCCAACACTCGACAACATTGCGTAAAGTGCTTGATACCGTCTAAAACGCCAATTCTTTCGACTGCGCTCAAGGGTGATGCTTGGGTCGATCACCGGAACCAAAGCGCCACGCTTATTATCGTGGCTCCTGCCAGAATGGCTCCTGCAGTCCAATAAGCCTCGGAGGGCGATGCGTTCGGTACGGACGGGCGTGAAACTTGCGATGATTGATTTTCCAACCTGTGGATTGCGGCTCGGATTAGTCGCGGCGCATCATCCCCAATCTTGACCAGCTCCCAGGCCACCGCCTGCAAAACAGGGGCCCAATGCTCGGGTGACAGCCGCGTTCTAGCAATCCGTAGCAATGAGCGCCGCATGGCTTGCGTCAAGTCAAAGTCGGGCTCGATCCTGGACAACACCCCGTCCATCGTGACCAGCGCTTTGAAGATCAGCAAGAGGTCGGCGGGCAGCGTCATGCGTTCATCACGCATGAGCGTCAGAAAGTCAGCCACCATGGCGCTGAGGACCAATCGCCCGCTGCCATGGCGAACAATCAATCGTTCCGAGGCGGAAAGCACACGCTCGGCCGGCACGTAGCTGCCGGCCGACCAGAGCGTCAACACGTCCGCGAGTTGCGCTGGGCTACCGGTGCTGAGCGCCTGGACGAAGCTGATGAACTCCTCCCGGCGGCGCGGTGATACGTAGCCTACCATGCCTAGGTCCAGGAGCGCGATGCGGTCTCCAAGCAGGCAAAGGAGATTGCCGGGATGTGGATCTCCATGGAAGCGGCCGTTCACTAGCACCATGTCAAGAAGCATGTCAGCGCCAAGCGAAGTTATCTTCGCCGGATCGATGCCTGCGGACAGTAAAGCCTGCCGATCACGCGGAGGCACACCAGCGACATAGTCCATGACGAGTAGCGCCTCGGACGTCCATTCCCAGTGGATCGCTGGAACGACAACCCGGGGCTGGTTTTCGAAGTCTGTCCGGAACTGATCAGAGTTTCGTGCCTCCGTGGTGAAGTCAAGTTCCTCCAGCATCGCGTCGGCAAGCTCACGCATCATTCGGCTCGGTCCGAACCGCCTTGCTTCAACGCTGCTGCCCTCAGCCAGAGCTGCAACATGCGCTAACAGCCGAAGGTCGGCCTCGACTTTAGGTCGGATGCCGGGACGGCGGATTTTGAGCACGACGGCACGACCATCTTGCAAGGTTGCTCGATGAACTTGCGCCATTGAAGCGGCAGCCAACGGTGTGACATCAAAGTTCGAGAAGGCATTTTCAGGATCTTGGCCGAGCGCATCTACAACAAGCGGCCGTAACTCTTCGAACGGGAGCGTGGGCGCCTGGCTATGCAGTTGCTCAAATTCTTCGATCCACTCCGGGGGCAAGAGATCGCCGCGCGTGGCCAGTATCTGGCCCAACTTCACAAAGGTCGGTCCAAGCTCTTCAAGCGCGAGGCGCGTCCGTCTCGGCATACCTTGTGATTGGCCGTGGTCACTGTCGGCGTTGTCTGGCCGCTCAAGGCCGATCCGCTGGAGAATGATTCCCAGTCCGTATCGGGAGACTACTGACAAAATCTCTTCGAGACGCTTTCGGTCCCGACTAGCGACGCGGAGGGTCTTGATCATGATAAACGCCATGGCCGATATTAGATGACTATTCCAGCGTGGACCTTGACCGTAGGGTGGCATCCGCAGGGTCAAAAAGTTTTGTGTGTATTGAACCGCCCCGGGCTTCTCGGGGCCAGTTTCTTCAAATCATGCTACCATTGGTGTTCCATCCAGCATGGCGTATTCCACGGCCTCAAATGAGCGCCACGGGCCTCGCCGATGGATACCTCGGCCTTGCAAAGACCGTTGATCGTTTCGGCCAAGGCGTTGTCATAGCTGTCGCTAAAGCTGCTGTGGTCGCCCCTTAATGACCTGACAGTTCCTCACTGGTTGAACGGTTGATGTATTCGCGCGGGGCGAGGTAGCCAAGGGCGCGATGCGGGTGGACGGTGTTGTAGTGGTGGAACCAGCTGGGCAGCTGGCTGATCACGGCTCTGGCGTTGGGCTTTTCGGCGACGCGGACATAGTCCCGCTTCATGGTGCGCACGAACGCTTCGGCCATGCCGTTGGATTGCGGGCTTTCGATGGGTGTTGTGCGGGGCCTGAGGTTGATCTCGCGTGCGAAGCGGCGGGTCTCTCTGGCGGTGTAGCAGCTACCGTCATCCGTCAGCCATTGGATGATTGTAGGCAGCTGGTTCACGCGGCCGAAGCGCTACTCGAGGATGGCGATCATGAGATCGCGCACGTCCTGAGCGGATATGGATGTGATCGCTGCCGACCGGGGGGGATGCTCGCCCTCCTGGTCCAGCACAAGGCGGACCGCCCGATCGCGTACCTCAGGTGAAAACTTGTTCGTCGTCTTCCTCATTTGTAGACCCTTCCTCTCAAGAGTTAGGGCCTCCGGCAATCCAGAGCGGTTCACATGGCCTCAGCAACCGCATGGTGTCATCTCTTCAGTCCAGCTCTTCGCCCGCTGCATCGCAAGAGCATGAAATCTATAGCGATAGCACTGAGTCAAGTTCTGAGGAACAAGAGCGCGTCGTGAGATTATGCGGTCCTTTGCAGCAATCTGGCAACCGCTGTATCAAACCGTCCAACATCTTCAGCTGCACGCGCGATAAGCTGTGCGCCTTCCATTTGCGCCAGACAGGCATGAGCTTCTGCGGCGCAATCTCTGACATCTGCGATGGTTTCGTCGGCCTTGCCAGCCGCAAACACGTCTCGGAGCCAGACCGCGATTGTGCGATGGAACCCATCCAGCCTTGCCAGCACGTCCGGGCTAAGGCCGTCACGCCCAGTGCAGAAGGCAACGCACAAGCAGAGCTTTCTGCCGCCATCGAGCGCATCCCGGCACGCCGAAACATAGGCCTTCAGACGCGCTCCGCCTGTGGGATGCGTTTCGCTGATCTGGTCCAGCTTCAGGAAGAAGTTATCGGAATACCGGGCGATCAACGCCAACGCCAAATCCGCCTTTGTGGGGAAATGATGGTGGATGCTCGCCTTGCGAATGCCGACATCGGCGGCCAGATCGGCGTAGCTGAACCCGTCATAGCCCCGCGCGCGAATGGCTTGTTCGGCGCTGTCGAGTAAAGCGGCCTTGGTGTCCATGCCTACCATTTAGTAGGTTCGGCATCGCAATCAAGCAGGGCTTGCCGATTTGCCTACCTAGTAGTAGGTAGACATCGTAGCCACTCGGGGCTGCCCTGATTGCGGAGACCGCCATGTATTTTCACGTTATGCTCGGAGCCAATGATCTTGGCGCTTCCACCCGGTTTTACGACGCCACTTTTGCCGCGCTCGGCGTGAGCGCGAAGGGGCAGTTCCGCGATAACCCCCCGGCCTTCATGTATGGCGAGCCCGAAACGGGTCTGTTCCTGCTGACCAAACCGCAGGACGGCAAGGACGCCTGCCACGCCAATGGCGGCACGGTCATGTTCAAGGCCGGATCGAAGGCGATGGCCGATGCATGGTATGAAGCCGGTCTGGCTAATGGCGGCAGTGATGTCAGCGGGCCGCCCGCTCCGGGCGCATTGCCCGGCACCGTCATGGGCTATCTGCGCGATCCGACCGGCAATAAGGTTGCCGTCGTCGCATTCGTATGATGCACAGATCCGGCACAACATTGTGGAACGAGGGCGATGATGGACCTGAACACCGATTTTACGCAGCGCGTGCTGATTCACGCAGATGCGGTGCCGTGGGTTCCGTCTCCGGCTGCCGGCGTTGATCGCCGGATGCTGGACCGGATCGGCGGGGAGGTGGCGCGCGCCACCTCCATCGTCCGCTACGCACCGGGCAGCCTGTTTCCGCCGCACACCCATGGTGGCGGAGAAGAGTTCATCGTTCTGGATGGCGTCTTTCAGGATGAGCATGGCGACTATCCAGCTGGCAGTTACGTCCGCAATCCGCCGACATCCCGGCATCAGCCAGCCTCGAAAATCGGCTGCACCATCTTTGTCAAACTGTGGCAATTCGATCTGACCGACCGAACCGCAGTGACCATAAACATGAACGAGCAAGCCGCCGTCGCCGCTCCCGACCGCCCCGGCGTTGCCGTGGTTCCCCTCTTCAGTAACTTGCGCGAAACAGTGCAACTGGAGACTTGGTCCCCGGGCGCGGAGATATCAGTCGATGCTCCCGGTGGAGCCGAACTTCTTGTGCTCGACGGATCTTGCCTGGAGTCGGGCGATCTGATGAACGAGCGCAGTTGGCTGCGTATCCCTGTAGGTGGGCGGATTGAGGCCGTTGCAGGCGAGCGGGGCGCACAGGTATGGATAAAGACAGGCGGGCTCCGCTTTGTGCCCCCCAGCTCTGACGGCTGCGAAAGGAAGTGAGTCTTCCGACCTTTTTTCAGAAAGTTTTGATCCTGTGAGTCGGGTTGCATAAAACGCATGCTTCGCTCATAGCGTCGACAATATTACGTGATCATCGCAAAGCAAAAATCTAACTTTCTGCTAGAACTAGTATTGAAATCCTTCTGAACCACGCCTTTAGACTTGTAACCTGCACCAATACGGTGGCGCTTATACAGCGATACTTAGATCGTTGACAGCACGCCTTTACCTACTATTTTTTGTTATTCCTATTTGACAAACAACCAACGTGTTTGGTTTTTCATCGAATTGCACGTCCAAGGCGCTTAATGCCCATTACGTTGTCAGCTGCCGATAAATGCGGTAGATACCTGTGCCGATGAGCATCGCCCAACCGCCTGTCAGCCCGCGCAGTAATAGGGTCCACTCCGCTATTCTGGATGCAGCGGTGCAGTTAGTCATGGAACGCGGGTATGAAAGGACATCGATTGAAGCGATCGCGGCACGCGCGAAAGTCAGCAAAACTACGATCTATCGGTGGTGGGAGTCGCGGTCTGCTTTGGCGATTGACGCGTTTCTCACCTTAGCTGAAGTCGAATTCCGGGCACCCAATACCGGATCGGCGGAATTAGATTTTCGAGCCCAGATTACCGAACTCGGGCAGACTCTTCAAGGTCCATGTGGGCGCGTCCTAGCTGCTCTTTTATGCGCCGCTCGGACAGATTTCGATCTTGCTTCTGAACTGAAAGAAAGGTGGCTCGGGCCTCGCAAAAAATGGGCCAAAGACCGGATGACAAGCGCAGAACGCGCTCAGGAATTACGAGAGGGTTTGACGCCGTCGGCTGGGATTGCACTGCTGTATGGGCCGCTTTGCTTGTATCTCATGTTTGGTTCAGTCATCGCTAAAGAAGTTGCGGTCAAGGAATACCTCGACATAGCATGCGCCGCTGTTTTTCGACCAGAACGAGATCATTGAGCTCACCGGGGAAGGAGAAGGAGCCAGCGAGACGTCCGCAAAACACGCTCACTTGAGGCCACTATCTGCTTCGCCTAGTCCACAGAACGAAGACATTTTATGTACCGGCCCGGCCTGTTTTGGCTAGCAGGCGACCTCGGTGGGTAAGCAGGGTCGGCGATGCGCTGTAGGTTTTGGTTGGCATATATCCATCCGGCGGGCGCCGCTTTGTCTTGGACGGGTAGCGACCGCGCTTAAGCGTGCGCTTTAGAGTCCGCTTAGGAGTGCTCGATGGGTCAAGTGACGGTGTTTTCGGGGCCGGAGCGGCGGCGTCGGTGGAGCGAAGAGACACGGCTGCAGATTTTGGCCGATGCGTTTGCGCCGACCGCCAGTGTCGTCGAGGCTTGTCGCCGTCATGATGACTCCACCTCGCTGGTCTACGCGTGGCGACGCAAGCTGTGCGCGGCAGGCGAACGAACAACCAGTATGCCCGAGGCGCTGCCGACGCCGACGCGCTGATGTTGTCATCTAATCGCGTGGTGTTTGGCAAGCAGTTTCCGAACTGACCGTATGCCGGGTTCAGGATCGTCTTCGCGGTCGGTATGCGCCGCTGCTCGGTTGGTCTTCGAAGAACGGAGCCTTCCGAGGTAGACGGCGCACTAGGCAGAAGTCCGGTGCATCCGATCAAGCGGAATGGCTCATCCCACGTCCCGATAGGGACGAGTTCGCTCGACGGCTGCTTGCCAACAAAGCTCTTACTCGTAAGTGACGACCTTTCTATCGAACATCTCTCCGGATTTCAGAGTGGGATTCACCCCATCAGTACAACCCGCATGGCCCCGGTTATGAACAATGTACGATCATAGGAAGTATTGAGGATCAGACCGATCACGGCTTGTGAAATCGAGCATCCATTTGGGATAGAGGGGCGCCGGTGCACTGACTTGGTTGAGCCGATTGAGTTCATCATCGGTCAGTGACCATGTGACCGTATTCAGGTTATCGACTAGTTGTTGGGGCTTCGTAGCGCCAATAAGGACCGAACTCACAGTTTGCTTTCGGAGCAGGTAATTGAGCGCGACTTGCGCAGGGCTTACATCGCGCTCTTTGGCAATGTTTTGGACCTCGCCAAGGATATCGTAGCCCCGATCTTCGTCGAACTGTAGAAAGTTCTGCTGTTCGCGGTCACGGCGCCCATCTCCAAGTGCCTTGCTTCCTCGCGGATATTTGCCAGTCAGAAATCCAGCAGAAAGTGGTGACCATGTGGTCAATCCAAGCCCTTGATCCTCGCAAAGTGGTGCTAATTCATATTCTACATCGCGGGTGATGAGCGAATAATGAGCCTGAAGCGAAACAAATTTTTCCCAGTGGTGCCTGTCACTAATCGCGAGCGCCTTCATCAATTGCCAAGCGAAAAAATTAGAGCAACCGAGGTATCGAACCTTACCTTGCTGAACCAAGCAATTGAGCGCCGAAAGGGTTTCTTCTAAAGGGGTAATAAAGTCAAAACTATGTACAATGTAAAGATCAATAAAGTCGGTTCCAAGGCGCCTGAGGCTTTCTTCGCAACTCTTTATAATGTGACTTCGGCTTAGGCCGACATCGTTAATTTCTTTGCTCATCCGCCCCCGTACTTTAGTCGCCAATACTAACTGATTACGCTTGTCCTTCACAGTTTCACCGAGTATTTCCTCCGATCGGCCATGGGAATATACATCAGCCGTATCGAAGAAGTTTATACCGCCATCAATTGCGATGTCGGTTAGTCGCTGTGCCTCACTGATGTTTAGGCCACCCACCACTTCCCAGTAGCCGCCTGCTCCGTAGGACATTGCGCCAAAGCTCAGCTCTGATACGAGCAATCCGGATTTTCCGAGTTGTCGATATTGCATTTGCTTTCTCCTGATAAAATTCATGTAGTTGTAGCCATACAGGGCGGATACCCATATGGATGCCCGCTGGATATCTGCGCACCATTAATTTCAAGGTAAGGTGCAAAGTCTCCGAATTCCAGAATGGCGTTGTATCCTGCTTCATCTTGCGACGGAGAGTTGCCCGTACACCCTCGTAGCCAGTTATCGTTGGCGGTGCACCTTGAGCGGCTGAGCAAGGACGGCGATCTCCAAGACCACCTCGTTGGCTATAGCAGGTTCGCAACGATACGCCTGCGGCTCATCAAGGTCATTGCCCGCGTCGCAAAAAACTCCTCGCATATCCGTCTCGCTATTGCGTCAGTCTGCCCCGAGATCGGCGTGTTCAAGGCCATCACCACCAGTCACCGGTCAGCGCCGACATCGTCAGTGCGGCGGAAACCCTCAAGGCCGAAGCCCTCTCCCATCAACGTCGAAAAGCCCCTTGTTCTTGCTGCGGCGATAAACGCCGAGGCCGACGCTCGCCCAGACCGCCCCACCAAACCCGAAACACCCGCTGTGCAGCGGGCTCATAGATAGGCCGGGCTAAGTAACGACGCCGTCTGGAATACTTGCGCGATCAAGCAGCCATCCGACCGCAAGATCGATGTAAGCGTCGATTTCCGTTTTTGACACCGGAGCGGCCCCAACAACCAGCCGCGCCACGGCATCGCCCTGTATCATTGCATAAAAGACGATTGACCATCGTCTCAGCGTCGCCAGGTCAATCGACGGATCGCTGATAGTTACCAGATAATTGGTAAGATGATCATAGGCCATGTCATGACCGCATGAAAAGAAGATATCGGCAATTTCGGGATTGCGAAAGCCTTCGGCGCTGGCGACCCGTTGCAACCCCAACACCTCGGGATCGCTGAGCGCGTCGACGAAAGCGCGGGCAAACTTGGTAAGTATCGCGCGCGGTGGATCGCTGTCGGCCGAAATAGCAGAAAGCGGTTCCATCATGCTCGCGCAGCGGGTTTCCATCATTGCCTGGAACAAACCGGATTTGCCGCCAAACTGCTCATAAACCAGACTTTTCGAACCGCCTGAGCATTCAACAATTTGAGATATCGTTGCTTTTTCATAACCATGCTGCAGGAAAATCTCCGTTGCGGCATCGAGGATGGCAACCACACGCGCTTTCCCGCGGCGACGCAGTGATTTGCTCTTGAGTGCAGCAGTTTCTGGTGTATCCGGCAAAATGGTAACGGCCTGTACGGTATCGATTCGGGGCTTTTAAAAATGCAATTTCATTTTAAGGCGCTTCAGCGACCTGTCAAAAATCGCGTGCGTTGCTCGGGAGGCCAGGTCGGAGCACTTGCCACAGCTCTGCTTCTGCTTGCCGGATGCGGCAGTGACAGCCAACCGGAGGATGCGCCGGTATTGGTGCGAAGCATGGTGTTGTCCCCTGCAGGGAGTGACGGCGCGGGAGCACGTGCAAACTATGCCGGAACTATTTCATCACGCATTACAAGCGAGATTGCTTTCAGAGTGCCGGGACGCGTGATCGCGCGCAATTTTGACGTTGGCGACAGGGTTGCAGCGGGAAGCATTCTTGCCAGACTTGATCCGGCACCGTTTCGCAATAATGCGCAGTCGGCGGATGCTGCGGTGGTGGCTGCCAGCGCTGAACTGGCGCAGGCCGAAAGCGATGTTGCCCGCAATGCGCCTCTGGCGGCTGACCGGATTGTGGCAGCCGCAGAAATGGAACGTCTTATCACTCAACGCGATGCAGCGGCTGCGCGGCTGCGGGATGCCCGGGCAAAGTTGGCCGCAACGCGCGATGATGTGCGCTACACCGAGCTTCGGGCTCCCATTGCTGGTGTGGTGACAGCCGTTACCGGTGAAGTCGGACAGTATTTTATTCCCGGCCAAACCATGTTCACTATCGCACAGCCTGCCGCCCTCGAAGCGGTGGTCGACGTTCCGGAGAGCATTGTTGGCAGCCTGCGCCAAGGTGGATCGGCCACAGTTACAGTTGCGTCATCAGAAACACCAATATCCGGACGAATTCGCGAGATTGCGCCGGCTGCCGATCCGGCGAGCCGCACTTACCGGGTGAAAGTCGAGCTCAATTCCCCTGGGCAAGCCCGCATCGGAATGACGGCGCGGGTCGCGTTTGAGCCATCAAAAGCAGCTGTCGATGAATCCGCCAACATAAAGTTCGTGGTTCCAAGAGCGGCCATCACGAACGATGCCCGGCAGCAGCCGGCTGTTTGGGTTATTGACAGCAAGGGGGTGGTCTTGTTGCGGCCCGTCACACTCGGCGATTTTGCTGGCACCAATGTGACAATCGTTCGCGGAGTGAAGGCAGGGGAGCGTATCGTTACGGCTGGCGCGCACCGCATCGATGCGGGCCAGCGCGTGCGCCCGTGGTCGGGTGAAATGCCATGAGCAGCTTCAACCTGTCGGCATGGGCGCTGCGCCACCGTGCGCTGGTTGCCTTCTTGATGGCGGCGATCATGACTGTGGGCGTGGCGTCCTATTTTAACCTCGGGCGCTCAGAAGATCCGACATTCACGATCAAGACGATGATCATTACCGTCCAGTTGCCTGGCGCGAGTGCGCGCGAGATGGAAACGCAGGTCGTTGACGAGATTGAGCGCGTAGTCCAGCAAGCGCCAAACTTCGATTATGTCACCAGCAAAGCGGAGCCCGGTGAGGCGACTTTGTTCGTGACCTTGCGCGACGATACTTCGCCCGAAGCGGTACCAGAGAGCTGGTATCAAATTCGCAAACGCGTGGGCGATTTGGCACCGCGCCTGCCACAGGGCACGATTGGCCCGTTTTATAACGACGATTTCGGTGATACCTTCGGCTCTGTTTTTGCCTTCCGTGCCGATGGCTTTTCTGATGCCGAAATGCGTGACATATTGCTGGCCACACGCCAGCGACTGCTGCGCTTGCCTGACGTTGCCAAGGTTGAACTGTCAGGCGTGCAGGACGAACAATTCGTTATCGAATTCAGCCATAAGCGCCTAGCTTCTCTCGGGATCGCGCCGCAGCAGATGTTTGATTCTCTGCGGCGTCAGAATGATTTGGTCCAGGCTGGCACGATTGAGACCGACACGGATCGCATTCGGGTTGACCTCAACTCCTCGGTTGCAAGCGCCAAAGCCATTGCCGATGTCCCAATCGATATCGGCGGACGCCAGTTCCGTATCGGCGACATCGCGGAGGTCCGGCGGGATTTTATCGATCCGCGCCGATTCTCAGTCCATCTCAATGGTGAGCGTGTCACCTCGCTGGCTGTCTCGATGAAAGCGGGTGGTGATATCCTTCGGCTAGGTCGCGATCTGGACGCGGAAATCGCGGCGGTGCGTGAAAAGCTGCCGTTAGGGATCGATGTCATCAAGGTGGCCGATCAGTCGCGGGTGGTGGCAGAATCCATCAATGAATTTCTTATCAAGTTCGTGATCGCGCTTGGTGTGGTGCTGGTTGTCAGTTTTCTCGCGATTGGTTGGCGTGCTGGACTCGTCGTCACACTATCCACACCTTTAGTGCTGGCGATTACTTTTACTGTCATGGATCTAACCGGGATAGGCTTGCATCGCATCTCTCTCGGGGCACTGATTATTTCGCTGGGCCTGTTGGTTGACGATGCGATCATCGCGATCGAGATGATGCTTGTTAAGCTTGAAGAAGGTTTGGACCGTACGGCCGCTGCCGCGTTCGCCTGGACATCGACAGCCTTTCCGATGCTTACCGGGACATTGATCACAGCCGCAGGCTTTCTGCCGGTCGGTTTCGCAAAATCCGGGGTTGGTGAATATACGGGCGCGATCTTCTGGGTTGTGGCGATTGCATTGCTGGCATCGTGGGTCGTTGCTGTCGTCTTTACTCCGTTCATCGGGTTCAAATTGCTGGCAAAATCATCTGCCGGACATGAGCATGAGAGCTATTATAGTCCAATTTATGTACGGCTGCGGCGACTTATCACCTGGTGCGTTACCCGGCGCAAGCTGACGCTGGTCGCGACAGGCGCTGTATTTGTCATCAGCCTCTTGTTGTTCCCACTAGTGCCACAGCAGTTCTTCCCGGCATCTTCGCGACAGGAAGTGCTGGTGGATATGGAACTGGCCGCGGGGGCATCCTATGCGGCGACGCGCGCTCGGGCGGCGCAAATCGAGCAGCTCATCATGGATGACAAAAGGACCGATTATGTGCTGACTTATGTCGGCGGCGGTGGGCCTCGCTTCACCCTGTCCCTTAATCCCGAGCTTCCAAATCTGGCCTATGCCAACTTCATCGTGCACCCAAAGGACCCGCACGACAGCGCAGCCATGACGACCGATTTCCAGGCAAAGCTGGCGGAAGCGCTCCCGGACGTTCGCACCCGCGTGTCGCGGTTGGAAAATGGACCGTCGGTAGGGTATCCTGTTCAGTTCAGAGTGATGGGGGCGGATCCGGCGCAGGTTAAGCGGATTGCTGCCGAGGTGCGCGATGTAATGCGCCGTGATGAACGCGTGCGAGATACCAATTTTGAGTGGGGTGATATGTCTATGGCTGCGCGCCTGGATATCGACCAAGACCGTGCCCGGGCACTGGGCCTGACGCCTGCGGAAATTGCGTCCTCGTTGCAGACGCTCATTGATGGTTATCGGGTAACACAAGTGCGCGATGGGACCGAAACCATCGATGTGATCGCGCGCGCAGTAAGCGAAGAACGCACTGCCGCTGAGAGTTTGCAAGACCTCACCATTCGTACTGCCAATGGCCAGTCGGTACCCTTGGCACAATTAGCGAAAATTGTGCCGGTGGTCGAAGATGGGTTGATCCGGCGTCGCAATCGCGATGTGACATTGAACGTGCGCGCTGATGTCATCGCCGGTGTGCAGGCTCCTGATGTTTCGAACGCAATCAACCCAAAGCTTGATGCGATCCGCGAGGGGCTGCCTTCGGGTTACCGCATTGAAATGGCGGGGGCTGTGGAAGAATCGGCAAAAGGAGGAGCTTCCATCGCCGCATTGCTACCGGCCATGCTGGGCCTTTGGCTGCTGTTCTTGATGATCCAGCTGCAAAGCATGAGCCGCAGCATACTGGTTTTGCTTACCGCACCGCTGGGTCTGATCGGGGTAACGCTGACCTTGCTGATTACCCAGACACCATTCGGGTTTGTCGCCCAGCTTGGCGTCATCGCACTTGCGGGGATGATCATGCGCAATTCAGTGATCCTCGTCGACCAGATAGACCAAGACATTGCCAGCGGCAGTGAGCCACTGACGGCTGTCATCGAAGCCACCATCCGCCGCGCGCGGCCAGTGGTCCTGACCGCACTGGCAGCCATTCTTGCCTTGGTTCCGCTGACGCAATCAGCGTTTTGGGCACCGATGGCGGTTGCGATCATGGGCGGGCTGGCATTCGCGACGGTCCTGACCCTGTTTTTCCTCCCGGCACTCTATGCGGCATGGTTCCGGGTCGGCCCTGCCACCACTAGTGGGGATTACGGGTCGCCCTCGCCCGATGCGGGAAGTGTTACGGTATGACCAAGAGAACCGCAATCAGAGGCGCAATCGTGATGGCCACGACTACAGCTTTGCTCACCGGGTGCACTACGATTGGTCCTACCACCGAGCTGGAAACACCATCGGGCACTCAATTTCGCAATGCTGACGGCTTGACAAAGCCGATGGATGTGCCCGCACTCGGCGATGCAGCACAATGGTGGCAAGCAACGAATGACCCCGAACTTGCCCGCCTTGTTGAGCACGCCCTGACCGTCAATCTTGATATTGTCGCGGCGCAAAGCCGCTTTGATGAGGCCAATGCCTTCGTAAAGCGCGTGCGCGCCGAAAGGTTTCCGGCTGGAGACACCGGTGCTTCCGCCGCACGGCAACGCCAATCGCTGGAAGGCGTGCCAGGCGCCTTTATCGGCGATGTGCCGGGTTACGAGCGCGATCTCACGATTTACGATGTCAGCACCCAAGCTAATTGGGAAATCGATTTGTTCGGTCGCTTAGGCGCAGCAACACGTGCCGCCCGCGCCAACCGGGCAGAAACCAGAGCTTTGCTCGATGGCGTGCGAATCAGTATCGCTGCCGAGACTGCCGATGCCTACGTCACCTGGGCCGCTGCCAACGAACAAATTGCCATCATCATGCGCCAGCGCGCGATCGCGGAGCAACTCGTTGAAACCGTCAGGCGGCGGCTCGCAGCTGGCACAGCTGCACGCACCGAACTCGACCAGATTGAGGGCCAACTCGCAAGGCTTGATGCGCTCTTGCCGCAGGTGCAAATCGCTGCTGAGGCCCAGCGCAATCGGCTGGTCGTTTTGACCACAGGCGCTGAATTGACGAGCGCCCCGGTGGCGGTTCCGACGATACCGCGGTTGTCATCGCTGGCCAGCCCCGCAGTTGTGTTGCGTGCCCGCCCCGATGTCCGGGCCGCCGAGGCGCGTGTTGCGGCCTCGGACGCGCGGATCGCATCAGCCTTGATGGAATATTATCCGTCACTGTCGCTTGGCGGACTGATCGGGTTTCAATCGATTGATTCCGGACAGCTATTCAGCTCCTCCGCGTTCAACGCACAGGGTTTGATCGGCTTGCGCTGGCGCTTGTTCGATTTTGCCAAAATCGATGCCGAGGTTAAAGCAGCGCGTGCGCGCAGTGATGGGGTACTGGCCGGTTATCAGTCGGCATTGCTGCTGGCGACAGAGGATGTGGAGAACAGTCTTTTTGCGGCCATTGCCCGCGAAACACAGGTTCGCGAGGCGGAGCGCGCTCGGGGCTCAATCGAGCGGGCTACGCGCGATGCGCGCCGGACCTTTGAAGCGGGATTAATCGGTCTGCCGGCAAAGTTACAAGCCGAACAACGATTGCTTGATGTCGAACAGCAATCTCTTGATGCGCGTATCGCCCAAGCGCGTTCACACATTGCCCTATTTAGGGCAACCGCTAGCGGTTCGGATTATCAGCCCCCGGCACCGTGAAGGACTGTGAGCGCAAGTGACCACAAGCGAAGGCTAGGGGCTATGGTGCGCATTGCTGTTGGGGGACGGAGAAATCCTCACCCGTATAACGCGACATTCCGCGACCAAATGATGCCCAAGCCGGGTGAGCCAGTGCACGCCATCTTGAGATCAGCGTCGTTCACGCACTATTGTTCACAATCTTAACACTTAGAGGCCGTTTCCAAACGGGTGGAGCGGGTGAGGTTCCTGTAATTCCGGGGTTTTGCAGGCAACTCGGAGATTTACATCCGGACCCCAGCCATCCGCTGAAGCGGCCCCCAAAATGACCGGACAGGACCTCACACTTATTTAAGAGTGAGGCATATGACCGCCATTAATCCTTGGAGCTATGTGCATGCGGAGGTTCTCGGAGGGGTTCAGCGCCGTAGACGCTGGACCCCGGAAGAGAAGCTCAGCATGGTCGAAGAGAACTGTTGGACCGGTAACAGCGTGTCGCTTGTGGCGCGCGTGCATGGGGTAGCGCCCAACAGCTGTTTGGCTGGCGCCGACAGGCGGCAAGCGGCGCCCTGACCGCCACCCGTGCCGGCGGCGAGGTGGTTCCGGCGAGCGAGTATCGCGCGCTGGAGAACCAGGTTCGCGAACTGCAGCGCATGCTCGGCAAGAAGACCATGGAGAACGAGATCCTGCGCGGGGCGATCTCGCGCGTGGCAGGTCCCCAAAAAACGGCATTGCGCACGCTCTCGTTGCCGGAGGGCGACCTGTGAGCAAGGTGGCGAACCCGCTCGGCGTCTCGCGGCAGCATCTCTTGTCGACCAGGCGCAAGGCCCCTGCGCGCCGCCGCGGCCGACCTACGCTGCCCGAGGAAGATCTCGTCGCGCGTATCCAAGCTCTGATCGCCGAACTGCCGACCTATGGCTACCGCCGGATCCATGCGCTCCTGCGGCGGCAGGCACGCAATGGCGGACCTTCTGCGCCCAATGCCAAGCGGGTCTACCGGGTGATGAAGGTGCATGGCCTGCTGCTCCAGCGCCATAGCGGCAAGGCGGACGAGCGTCGCCACGACGGGCGCGTCGCGGTCGATACCCGCAACACCCGCTGGTGCTCCGACGGCTTTAAGATCGGCTGCGACAACGGCGAGAAGGTGCGCGTCGCCTTCTCGCTCGACTGCTGCGATCGAGAGGCAATGGGCTTCGTTGCCACCACGGCAGGCATATCTGCCGAGGACGTGCGCGATCTCATGACCGCCACCGTCGAGCACCGCTTCGGCCGTGTGAACAGGCTGCCTGCCACCATCGAATGGCTGACGGATAACGGCAGCTGCTACACCGCCAGGGAGACCCGCCGCTTCGCCCGCGAGATCAACCTCAGGCCCCGCACAACACCCATCGAAAGCCCGCAATCCAACGGCATGGCCGAAGCGTTCGTGCGCACCATGAAGCGGGACTATGTCCGCGTCGCCGAAAAGCCCAACGCCAGAGCCGTGATCAGCCAGCTGCCCAGCTGGTTCCACCACTACAACACCGTCCA
>VFQO010001303.1_pt1 | contig 19888 bp, 21 predicted proteins | sample 3512331 | NCBI WGS metagenome assembly VFQO01 (sample SAMN10412371, study PRJNA504923) | tailings metagenome | isolation source: Replicate 3 from Balatoc abandoned mine | place: Philippines: Itogon, Benguet | collected 2017-08-28
ATCTGTCCGTCCCTTCTTCAGGTCGGACTCTAGCTTCAACTGGTGGAGAAAATGGGGGTCAGGTCACCCTACCACATCAGCCGCCAGCACAAGCAACGGCTGGAGTTGCCGATCGTTCGCGTCTCCGCAAGCGAAAAGGAAAACCCCCTGATCCACCAGCTTGAGAAGAAGGCTGGCGCAACTTAGAGTGGGATGCGTCCAACGCGGGAGTTGGTACTCGCCACGATGCGGAAGGTTACCATACACGGGGCCCGCGTCGAGATCGAGTATATCGACAGCGAAGAACCTGTCTCCATCGCTGCGACCCTCGTTCGGTGCAGCGGTGAGAAGCACATCGCGTCGGCACCGGAAAACTATTCCCAACCCCGGCACGATCCCGCACTGATCAACCTCATCGTTCGCGCGCACCAGCCAGCAAAACTCTACCTGAGTCAACGAACACGGCGATCGAAGCGGCCGCGACCTCAGTGACAGTTTCGACACCTTACTTCTGATCGCTGCTCCGGCTAGCGCATCTGGCTCCCGATATTACGACCGCCATACTTGACGGTCGACAACCAGCGCACCTCAATCGCCAGTTCCTCGCGCGCATCCATAACCTGTCAATCGATTGGCAAGGGCAGCACGAGATGGGCGGGTTCGCCTGAATCCACACCCAGCACCCGACGGAACAAGATGCGCATCTGATACGCATCTTTCTTGAAACGCATCTTCCGACCGCGAAATCGCCAAACAGCGAGACCATGGTCAATGGCGGGCATCAACCGATGCCAAAAGCGTCTCTACATCGAGACCAGGCATCTCCCCGATGACAAGCCTTCAACATATAGTGATAATATTGGGCGAAAGTCGGCCGCGGTCGGCAAATCGCTGTAGCGTTGCGACTGGATGGTGGGCGCTGACGGGCTCGAACCGCCGACCCTCTCGGTGTAAACGAGATGCTCTACCAACTGAGCTAAGCGCCCCCGAAATGTCGCCACGGGCGGGGAAGCGCGCCCCCTGCCACAACCCGCCATCGCTGGCAAGCCGTCGCTATTCCTCCCTTGGCTATTCCTCCAACGCCTCGAAATAGCGCGCCAGGGCGTCGCAGGCGCCTTCGGCGAGCGCGATGAAGATGCGGCGGCCATCGTTGGGGTCGGCTTCGCGCACGAACAGCCCGGCGTCGGTCATCGTCTTGATCCAGCGTAGCGCCGTCGTGGCGGGGACCGCAGCGGCGATGCACAGGCTCGACACCGACACCGGCTGGCGCTCCAGCCGCGCGGCAAACAGGTCGAGCAGCATGTCCCACGCCGGATCGGCGAACAGGTCGGCGGGGAAATATTGCTCGCGCATCCGTCGCTGGCGCAGCATCCGCCGCACCGCCTTGGCACGCTGCCGGTCGAACATCCGCTCCTCGGGAACGAAGCTGCGCGGGATCGCGGCATAATCGCGCGTCGGCGAGCGCACCTGCCCCGGATAATCGTCCAATTCTTCGCCGCGCGGCGCGAAACCCGTGGGAGTTCCGGTCAGGCCGCCGCCCGTCCCGCCGCGCTGCCCCGCCAGATCGCCGAGCAGCCGCGAAATCCGCGCCACCTCGTCCTGCAACCGGTCGATCCGCTCCATCGCATCGTCGCGCGCGACGTCGTGGACCACCTGTTGCCGGGTGCGCCGCGCCGCCGCCAGCGCGATCAGCTTTTCGGTCGGGTCGGCATCGACCAGGAACTGGACATGCAGCGGCGCGGGCACCGCCGCCACCACCCGGTCGAGCGCGGTTAGCGACGTTTCGCAGATCAAATGGCACCCCTGCTCGCCGACAGCGGCGCAGATATCGGCAAACATCGCGTCTTCGACCGCGTCCGCCGCCGCCAGCCAGACGATGTCCAGCAGGCCGCTGTGCCGAATATAGCCCGCCGCCCGCGCCGCGGGCAGCATGTTGGCCACCCGCACCTCGGCGAGTGGCCCCGTGTCGGGCAGCGCGGTTGGCGGACCAACGAACAGCAGCGGCGACGCGGCGCCGTCGCGCCGCTGTCCACCGATCGGCGGTGGCGCCCAGCCGCCGCCATGGTCGAAACCGCGCAAAGCCAGCGCCGAATGATCCGGCCGCGTTGGTCCTTCATGGTCCATCATGCTTTTCGTCCCCATTTCATCGCTCCACCTTGGCGGCACTATGTCGTCATTGCGGCGCCATTCACCTTTTGTTCGTTCCCATTTGCCGCCGATATGGACCCAAGTCATGGCGACGGTGCGAGTCGGGACGCGTGAGCCCCATCGGAATTGCTCCAATTTGGACATGGTTTGTTCTCATCGTCAATGATTTATTGACCCTTGCCAAGCGGCGCCCACCCCGTCAGGCGGGGCCGATGCCGACCGACCGCTCCTTGCTCACCCGGTATCGCTGGCGGCGGCGCTGGCGCTCGCTGCTCGCGCTGCTGCTGCTTTTCGGGATGGCGATGGCCGCGTGGGTCTGGTTGCCGACCCCCGTCCAGGTCGTACCGCTGGTTCATGTCATCGACGGCGACAGCCTGACGGTGCGGCAGGACGGCGGCCCGGTGACGATCCGCCTGACCGGCATCGACGCCGCCGAATATCGCCAGGACTGCGCGCGCCGCGACGCCAGCCGCTGGCCCTGTGGGCGCGATGCGCGGACCGCGCTCGAAAAGCTCGCAGGTCGCGGCCCGCTGCATTGCGAGGTGACGGCAAAGGACCGCTACGACCGCACCCTCGCCGCGTGTCGCACCGCCCCCTTCCCCGACGGCCTCGACCTGGGTGCCGAGATGGTGCGGCTGGGCTGGGCGGTCGCGACCGGCGACGACTATCTGCCTGAAGAAGCCGAAGCAGAGGCGCAGCGGCGCGGCATCTGGCAAGGCGACTTCGTCCGTCCCGCCGCGTGGCGCGCCGCGCACGAGCGCCCGGCGAACGCGCGGACGGCGCCAGACGGCTAGGTCAGAGCGTGGCCAAAACGCACCCGCTATGCCTCGCCGCCGTTTCCGGCTAGGGCGAGCGACATGAACAGCGTGCTTCCCGTCATGATCGGCGGCGCGATCGGCGCCGGCGCCCGCCATCTGGTGGGACAGGCGATGCTCGCGCGGCTCGGCCCCGGCTTCCCCTGGTGGACGCTGGCGATCAACATTGCCGGCAGCCTCGCGATGGGTCTGCTCATCGGCGGCCTCGCCCGCGGTGCGGGCAGTAGCGATGCAGCCCGGCTGTTCGTCGGCGTCGGGATCCTCGGCGGCTTCACCACCTTTTCCTCTTTCAGCATGGAATTCTGGATGCTTTTCGAACGCGGCCAAAACGCGCAGGCGGCCGCCTATGTCCTCGCGTCGGTGATCGGCGCGATCGCCGCTTGCGGGCTCGGCCTGTTCCTGATGCGGCAGGTGCCGGCATGACCGACGCCCGACCACAGCTCGACGGCGCGACGATCGCCGAGGAAGACGATGGCATCCGCCTCGATCGCTGGTTCAAGCGCCACCGCGAAGGCACCCCGCACGCGCTGCTCGCGCGCTGGGCGCGCTCGGGACAGCTGACCCTCGACGGCAAAAAGGCCGATGTGTCGGACCGCATCGCCGCGGGGCAAAAGCTGGTGATGCCGACCCCGCCGGTCGAAACCGCGGCGCGCCCGGCGCGCAAAGGCCGCCCGCTGACCGACGCCGACATCGAGCTGGCGACCGGCATGATGATCCACCGCGACGCGAGCGCAATCGTCCTCAACAAGCTGCCGGGGCTGGCCACGCAGGGCGGCACCAAGACCGAACAACATGTCGACGGCCTGCTCGATGCGCTGAAATTCGATGCGCCGACGCGGCCCAAGCTCGTCCACCGGCTCGACAAGGACACCTCGGGCGCGCTGCTGATTGCGCGCACGCCGCGCGCCGCAGCCTATTTCGCCAAGAGCTTTTCGAACCGCAGCGCGCGCAAGACCTATTGGGCGCTGATCGTCGGGGTGCCCGATATCCAGCAGGGCGAGATCGACCTGGCGCTGGCCAAGCAGCCGGGATCGGGCGGGGAAAAGATGCACGTCCACGACGACGGCCTGCCATCGAAAACGCGCTACCGCGTGATCGAGCGCGCGGGCAACAGCGCCGCGTGGGTCGAACTGCAACCGCTGACCGGGCGCACCCACCAGCTGCGCGTCCATATGGCGGCGATCGGCCATCCGATCGTCGGCGACGGCAAATATGGCGGCAAGGGGGCCTTCCTGACCGGTACGATCAGCCGCAAGATGCACCTGCACAGCCGCCGCCTGCGCATCGATCACCCCGACGGCGGCGCGATCGATGTCAGCGCCGAGGTGCCCGACCATTTTGCCGCCAGCCTCGACGCGCTCGGTTTCGACCTGCTGCTCGGCGAGGTCGGCACCGACGATGTCGCCAAGGGGCCGCCGCCGAAAGCCGCGGCAAAGGCCGCCGCCAAAGCGCACAGCAAGCAGATCCGCAAGGCGCGGCGCGGCGAACGGCGCGGGCGCACCGCCGAGGGCAAGCCGACCGACTTTGTCGGCAAACCCAAGCCGAAGCCCAAAACGGCCAAACCCGGAAAGCCCAAAACGACAAAGCCCGTCGGCAAGAAACCGAGCGCGAAGAAACATCCGGCGCGCCCGCCAAGAGCGAGCTGATGCATCCCAACAGCGCCTTTCGCCCGCGGCAGGATGACCTCGCCGAACTGCTGGTCCGCGAGATCGGCTTCGCCGCAATCTTCGCCGCCACCCCCGACGGGCCGCGCGTCGCGCATGCGCCGGTGGTGCTCAGCGACGACAGCGCCACGCTGCAATTCCACCTCGCGCGCGGCAATGCGCTGACCCGGCACCTCGATGGGACAACCGCGCTCGCGGTCGTGCAGGGGCCCGACGCCTATGTCAGCGCCAGCTGGTATGCCGATGCCGACCAGGTGCCGACGTGGAACTATGTCGCGATCGAGATGGAGGGCACGGTCAGTAAGCTGGGTGACGCCGCGCTGATCGCGCAGCTCGACACCTTGTCCGCGGACCATGAAGCGCGCGTCGGCGCCAACCCCCCTTGGACCCGCGACAAGATGAACCCCGCGCTGTTCAGCAAGATGACCGGCGCGATCACCGGCTTCGAACTGCGGATCACCGCCTGGCGCCCGACGATCAAGCTGTCGCAGAACAAGTCCCCCGACGAACGCGAGCGCGTGGCGGCGGGAGTGGAGGCAAGCGGCCACGGCGCGCTCGCGCAGTTGATACGCCACCTTGGCGGCGATAGGGAGGGCGCATGACCCAGGCCGACGACGCACTCGCAAAGAAACGCTTTTTCGCCATCACGATCATGCGACTGATGGGCGCGGCGTTCGTCGCGATCGGCTTCATCCTGATCAGCGGCGGCTTTTCGCTCGCGGGGCAGCCCACCGACCGCTGGATCGGCGTCGCTATCGTGCTGGTCGGCGCGTTCGATTTCGCGGTGATGCCGCTGCTGCTCGCGCGCCGCTGGCGCTCGCCCAAGAACCCGTGAAACGGTTCTGGGAAGAGGTCGCCGTCGTCGTGGGTGACGACGGCTGGAGCATCGCGCTCGACGGGCGGCCGGTCCGCACCCCGCAGCGCGCGCCACTCGCGGTCGCCAGCCCCGCACTGGCCGAAGCGATCGCCGCCGAATGGCGCGCGGTCGGCGAAACCATCGACCCGGCGGTGATGCCGATGACGGGGCTGACCAACGCCGCGATCGACATCGCATCGCCCGACCCGGCCGCCTTTGCCCAACCAATCGCCGCTTATGCCTCGACCGACCTGCTGTGCTACCGCGACGACCGCGATGCGGTGTTGCAGGCGGAACAGTCGGCGGCGTGGAACCCGATCCTCGCCTGGGCCGAAGATCGCTTCGGCGTCGAATTTGCAATCACACAGGGGATCGTCCCGATCGACCAGCCACCGGCAACCGTCGGCGCGCTACGCGATGCGGTGTTCGCGGTCGATCCGTGGCGGATGACCGCGCTGACCCCGCTCGTTACCATCGGCGGCTCGCTGGTCGCAGGCCTTGCATGCATCCATGCCGCGTTCGACGCCGAACGTCTGTGGGAAGCGGTCAGCCTCGATGAACTTTATCAGGAACGCCGCTGGGGCGCCGACAGCGAAGCGCAAAAAACCCGCGCCGCGCACAAGCGCGACTGGGACAATGCAGTGCGGTTTTTGGGGTTGCTGCCATAGCCGTCGCCCCCGCGCAGGCGGGGGCCGTCGTCGGCCTTTTCTGGCGTTGATGCGTAGACCGGCAGCGCCCACGCCTGCGCGGGGGCGACGCTCAATCCACGAAATTCGGCCGCCGTTTCTGCATCCCAGCCATCACCGCCTCCATCTGGTTCGGAGTCCGGATGACCTTCACCTGCTCATCGCTTTCGGCCTGCAAAATCTCGGCATCGCTCGCGTCGGCGAGCATGTTGCACAATCGCTTGGCGCCGCGGATCGCGTGCGGATTCTTGTCGGCGATCACCGCCGCCAGCTCCATCGCCTTGGCCAGTGGATCGTCGGAGACATGCGTCGCAAAGCCCAGCAGCTTCGCCTCCGACCCGTTGAATTCGCGGTTGGTATAGATCATCTCGCGCAGCACATCGTCGGCGACCTGCGTGCGCCACAGCGCCATGCCGGCGACGTCGGGAACCAGCCCCCAGCGCATTTCCATGATCGCGATCCGCGTGTCGGGGTGGACGATCCGGATGTCGGCGGCCGCCATGATCTGGCTGCCCGCGCCGAAGGCGACGCCGTGCACCGCCGCGATCACCGGCACCGGCAGCTCGCGCCAGCCCCAAGCGGCATATTGGGCGTTGTTGGCGATGCCCCGCGTGCGATCGGCGAGCGTGCCCCCCGCGCTGCTTGCCCCCGGATCGCGCTCATTGCTCAGGCTCGACAAGTCGAGCCCGGCGCAAAAGGCGCGCCCCTCGCCCGACAGCACGACAACGCGCAGGCCTGCGATCGCTTTCAGCGTATCGACCGCCTCGGCCAGCGCGTCCCACATCGCGGGGTCGAGCGCGTTCATCTTGTCGGCGCGGATCAACCGCACGTCGGCGATGCCGCCGTCCAGCATGGTGATCGAAGTCCGGTCTTTCATCGAGGAGTCCTTTTCAGCGTTTCAACGCGGCCTCGACGAGCGGAAGCTGGTCGTTGCCGAAATACATATCATCGCCATCGACGAAGATCGTCGGCGATCCGTAACCACCGCGCGCGATGACTTCATCGGTGTTGGCGCGCAGCCGCGCCTTCACCGCATCGCTGCCCGCCGTGGCAGCGAGCGCCGCGCCGTCCAGCCCCTCGGCATCGGCGACCGCCACGAGCACGGCGGGGTCGTCAAGATTCTCCTGCCGGTCGAAATAGCTCGCAAAGGCGCCGCGCGCGAACCGCACCAACGCCGCCTGATCTTCCTCGAGCGCGCAGCAGAAACGCATCGCGGCAATGCTTTTTGCCGGATGCCACTGCGACGGAAAGTTCATCGGCACCCCCGCCAGCCGTGCCCAGTCCTTCAATATCTTCCAGCTATGCTGCAACCGCCGATTGTCCGTCTGCTCGCGCGCCGCATAGACCGCCGGATTGACCGCGTTGAACACCCCACCGACGAGGATCGGACGGTACACGGCGGTGGCGCCCGTCCGTTCGAGCACAGCGGGCAGATTGTGGAACGCCAGGCAGGTCCATGGGCTGGACAGGTCGAAAAAGAATTCGACGCGCGCGGCCATGCTCAAGCCTCCGCCTTGGCCTTTTCCCAATATTGATCGCGCAGCAGGCGCTTGTAGAGTTTGCCGGTATCGTGGCGCGGCAGCGCCTCCAGGAAATCGATCCGCCGCGGGATTTTCACCCCCGACAATTTCTCGCGCGCATAGGCGATCAGTTCATCGCGCAGTTCGTCGCCCGCTTCGGCCATGTCGGCGGGCTGGACCACCGCGATCACTTCTTCGCCCATCTCGTCATGCGGCCCGCCCACCACCGCGACGTCGGCGACCTTGGGATGGGTGACGAGATGGTTTTCGATTTCCTGCGGATAGACATTCACCCCGCCGGTGATGATCATGAAGCTCTTGCGGTCGGTCAGGTAGAGGAAGCCTTCGTCGTCCAGCTTGCCGACATCGCCCAGCGTCGACCAGCCCTTCGAATTGCGGCTCGACGCGGTCTTTTCATTATCGCCGTGATATTCGAAAACATTCTCGCTCTCGAAAAACACCGTGCCTTCCTCGTTCGGACCCAGCTCGGTCTCGTTATCCTCACCCATGATATGAACCGTGCCCAGGATTGGGCGCCCGACGCTGCCCTTGTGCGTCAGCCAGTCGGCGCTGGAAATGAAGGTCATGCCATTGCCTTCGGACCCGGCATAATATTCGAACAATACCGGCCCCCACCAGTCGATCATCGCCTGTTTGACCGGGATCGGGCACGGCGCCGCGGCATGGATCGCGACCTTCAGCGACGACGTGTCGTACCGCGTGCGGACCTCCTCGGGCAGCTTGAGCATCCGCACGAAATGCGTCGGCACCCACTGGCTGCTGTTCACCCGGTACCGCTCGATATGCGCCAGCGCCGCTTCGGGATCGAATTTCTTCATCAGGACGACGGTGCCGCCCAGCCGGTGGATCGTCATCGACCAGCGCAGCGGCGCGGCGTGATAGAGCGGCGCGGGCGACAGATAGATGCTGTCCGCATTGATCTGGAACACCGCCGAGGCGAGCATGACCAAGCTGTTCGGCGCGTCGATTGCGGGCTCCTCGGGCAGCGGCACGCGCACCCCCTTGGGCCGCCCCGTCGTCCCCGACGAATAGAGCATGTCGACCCCGGCGCGTTCGTCGGCCACCGGGGTTGCGGGCATCGCGGCGACTGCATCCTCCCAGCGCGCCCAGCCCGCGATCTCGCCGCCCATCGCAAAACGCGTGATCCCGGTGGTTAGCTGCTGCGCCGCCGCGCCCAGGCTGGCGGACACGACAAGCATCTTCGCCCCCGAATTTTCGAGGATATAGTCGGTCTCGTCCTGCGTCAGCCGCGACGAGATGCAGACATAGCGCAGCCCCGAACGCTGCGCGCCCCACGTCAGCCCGTAATAATGCGGGGTGTTGTCGAGCATGAAGGCGACGACATCCTCATGCCCCAGCCCATGCGCGCGAAACAGCTGCGCGGCGCGGTTCGACGCAGCGTCGAGCGCGCCATAGCTGATGGCCTCGCCCGTCTCGGCGACGATGATCGCGGCCTTGTCGGGATTGCTGCGGGCATGAACGGAAGGGTGCATCGGGCCATCATCTCCGGAATCGTTGATTTCTTATGTCGAAGATCAGTAGCAACCTGAAACTTTCGGTCAAGCGAGGCTGGCGTTACCAACCCTAATCCGGTCGCGACCGCAGCGCATAGCCGACGCCCTTGACCGTTCGCAGCATCGGCCAGGCGAAACCCCGATCGACCTTGGCGCGCAGCCGCGACATATGCACCTCGACCCGATTGGTGCCGGGGTCGAAATCGAGTCGCCATACCGCCCGCAGCAATGCGTCGCGCGACATCGGTCGGTCGGGGACGCGCGCCAGATTGGCAAGCAGATCGAATTCGCGCAGCGGCAGGCGGATAAGCCGCCCGGCACGCTCGACCCGCCGGTCGATCAGGTCGATCCGCAATTCGCCCTCGCCCAACTGCCCCGCCGCGATCCGGCTACGCCGCAGCAGGCTGGCGATGCGTGCCATCACCTCCGGCAGATTGCCGGTCCACCCGACCGCATCGTCGGCGCCTGCCCCCAGCGCCACCATCCGGTCGGCAAGCGAATCGCGGTCCGAAACGATGAGCAACGGCCGCCGCCCGGCGATCGATCGCGCCAGCCGCACAAATTCGGCGGGCTCCTGCCAATCGAGAAACGGGTTGATCAGCAGCAGGTCGAAACAGCCATCGACCCAAGCGCGCAAGCCATTGGCCTGCGGCGGCAAGATCTGCGCGGCGCCCCCGCCTGCTTCGATCGCATCGCGCAGCGCCGCACCGCGCGCTGCCAGCGGGTGATAGACGGCCACCAGCAACTTCCTGTCGCCCGTGCCGGTCAGCCCCGATGATGGCATCTGCACCCCCCGTCGTCGTCGCAACATCCTGTCGCGCCGCCGCCCCACCGGCATTGCACCACCTTTTGGCTGTGCTAACCGATAGGCATGACCAGTATCGAAATGCTTGACGGCGCCTTCGCCACCCTGCCCGACCTTGTCCGTGCCCATGCCGCGGAACGTCCCGATGCCGTAGCGGCTGCCGACGCGGCGCGGCGATTGAGCTGGTCCGAACTGGATCAATTGACCGACCGAATCGCAGCGCGATTGCAGCAGGATGGCTTTGCGAAAGGCGACCGCACGGCGATCGCGGGCCTCAACAGCGTCGAACAGATGGCGGTCATCCTGGGCACGCTGCGCGCCGGCGGGGTGGCGGGACTGGTCACCAACAGCGCGACCGGCGAGCAGATGGCGGCGATGATCGCCGACACCGGCGCACGCCACCTGTTCCTCGACAGCGCCGCCAAGGCGAGCCTCGCGGGCCAGGTCATCGCCGCGGGCGACCTGATCGCGATGGACGGCAGCGATGCTGGGACGCCGCTCGGTGCCTGGTTGGCGCTGGCAGGCGCCAAGCCGACCCGCGTCGACATCCAGCCCGAAGACGGTTTCAACATCATCTATTCGTCGGGGACGACGGGCACTCCGAAGGGTATCGTCCACAGCCACGCTATGCGCTGGCAGCATATCATTCGCGGCGCCCCCGCCTATGGGCCGAACGCGGTGACGATCCTGTCGACCCCGCTCTATTCGAACACGACGATGGCCAGCTTCATGCCGACCGTCGGGTCGGGCGGCCAGACCGTCCTGATGAAAAAGTTCGACGCGCGGGGCTTCCTCGAGCTGGCGTCACGCGAGCGCGCGACCAACTGCATGCTGGTGCCGGTCCAGTACCGCCGCATCATGGCGCTGGAAGATTTCGACACGTTCGACCTCACCAGCTTCGTCGTCAAATATTGCACCTCGGCACCTTTCCCGGCCGCTTTAAAAGCCGATGTGCTGGCGCGCTGGCCCGGCGGGCTGGTCGAAATCTACGGGATGACCGAGGGCGGCGCGGCGTTTATCCTGGAGGCGCATCAATTCCGCGACAAGCTGCATACGGTCGGCAAACCCGCGCCGGGGCATATCGCGAAAGTGATCGACGAGGACGGCAACGAATTGCCGCAAGGATCGGTTGGCGAAGTCGTCGGCCGCTCGCCCGCGATGATGACCGGCTACAACAACCGCCCCGACGCGACCAAGGCGATGCATTGGTACGATGCCGACGGAAATCTTTTCTACCGCCACGGCGACATCGGCCGGATCGACGAGGACGGGTTCCTGACCCTGATGGACCGCGCCAAGGACATGATCATCTCAGGCGGCTTCAATATCTTTCCCAGTGATCTGGAGGCGATCCTGCTCGCCGACGACCGCGTCGTCGAGGCCGCGGTGGTCGGCATGCCGAGCGAGGAATGGGGCGAGACCCCGGTGGCGTTCGTGGTGCTGAAGGACGGCGCGGACGCCGAGGCGGTTCGCGCGGATTGTAATGCCAAGGTCGGCAAGACGCAGCGGCTGAGCGCGATCAAGGTGGTCGACGAACTCCCTCGCAGCCCGATCGGCAAGGTATTGAAGCGGGAATTGCGGGACACTTACGCCGCTTGATGACGACTAACGACCGGTTGCGGTCATAAAGCCCTCTCCCCTTGGGAGAGGGTTGGGTGAGGGTGTCTGAGGTTGGTTTTCGTATCGGACGGTGATCCCCTCACCCAACTTCGGCTAGGTTGCTGCGCAACCAAGCCTGCGTGTCCCTCTCCCGACGGGAGAGGGATACGCAGCTAAACACCCCAAAGCCGCCTTCAATGCGTATTTGCAGAAAGGTCAGCTCAGCCCCGCCGCCTTTATTGCCGCCAGCGCACTTTGCAGCCGCGCGTCTCCGTCACCCTCGACCCATGCCCATCTAAGCCTTCGCCGCTCAAGCTCGCCGATCGCGACGTCCATGAACTGTCGCCGCGCTAGGTCGCTGCCGAACAAGCGGGTGCCGTCCTCCTGCCACGCCAGGTCCATCGCCGGGACCAGATAAAGATCCGCAACCCCTTCCCACATATCGATTTCGGGCAGGCGGCGGCCGAGCAGCATGATCGCCCACGCCTGGGTCATCAGCGGGTCGGTGTCGGAAATCAGCCACTCGGGGTTTTCCGCCAGCGCATCGCGGGTCGCCGCGACATGCCCGTCGAAAATCGCCAGCAGGTCGATCTCGTCCAGATCGGTGCCGTTCGCCTCGGCATAGGTGCGGCCATATTCGGGGACGACGAGGCCGCCAAGCTGGAGCGCAAGGCGCGGCGCGAGCGTCGACTTGCCGGTGCTTTCGGCGCCGTGGAAACAAATATGGCGGGTCATATCGCCAACCGGCCGGTTGCCGCGGCGCGGCGCCACTGGATCAGGCCGTCGATCGACAGGCCCAGCAGGACAACATAGACTGCGCTGGTCGCATAAAGGCCGCGCCACGCGAACAGCGGGATCGCGATCAGGTCGACGACGATCCACAGATACCAGCTTTCGACGCGCCGCCGCGCCAGTAGCCATTGCGCGGTAACGCTGAGCATCGCGATCGCGCCGTCGACCCACGGCGCGGCGGCGTTGGTGTAGCGATCCATCGCAAAGCTCCAGCCGATCCAGGCGGCGACGGTGACCAGCGCCCATTGCTGGCGCGCGCGCGGGTCCATCCACCCGACCGGAACGCCACTATCATCGCGGGCGCGCAACCAGCTGGCCCAGCCGTAAAGATTGAGCGCGAAGAAAAAGCCCTGCAAAACCATGTCGCTGTAGAGCCGCGCGTCGTAGAAAACGACCGCATACAGACTGACCGCGGCGAGCGCGAACGGGTAATTCCACACGCTGCGCAATGCGACGAGCGCGACGTTGATCAGGACCAGCACCGCGGCCAGCCATTCGATCTGGCTCATGCGGCAGGGTCCGGCGGCGGCGCCCCGCTCCGCGGCCGCGTCCACAGCCCGTCGCGGCTGATCCGGTGCTGCGGCGGACGGCGCAGCACCGACCAGCCGGCGCGCGCGATCCAGCCAAGCTTGGCGAGCCGAGACGTGCTGGCGCGGTGGTCCCACGCATGATCGCCGCGCGCGCGAACCTCGCGCGCGATGTCGCCGTAAATCCCCGCTGCGGCGAGCACCGCCCAGCGGCTGCGCGGCGGCAGCTTGCGCGCCCCCCAGCGCGCCGACGCCTCATATTCCTCGGCCATTTCGGCCAGCCATTTCGCCATCACCGACAACCGCCCGCGAAAGGCAGGGTGCATGTGCTGGCCCGGCGGGATGTCGAGTTCGACCATCCATGCCATCGGCAGGTAACAGCGGTCAGCGGCGGCATCCTCCGCCACATCGCGCGCGATATTGGCGAGCTGGAACGCGATGCCGAGGTCGCACGCGCGGTCGAGTGTCGCCTCGTCGGCGGGGTCGACCCCCATCACGAGCGCCATCGCGACCCCAACCGCGCCCGCGACATGATAGCAGTAGCGCAGCAGATCGGCCTCGCTACGCGGCCGCCAGTCGTCGGCGTCGAGCGCGAAACCCGCGATGATGTCGTCGATCACGCCGCGAGGGATCGCGACGTCGGTAAGCAGAAAGCCGAGCGCGTCGAACGCCAGATCGCCCGTCGGCTGCCCGGCGAAGGCGGCGTCGGTGAGGGTGCGGATGCGGGCGAGCGCCGCCTGCGCATCATGATCCTGCGCCATCGCGCCGCCATGATCCTGCCCGTCGGTCAGGTCGTCGGCGGCGCGGCACCACGCATAGAGCAGCCACACCCGCTCGCGCGTTTCGCGGTCGAATAACTGGCTGGCCAGCGCGAAACTTTTCGACCCGCGCACGATGCTGTCGTGCGCGAAACCTTGGAGCGAGGCGGGGTCGTAAAAAATAGGGACAGTCCCTATTTATTCGCAGGCGACTTGGCGAGCCGACGCAAGGTGCGCCGATAAATAGGGACTGTCCCTATTTTTTGCTCCGCACTCACAGATCGTCAGCCTTCATCGCAAAGATCGGCGCATGGGGCTCATAAGTCGCCATCTTGTCCAGCAGATCGTCGAGCCCGGCGTCGACGATCATGATCCCGGCATGCGCGGGGCGGATGAAGCCGACGTCGATCATATGGCGGTTGAACGCGATCAGGTCGTTATAGAAGCCCGCCGCGTTGAGCAGTCCCACCGGCTTGCTGTGATAACCAAGCTGTGCCCAGCTGATCGCTTCCCACAGCTCGTCCATCGTGCCGACGCCGCCGGGGATGGTGAGGAAACCGTCGCTGAGGTCGGTGAACATGCGTTTGCGTTCGTGCATGCCGGAAACGACGTGCAATTCGGTGCAGCCGCGGTGCGCGACTTCGGTGCCGACCAGCGCGTCGGGGATCACCCCGATCACCTCGCCGCCCGCCTCCAAAGCACTGTCGGCGACGGCACCCATCAGGCCGAGGCGGCCGCCGCCATAGACCACACCGATACCCCGCTCGGCCAGCGTGCGTCCGACGTGACGCGCGGTTTCGATATAGATCGGATCGGCAGGGGTCGCGGACCCGCAATAGACGGCAAGGCGTTTCATCACTCGGTGGCTTTCACAAATTTTCGTTCGGGCCGAGCTTGTCGAAGCCCTGCCCTTGTCTTTCCGCGCTTTGAAGGAAGAACGGCCCTTCGACAAGCTCAGGGCGAACGGGCTATTGTTCCAGCATCAGCTTCGCGGTAGCCTTTGCGCTCCCCACCACCCCCGGAATCCCCGCCCCCGGATGCGTGCCCGCACCCACGAAATACAGGTTCGAAATCACATCGTCGCGGTTGTGGGCACGGAAATAGGCGCTCTGCCACAGCACCGGCTCGAGGCTGAATGCGCTGCCGAGATGCGCCGACAGGTCGCGGCCGAAATCGGCGGGGGTGTAGTGGAAACTGGTCGCCAGATTGGCCTTCAGCCCCGGCAGCACCCGCGCCTCGACCTCGGCCAATATCGCGTCGGCGAACTGCTGGCCGAACGCGCCGTCCCAATCGACCTTCGCCTTGCCGAGATGCGCGACCGGCGCGAGCGCGTAGAAGGTCGAATAGCCGCCCGGCGCCATTGCCTTGTCGGTCGCGGTCGGGTGGTGGAGGTAGAGCGAGAAATCGTCCGGCACGACGCCGTTCTTGTAGATGTCGTCGAGCAGCCCCTTGTAACGCGGCCCGAACAGGATGCTGTGGTGCGCAATATCGGGATACTCGCCCTTCACCCCGAAATGGACGACGAACAGCGACGGCGACCAGCGTTTGCGCTTCAGCGCCTTCGCCGCCTTCGTCCCGCGCGGATGATCGCCGAGCAGCGCCGCATAATTGTGCATCATGTCGCCGTTCGACGCGATCATGTCGGCCTCGCTGCGCCAGCCGCTCGCGGTTTCGACCGCGGTCGCGCGGTTGCCCTGCGTTTCGATCCTGGTCACCGGGTCGGCAAGGCGGAGCGTCCCGCCCAGTCGCTCGAACAAGGCGACCATGCCCGCGACCAACCGGTTGGTGCCACCGCGCGCGAACCACACCCCGCCATCCTTTTCGATCGTATGGATCAGCGCATAAATCGAACTGGTGCTCATCGGATTGCCGCCGACGAGCAATGTGTGGAACGACAGCGCCTGACGCAGCCGCTCGTCCTGCACATAGGAGGAGACGATCGAATAGACGCTGCGCCACGCCTGATATTTCATCAACGCCGGCGCCGCCTTGATCATCGAGGCAAAGTCGAGGAAGGCCGCCGAGCCGAGCTTGACATAGCCCTCCTCATACACCCCTTTCGAATAGGTCAGGAATTTCTCGTACCCCGCGACGTCGGCGGGGTTGAGCTTGGCGATCTCGGCATTGAGCGCCACCTCGTCGTTCGAATAATCGAAATTGGTGCCGTCGGGCCAGTTCAGCCGGTAAAAGGGCAGCACCGGGTCGAGCGTCACATCGGCGGCCATGTCCTGTCCGCTGAGCGCCCATAATTCCTGCAGGCATGGCGGGTCGGTGATCACCGTCGGCCCGGCGTCGAAGGTGAACCCCTGCCGCTGCCAGTGATAGCCGCGCCCGCCCGCCTTGTCGCGCGCCTCGACGATCGTCGTCGCCACCCCGGCTGATTGCAGGCGAATGGCGAGTGCAAGCCCGCCGAAGCCGGCGCCGATAACAATCGCAGTACGGGTCATTTCCAGTCCAGTTTCGACAGCGCCGCAAGCGCGCGGCGAACAGATACGGGCGGCTTGCCCGCCAGGATGCGCAATTTGTCGGCGGCGTTCGATCGCCCCGCATAAAAGCGCGCGATCAGGCCGGGCGCGAGGCCGTAGAAACGCTGGAATATCCGGTAGCGTTCGTCCGGCTCCGCGGCGCGGAACAGCATCGCGCCGAGCATGCGGTAGTAACGCTGGCGGCGCCAGGCCGCCGCGGCGCGCGCGCGGAGCCGTGGTCCCAGATCGCCGCGACCGACGAGCGCGGGCAGCGCCGCCGCGGTGCGTACCGCATCGGGCAGCGAATAGCCGGTCATGGCATGAAACACCCCGGCGCGCACCCCGATGCGCCCGACCCGGTCGATCGCAGGCCACAAGCGGTCGAAATCGCCTGCCACGACGACGGGCAGGATGCCGGTTTCCTCGCGCGTCTTGGCGGTCACATTCCATTGCCGCCGCGCCGCATAGGTCGCGATCCGATCGCGCACGGCCGCGACGTCGAGATCGGGCGTGTTGCTGTAATAGGTGTCCTCGACAAAGATCGTCTCGGCATCGAAGGGCAGCAGATAAACGAAACGATAGCCGTCGATCTGGTCGACCGTCGCGTCCATCACGACCGGCCGTTCGATGCCATGCCCGCCCTCGACGGTCAGCGCCTGCCCGACGAATTTCTGCCAGCCGCAGTCGAGCATCGATGTCTTGCCGGTGCCGCGCGCGTCGATGACATGCTTGGCCGACAAGCGTCCGCCGCGCGCCAGCAGCACATGGTCCGCCGCGACATGTTTCGCCTTGTCGGCAATAATCCGCCCCGCGGGCAGCGCCGCGGTCACCGCTTCGGCCAGCGCCTCGCCGGTGATGCTTTTGTAGCCCATGCGGACCCGGCGCTCGCGCTCCGGAAAGGCGACGTCATAACGGTCCCAATGATAGCGGACGAGCGGTGCGACGAGCCAACGATCGCGCTTGGCGATATCGCTGTCGAAAAAGGACCAGATGTGATTGCCGCCGATCGCATCGGGTTCGATCAGCCGCACATCGAGCTTCGGCCGCTTGGCGGTCAGCGCCAGCGCCGCGAGGCCGCCGGCCAGCCCGCCGCCAACGATGGCGATGTCGCAATAATCGGGTTCGGCCGCAGTCATCGCCTCGCCCTAGCCCCGGCGCGCGCGGCCCGCTAGAGGAGTCGCATGGCGGCGATCATTTTCTCGGCACTGGCAATGACGGCGATCGTCGGTGTCCGCTATTTGCTCAGCAGCGGCGGTTTTGCGCTGGCGACCCGGATCAAGCATCCCGGCCTCTATCGCGGGCTGGAGCCGCAGATGCGGCGCGAGATCGGCTGGAGCCTGGCCAGCGCCGCGATTTACGGGATTCCCGCCGGGATCGTCGCATGGGGGTGGCAGGCGCACGGCTGGACGCGCATCTACACCGACATCGATGCGTTGCCGCTGTGGTATCTGCCGGTGAGCCTGTTCGCCTATCTGCTGCTCCACGACACCTGGTTTTACTGGACGCACCGCTGGATGCACCGGCCCGCGCTGTTCCGCATCGCCCATGCGGTCCATCACGACAGCCGCCCGCCGACCGCATGGGCGGCAATGAGCTTTCACCCGGTCGAGGCCGTAACGGGCGCCGTCGTCATTCCCGCGCTGGTGTTCCTGATCCCGATCCACGTCGCGGTGCTGGGGCTGGTGCTGACGATCATGACCGTGATGGGGGTCGGCAATCATATGGGGTGGGAAATGTTTCCGCGCGCGCTTGTTCATGGACCAGTCGGGCGCTGGCTGATAACGGCGACCCACCATGAACAGCATCACGCCGCGTACCGGGGGAATTATGGCCTTTATTTCCGTTTCTGGGACAAGATTTGCGGCACCGATCTTGGGCTTGGCGATTTTGCCGCTGCTCACCGCCGCCGCGCCGCCGCCAACGCCCAGCGTTGAGGTCAGCGTTACCGGACTGCGCAGCACCAAGGGGCAGCTGCTGGTCTGCCTGACCGCCAACCCCAAGGCGTTCCCGGATTGCAGCAAGGACAAGGCGTCGGTGCGCGTGGCGGTAAAGGCCGTCCATGCCGGACATTTCACCGTCGCCGCCCCTGCCGACGGCACTTACGCGGTCGCCGTGGTTCATGACGAGAACAGCAACAACAAGATGGATATGGCGCTGTTCATGCCCAAGGAAGGCTTCGGCTTTTCGCGCAATCCGGCGATCGGCATGGGCGCCCCGAAGTTCAAATCCGCCAGCTTTGCGGTGACCGGCGACACGCATCAGGCGATCAAGATGAAATATATGCTCTAGTGGGGGCGCGGGCGGGCCGCTAAAGCAGCGCGCGTGACCGCGTTATCCCCCCGCATCGCCGCTTTCGCCGACCGCTGGCCCAAGCTGATCGCCCTCGCATTGGGCGCCGTTTCGGCGACGGGCTTCGCGCCGCTGAATCTTTGGCCGCTGACCCTCCTCGCGCTCGCCGGCTGGATGACACTGGTCGCGCGCAGCCCGAAAGGCTGGCGGACGTTCGGTATCGGCTGGGCTTTCGGGGTCGGGCATTTCGTCGTCGGGCTGAACTGGATCGCGACGGCGTTTACCTATCAGGCGGCGATGCCGGCGTGGCTGGGGTGGGTCGCGGTGGTGCTGCTGGCGCTGTATCTCGCGGTGTACCCGGCGCTGGCGGCGTGGGGGGCGTGGGCGGTGCAAAGATATGCCGCGCCCGCGAAGGCGGGGGGCGCGAGCGGCCTTGCGCCAGCCACGCTGGATAAAACGACAACGGCCGCATCGGGAGGCGCGCGCCTCCCGCCACCCTTTGCCGGGGCGACATTATCCTTCATCCTCGCCTTCGCCGCACTGTGGACGCTCACCGAATGGCTGCGCAGTTGGGTGTTCACTGGTTTTGCCTGGAATCCGCTGAGCGCGATCCTTGCACCGATGACGCCGATGCTGTCACCGACACGGCTGGTCGGCACCTACGGAATGTCGGCGATCGTGATGCTAGCCGCCGGGTTCATTCTTGTCCAAGCAATGCGATGGCTTCCGGCATGGCGTGGGGCGCTCGGCCCTTCATTGAGGGATGGCACATTTCCGACCGTCATACTCGGCGGCATATTGGTCGCGGCGGCAGTGATCACTCTGGTTTTTGCTCAAGCGAGCGCCGCTGGTAATCTCGTGGATACCGCCGTCAACGCTGCGGCCACACCGCAACCGAAACTCATCCCCATCACCGTCGTCCAGCCCAACGTCGGGCAGGCCGACAAATGGGTCGGCGCCAAGGCTGATGCCAATTTCGCCAAGCTCGCACGTCTGACCGCGCCGAAGGACGACACCGCGCGCCTGATCCTGTGGCCCGAGGCGGCGGTGCCCGACTATCTCGAATGGGGCTATCCGGCGGTCTATTACGACCGATCGCCCGCCGCGGCGCGGGCGCGGCTGACCGCGCTGATGAACCCCGGCGACCTGATGCTGCTCGGCGCGCTCAAGCTGGAGCTCGACAAGACCGGCGACGTCGTCGGCGCGCGCAACGCCGTAATGACCGTCCGCGCCGACGGCACCCTCGGCGCGCGCTACGACAAGGCGCATCTGGTGCCCTATGGCGAATATCTGCCGATGCGCCCGATCCTGTCGGCGATCGGCCTGTCGCGGCTCGCGCCCGGCGACATCGATTTCTGGCCCGGCCCCGGGCCGCGCACGCTCGACCTTGGCGCATTCGGCCGCGCGGGGCTGCAAATCTGCTACGAGATCATCTTTTCGGGGCAGGTCG
>VFQO010001304.1_pt1 | contig 19887 bp, 14 predicted proteins | sample 3512331 | NCBI WGS metagenome assembly VFQO01 (sample SAMN10412371, study PRJNA504923) | tailings metagenome | isolation source: Replicate 3 from Balatoc abandoned mine | place: Philippines: Itogon, Benguet | collected 2017-08-28
TGTACAAAAAAATGAAAATTGGCGAACAGGCCATGTACCTAGCACAGTTAAAGGGCTTGAGCAGGGCTGAGGCCATGCATAAGATCAAGTACTGGTTCAAGAAGTTGGAAATGGAAAGCTGGTGGAATAAAAAAGTGGAAGACCTCAGCAAGGGAATGAGTCAGAAACTCCAGTTTGTAACCACCATTTTGCACGAGCCTAAGTTGATTATTCTAGATGAACCTTTCAGTGGACTTGATCCTTTGAATGCCAACTTAATTAAAGAAGAAATTTTTGCCCTGGCCAAAAACGGCAGTACGGTTATTTTCAGTACGCACCGTATGGAACAGGTAGAAGAAATCTGTGACCATATTGTGCTGGTAAACCTGGGTAAAAAAATACTGGATGGTACCGTACAGGGCATCAAGCAACAGTTTAAGGAAAACAAATTCAGTATTCGCTTGTCCGATGTTTCTGGCAATTTAAGTTCTCCTGCATTTAATGTGGTAAAAGTCAATGACCATGAATTGATACTACAGATTAATCAGGGATATAAGAGCAATGATATTCTGAATCACTTTCTGCAAACTTCTTGTACCATTGAATCCTTCAATGAAATACTGCCTACCTTAAACGAAATATTTATTAGTCAGGTTGAAGGCACACACGCAACAGCAAGAGCATTTCAAAAATTAGACAACTAAATCTATGAATAAAATATTAATCATTATACAAAGAGAATACCTCAGCAGAGTAATGAACAAACGTTTTCTGCTGACCACCATATTAACCCCATTGATCATGGTAGGTTTTATAGCAGGTGCGGCATTGTTATCTTCTACAGGAAAGGAAAATCATAAAATTGCGGTGATTGATGCCAATGGATTTTTCAAAGGTAATTTGAGAGATGCCAGTGATATCAAGTTTGAGTTCCCAGCCAATGTAGACACTTCCAACTACGTAAGCAAGGGTTATACGGATATCATTCTGATTCCTAAGTTTGAAGGCACCAATAAAACAACCTATATCATTCGCTCCAAGAAAAGAATCGGTTTAATGCTCCAATCTAAAATTGAAGACCGAATCAACGATGCTATAGAAGACCAGATGTTACAGGATGCGGGAATAAACAGAGCACAGTTAGATTCTATAAAGTCTTCTTCCCAGTTTGCTGAAATGAAGTCATTGGAAGAAACCGGTGATACCGTAAAAGAAAGCAGCGCTGCCCTATCTTATGGAATTGGTTTTGGATCAGGTATGCTGATTTACATTACTATGTTTATTTATGGCGCTATGGTAATGCGTGGCGTTATGGAAGAAAAGACCAATCGTATTGCAGAAGTAATGATCAGTAGTGCCAAGCCATTCCAGTTAATGATGGGAAAAATCATCGGGATAGGCGCAGTAGGTCTAACACAATTCTTTGTTTGGATTCTATTGATATTCGGATTCATCGCCGCATCTCAGTTCTTTATTCCACAAGATGTGTTACAACAGGTGGCTGAACTGCAAAAAGCCAATGCTCAAATGGGACCAGGTGCTTCCATGGCACAGGCAAGTGAAACCGCACAGAATATTTACAAGTTTCAAAATACCATGAGCACAGCCAACTGGCCACTGATTATCGGATGCTTTATTTTTTACTTCCTGGGTGGTTATTTATTTTATGCTTCATTGTTTGCCGCTGTAGGTTCTGTGGTTAATGAAGATCCACAGGATGCGCAAAGTTTAATGTTGCCCATTACCATGCCTATTATTTTCTCTTTCATTATCATGAGCCGCGCGGTTGAAGATCCTAGCACTGGTTTGGCTACCTGGGCAAGTATTGTTCCATTCAGCTCACCCATGGTGATGATGGCTAGAATTGCATACGGAGTTCCCGGAACCGTTCCTTACTGGCAATTAATAGCGAGTATGGCAACCCTTATTGGAAGTTTCTTACTCACCACTTGGTTGAGTGGAAAAGTTTACAGAACTGGTATTTTAATGTACGGTAAAAAAGTAGGCTGGAAAGAAATCGGCAAATGGGCTTTTAGAAAAAACTGATTTATTGCGCCAGTGAAATCCGCACGTTGATTCCAGCTCGCGTATTTGTGATAGGTGCAGAAGTAGAGATATAAGGCGTTACTCTTCGCTGATCAAAGAATAGTTTTACATTTATCCTGCTGTTGATTACATAATCAATGGCAGGCTGAATGGTAATTTCTTTCTGTCCACCTGTGCCGTAGGCATTGGTCTGATCTAAGCGGCTATTACTGATAGACACATCACGAACAGATACGTCCAGTTTTAAATTCAGATCGTTTTGCAATCCCTTACCAACTATGCCAAACGGCAATTTAAATCCTCGCTTTCTCCAGTTCAATCCTACTATCCATTCTGTGCTGCGGCTTTCACTCAACTGATAATCAATCAAACTTAAACTCAGCTGTCTGCTCTTTCTGAATTCCAGATTAAAGTTAAACTGACTAATAGTAGTAAAATCAATTTTCAAGAGTGGCTCAAAACGCTCAGCCATACTGATGTTGGGTACCAGGAAGAAAGGAATAAAATTACCGCTGGTAGAATCAATAAAGCCTGGCGCATTCAATCTAAAAGGATCCTGATACAATAATGCACTGCTAAAACTGTTCATGCTCAGTTGTCCATTGTAACCATGACTGATGGTAAAATTACTAAAGACTGCAGCCAATGCGGGTATCTTCGTTAAGCCAGTATAGGTTACTCTCCAGTTGGGTTTAGGCATAATACCACGGAATGGATTGGCACTGATTTTACTGGAACCCTCTTTAATTAATGCTATGGTATTGGGGTCTTTTCCTGTGTATGCCGCAAGGAAGGACGGAATCAATACATCCTGAGAATAACGTCCGTAACCACGCGCATATCCGTCACTGGTAAACTGTTGGTTGGCTGGAAGCTGCTGCCAGTAAGGATTTAATGATGCTACCCTTCTTGAAACAATTAAACGGTTGGCTTCAAATTCCTTGAATGTAGCCGACAGTTCATTCGGATTACTTTTCCCAAACAAAGTATTGAATGCAATATAGGATACACTGAATCCTCCACTGAATAAAGGATTCAATTGCCCGAAATTATTTCCTGTTCCGGTAGTGTCTTTAATCAATGCTGTATAATCCTTACTAAAGGTTTTATCAAGATTCAAATCAATAATCAATTCACGGATAGGTTCCAGCTGTGCCGTTATTTTTAAACTTTGTTCAAAGCTTTGTCTGTATAAAAAGTTGAAAGTACTGTCTTTGGTTAATAAGCCCCTTCCAATTTTATCATTGATCCAATTGGCGTCGGGTTGTTTACCAAATACATAATCTAGCCCCGGAGCCATGCTCTTAAAGTTCTGTCCTATAAAACGGGTACTATCCATATAACCCGGCAAACGGCTTCTGTAATTTTCACTGTAGTTCACCGAAATATTTTTGAACATGGTCAGGAACTTACCAGCAGATCTTTCCAATGCGCCTAGTTCAGGGGTAGTAGCCTGACGCAACATTTTTTCTGCGTTTCGGATATCGCGACGTTGCTGTCTCCATTTCTTAATGGCTTCGGTTCTTTTCTGTCCGGTTAATCCTGCAATCACTTCTTCCTTGGAAGGAAATACAGAACCCAGCGGATTCAATCCGGGAGGAGCATTACGGGCATTCTTTGTGTCGCCCTTTGCCCTTGGCGGTGGTAAATTATCCAACGCACGCATCCATCTTGACTTGGCATATAAGTTGCCAAAATTAAACTGAGCATTTAAATTATTTTCCTGTGAGTTCTCAATGGTATTACCCAGGTTCACTGCTATTCGGCTGGCACCGATCCAGCTATAAGAAGTTCCGTAACTATATCTTGCCGTTATCCAGTCTGCAAATGGAAACTTATTCAACGGAAGATTGTAATTCATAATGGCTTTCTGTTGATACAAGGTATTTCTTCCTCCCTTTAAGAAATTACTTCTTACCGTATCCTTTTTCTCTTTGGTATCAATTCTTCCAAAAGGCTCGTCAATTCTAGCGTTATTGGTTGCGTTAAAGTCCAGATTCACTGAGCGTGTTAAATCCCACCGTAAATTATAAAAGCGATCAAACGTAAAGTACTTGTCATAAGTAGTATCTACCCTATCCACTTTACTGCTAAACGTATTTACCATGCGCGGGATAAATTCTCCGAACTGACGGTTGATATCTGCTCTGAAACTGATGAAGGAAGGCTTCAGATTAAAATTCGCATCTCTAACAAAAGCCAGCCAGGGACTCTTTCCTTTAATTACTTTTTTCAATGGCTCTATAAAACTATTCTGTCCAATATACGTGTATCCAAAGCCGCCGCGATGACGGGTTACTTTGTTCTGTGTAATAACAGGACTGGTATGTTCTGTTTGTGTAAAGGAATAACTGATATCAAAATTGCTGAGACTGAGTAATCTGGGCCTGCCTGGTCCTTGCATCACTCTTACATTATTAAAGTTGAGGGTCTTAATGGTAGTAATATCAACAGCCGCTCTTTTTATGGAGTCTCTTTTATCAGGTGCAGCGGCATTTAATTTCTGTTTATAGTTCACATCCATATCGTAGGGATCAAACTCAGGTGTTAAAGTAGAGCGATTGATGCTTGCATAAATAGGTACAGAGAGTCTGGCTTTTTTAGGAACCAGTTTACCTGCATCAATATTGGCTGCAATATCAAATTGCATCAAATTGTCTTTTGCTCTTTCATTCACTCTTTGTTCCAGTGAACCAAAGCCCTGTGTGTATTTATTGGCAGATACAGATAGGGTTCCTAAATCGGCTAAAACAAGATCTACCCTACCTAAAGCAGCATATCCACCTCGTTCATCTAGACCAGATAGTCTTAATTCATTGGCCCAAACTTCGGCACTGATAGCGGTACCATTCGGTCTTACCGGATTCTCTACAGCTACCAATATGCCTCTTACTTCTCCCAGGTTGGGGTTACCCATGATGGAGAAAGTTTTATTACCCATTATTTTCCGATAGATGGTTGCCAATGAAGCTCCGGAATTATTTCTCTCCAATTTCAGGTCTATTAAATCACGCAAGAGAAAATCAATATTGTTATCTACTGGCCAAACACGGGCTTCCTGTCCTCTTGGATATATACCGGGTGGCGTAATCTTCAGTGGAATCTTGATTTCATAATAGTTATTCAGAAAATCCTGACCAATACGGATCACTGCCCTGACTTCGTTGTCGGCAACCGGACGCTGACCGGTAATGGATTCTGCGTGCAGATACATAGATAGTTTAGAATACCTGCGCATGTCTAGATTCAGGGTTTTAAAAATCCCTCTTGCATCACCCGGTTGTAAATTATTTACCCGCATGGCAATGGCTTGTTCGTTTTGTTGTAGGTTCACCCCGTTGTTACTCAATAACTGCACCCGCTCCACATTCGGTGGCATCAGATAATTCACAGGGGTTCTGCTACTATTTTCTTCCAGATTCACAGCCAACGTATTAAAAGCAGTACCAGCAGTGTTGTTAATAGGCGTGTATGATCCCGTAGTATCCAGATTATAAATAAACTGACGCCATTGATTTCTTACCAGATCTAATCTGGCCAATCTCACAACCACTGAATCTTCAAAATCGGTCATGTACAAACGCACAAAACGAATGGATTTAAAATCAGGAATATTCCCAATTTTTCTGGTATAGTTTTTAATTGGTACTCTGAACAAATACCAGTCTTCCGTTCTGGTAATTCCATCTGCAGAATTCACCGTTACCCGTTTTTTATCTGTGATATAAGGCGTTCTACCCACATCCATACCCGGTGTTAATCCCAACTCGTATTCATAATACGATTCACTTTCATTCAGGGTATTGTCTCTGTTTAAATCTTCATTATCTGGAAACAAAGTAGCAGCTGAAGTAAACTGTCCTCCTGTGGTTGCCACTGGTGAGTTACCCTGCGGATTATTGAAATTTTTATATCGACCCAGAATGCCCGTACCTGCTGCATCATAGGCAGGATCGCGATACCATTGATAGTTATCATTCGAAGGATCCTGCAGCGCTCTCTGATACACTGCAGAAGCCGGACCAAAATTATTCGCTAGCTGATTCAGGATATAACTTTTCTTACGGCGTTCAGCTATATCATCAATACCATCAAAACCCACATCCTGAAAAGGTCGGTCGTTTGGATCATTGCTGAAAGCCTGAGTAATTTGTATGGGATTCACTGGCGTTTTACCCCAGGTATTGCTGCTATCCACTGACGCAGGTACCGTTGGTGTATTCATACCATTCTCATAAAATCTGCGGCCATCTTTTAAAATATCTTCACTGATATTACCGAAGTTTAAAAACAACTTACCTCCCCTGCTCGTAGGATTTAGTATAAACGGATTCTGCATCCAGAATTCAACAAACTCAATATTATTGGTTTCGAAATCGGTTTGATCAATGGCCCGCATAATACCACCCCAGCGCGAAGTAGGATTGCTCAATCGTCCATTGGCATTGATTTGTCCGGGACGGGTTTCAAAATTATAAGGACCTTTTTCCGTTGGGTAAAATGCCAGGTCAAAAGTAGCGGCCTGTACATCGGTGATATTGGTTGTTCTTTGTGGGAATAATTCATTGGTAAATACCTGACGTACCCGCGGATCACTTAACTCAGTAAGGTTTCTGCGCAGCGGATTATTCGGACTGTTCTTGTCTTGTAAATTCGGTTCAATATTGTACCAGGCCAGTTTGGCTCTGTTGAAATTGTAATTGATGGAATCCGTTAAAGTGGACTCTGGGAATTTCGGATTGCCCTGTGGTGTAGAAGCCAATGCCCAGGAAACAAAAGGAAAGCGCAAATCAATGGAAGCTCGGGTTCCTTCAAAATCATCAATGAAAATCAATCCCTGATCTCCTCTTCCAATTTGAGGCGGATGTCCTGGTTGTAACATGGCTGCTTCCCCATAAGCATTGATAGACGATTTTGCCTGTGTGGTATAGAAAGGTAGTTTATCGAGTAAGCGGGTTAATCCCGGCAACTCAGAACGATAACTGAAATCAATACCATACATGGTATTGCGAATGGGATCATCACCATAACCCATTTTGGTAAAGAAGGGACGTTCTCCCAGCTTCACCATGGAAGCCCCAACAGATAATTTCTTGCTCGCCAGATAATCTACCCTCAATCCGGCAAAGCCACGCTGTTGCATACCAAAGCCAATATTGTTTTCGAAATTAACTTTCACGGGAATATTGGCACTTAAAATACCTTGGTTCAGAATTTTTACTGTGCCTAAGTTATAATCAACAATAAAGTCTGCACCTTCCCTAAGTATTTGTCCCCCCGCGGTAACAGAAACAGAACCGGGAGGAATATTAAAAGTGTTTAGATAAATCTCAGAACTTCCACCGGATCCTTTTACCTGCCCCTGCATGATGAATCGATTCACATTGGCAAAAGTTTGGGCAATGGCTTTAATAGAATCATACAATTGATAATAAATATATTTTTCCTTGGTGGAAGCAGGCAGGCCACTGAATGCCAGGGTATCTAGGTCTCTACCAAAAGGTTCCAGCACTGGGAAAACTACTCTGCCCATTTGTGGCAAAATGGTAAAGCCTTCTATATAGTCAAATACCCCATCGGGTTGCGGGTCGTTTCGGTTATTGAGTCGGTCTAAATTTAAAATGCGAAGCAAAGGTTGTCCTTCAACAGCAGGGGATGTTTCTGGTAAAAATCTTTTTAAACCACCACTGGGTTCTTCGTATAAAACGTTCAGTTTAAAATCTGTCCTTTCAATACCACCAAACAAATCAAGTGAATACACATTCTTCATCATCCATTGCCAGATAGGTAAATTGGTTCTTTGCGAAGTAGCTTTCAATAATTTCAGGAACAATACTTTCTGCACTCCTCTGTTAGAATCCAGCGAAATATCCTGTGAAAATTCACCTACCTGAAATACCCTTCCGTTATAAGTATATTGATAGGCAACGGCCAATACTTCATCGGCCTGCAACTGTGTATTTACCGAGATAAATCCCGCCTGCGGATTAAAATAATATTCATTCGGTGATAATTTTCTGGCAAATGTTTTTTCAAAATCATCAACCGGACGGAGGCCTTTACTCAACAACAGGCTATTGATGAAAGCAGGATTTCTGGCATTGGGATCACCCGCTAAAGAAGCGTATAAATTATTGGCACCATTCGCAGGTAAATCACTGTTGGTAAGGGATTGAACAGAGGGATTAAAGGGTCTGGGTTCTGCCAAATCCATCAAACCCACAATATCACGTGCGTCTGTAGTAGCACCGGTTCTGTTGGTAACCCAAACTTCCATCCGCTGAATCTGTACCTGCGAGTTCACTACTGGCAAACTGCGCATGGTTTTATTAAAATTATCGCGGAAATATTTTCCCAATAAGAAGTGTCTGTTCTCTTCGTAATCGTCCAGTTTTTTCTGGAAAGATTGTAATGCCGCACCACCCTGCAAGTTGAGACTCTGACGGGCAGATCGCTGATTGGCCAAAGCGCCGGTCACAAATAATTTTCCAAATTGCAATTGCGCTTTTACCCCGAATAAATTCTGTGTACTCGGAATTAAAGTTCCTTTAGATTGAAAAGAAATATTACCCGCTTCAATGCTCTTGATAATTTCATCATCCATCCCCTTGTAATCTAGTTTCAACTGATTATCAAAACCCAGATTCGTTAAAGTATTATAGTTGATAGGGAACCGAAGCTTGTCACCAATATTCGCATTCAGGTTCAGATTGGCGTTCATGTCAAAATCAAAACCACCATTCTTTCTAGCTCTTTCAGGCAAAGTAGGATTCTTGATATTCTGTCCCTGATAACCCGCCATTACATTCACTTCTCCCGCAGGCCTTATGTCTACTTTTAAATTTTGTCCGGTCAGTCCAAATATGCGGTCGAATAATTTAGGATAAGTCTGAAACGCAGGTCTTTTGGATTTCTGATTTAAAAGAAACAAAGCATCCGCTCTTTTCTTAAAATAATCATTCTCCGATTTCCTGTTTTCCAGTTTCATGAGTTCATCCATTCCCAGCACCGTTGGTTTACGATACCAGCTGTTCCCGATTTTTTCAGAAACATAAAAGGATTTTGTTTTGGGATCGTATTCTGTCTTCCTTTTAATTAAACCTGTATCCCGTATATCAAAAGGGTTTTTGCTTGGATAACTCAAAGGATCTCCCCTTCTGTCTGTTATTGGATAGCGTAAACTGTCTTTGGTTTGTGCAATAGCAGGCAGGTACCACAAAATGGTCAATAATAAAGTCAGAAGTCTTCCGCAATAATTCAACAGCAGTCCCGCTTGGTTAGGTAAAGCTCAATTCGATGGCTAGAGGTTTTTGAGTGCTTGTTTAATAATTTCTTCTAATGAACTGTTTTCGGGGGTATTTTGCATGGTCTTCTTAACGGCTTGTTCGGCCATTACACGTCCAATGCCTAATGAAATTAAGGCATTTATAGCATCCGAGTCCATTTGAGGGGTAACAAATCCGGGTAAAATATTTTCATTGTGCTGTTTGGCCAGCTTATCTCTCAATTCAACAATCAATCTTTCGGCCGATTTCTTGCCAATACCCTTGATGCCTTCCAGTTGTTTGGTATTGCCTTGCACAATGGCGCGGGTAATTTCTTCGGGTTTCATGCCAGATAACATCATTCGGGCAGTAGAAGCACCAACGCCGGAAACACTAATCAGCTGCAGAAAAAGGTCTTTTTCTATCAAGTCGGCAAAGCCAAACAGGGTATGCGCATTCTCCGTTATATGCAGATAGGTAAAGAGCTGACCACTCTCCAGATTGCTGATAGCAGAAAAAGTATTCAGGCTAATCTGAAGATCGTACCCAACTCCATTCACGTCTACCACCACACGAGCGGGTGTTTTAACGGCAAAATGACCTCTTACAAATGCTATCATAAATGAAGACGAAAATAACAAAAAGAAAGCAATTAGCTGTACCTTCAACCTTTTATATAACCCTCATACTACATGAATAAATTAAGTGCAGCGATTACCGCGGTAGGCGGTTATGTTCCCGAAACAAAACTGACCAATTTCGATCTGGAAAAAATGGTAGACACCAACGACGAATGGATCAGAACCAGAACAGGAATAGAAGAAAGAAGAATATTGAAAGAACCAGGAAAAGCCAGTAGCGATATGGCGGTGAAAGCTATTGAAGAAGTGTTGCGTAAGAAAAACATGGCCCCCACCGATATTGATTGTATTATCTGTGCAACCGTAACACCCGACATGGTTTTTCCGGCAACCGCCAATATCATTGCGGATAAAATAGGCGCAACCAATGCCTGGGGCTTTGACATGAGCGCAGCCTGCAGTGGTTTCTTATATGCGGTAACCACCGGAACCATGTTCATTGAAAGTGGACGATACAAAAATGTAATAGTAGTGGGCGTGGATAAAATGAGTGCCATCATAGACTATACAGACCGTGCCACCTGTATCATATTTGGAGACGGCGCAGGCGCCATCTTGCTGCAACCCACTACAGAAGACCTTGGTGTAAAAGACAGTATTTTAAGAAGCGATGGCAGCGGCAGACAATACCTTCACATGAAAGCAGGCGGATCCTTAAAGCCGGCATCTGTTGAAACGGTTATGGCCAAAGAACACTATGCATACCAAGAAGGACAGGCTGTTTTTAAATTTGCGGTGAAGGGCATGGCCGATGTAAGTGCAGAATTGCTGGAGAGAAATAATTTAACGGCAGACGATATTGCTTGGCTGGTACCACACCAAGCCAATTTAAGAATCATTGATGCAACCGCTAACAGAATGGGGCTTCCCAAAGAAAAAGTGATGATCAATATTCAGAAATACGGCAATACCACAGCTGCTACCCTACCCTTATGTTTATGGGATTGGGAAAAGCAATTGAAGAAAGGAGACAATATTGTTTTGGCTGCATTTGGAGGAGGATTTACCTGGGGAGCCACTTGGATTAAATGGGCCTACGACAGCCAATAAATCCTGGCGTTTAATGCGCAACGAATTAATAGAAATTTCATTGCAAAAAAATTCAAATGAATAAAAAATACAAAGGAGTTGGTACAACTGCCATCCATGCATCGGGCCATAACAATGGCAATCATGCCCATTTAACGCCCATACATGCCAGCTCTACTTTTACTTTTGAAACAGCCACTGAAGGAAGTGAAAGATTTGCAGGAACCGATAAAACAAAAATTTACAGCAGATGGGGTAACCCAAGTTTTACGGTTGCGGAAGAAACCATTGCAGCACTTGAAAGTTTCGGAATCAAGAACGAAGCCGGAGAACCCTTACAGGTGAAAGCTTTGCTTCATTCCAGTGGACAGGCAGCATTGACTACTTTGTTTTTAGGCTTACTAAAAAAAGGCGATGCCGTATTATCACATCATGCATTGTATGGGGGCACACATGAATTGCTGCACAAAGTACTAGCAGACACCGGTGTGGAAACCATATTGGTCAATCTGAATGATGAAGCCGCAATTACAACCGCTTTACAGAACCATCCGAATATTCAGTTGATACATATTGAAACGCCCTCTAATCCAACCCTGCGTTGTATAGATATTCAAAAGGTTTGTGAGTTGGCAAAATCAAAGGGGATCAAAGTCTCTGTTGACAACACAGCCGCTACACCGTTCTTGCAGCAACCCTTTAAATGGGGAGCCGATTTTGTAATGCACAGCACTACGAAATTTTTGAATGGACATGGTACCGCCATCGGTGGTATTTTAATAGGCAAAGACCTGGCATTAATGAATGGCCCTATCTGGAAATGGCATGTATTGTTAGGAGGTAACAGCAATGCATTTGATTCATTTTTGCTAACCAATGGATTAAAAACGTTGGAGTTAAGAATGGAGCGACACTGCAGCAATGCAGTGCAGGTAGCCAATTATCTGGCACAACATCCTGCCGTAGCCAAAGTAAATTTCTGCGGATTACCCACGCACCCCGATTATGCCATTGCCCGCAAACAAATGAAACAAGCAGGTGCATTAATGAGCTTTGAATTAAAAGGCGGATTGGAAGCAGGCAAAAAATTCATAGATGCTTTACAAATGGCAGTGAAAGCCATTTCATTTGGTACGCCCGATACATTGTTGTCACACCCTGCCAGCATGAGTCATATGGGTTTAACCAAAGAGGAAAGATTACAATTCGATATCACCGATGGTCTAATAAGATTGAGTGTGGGGATTGAAAATATAGAAGATATTATTGCAGATTTTGATCAAGCACTGAACCAACTATGAATATTAAAATCAGAAGAGCCGAAGCCAAAGACTGTGCACGCATTCTTGAATTAATTAAGGAATTGGCGGTTTATGAAAAAGCCCCGGATGAAGTAACGGTAACGCTGGAACATTTTATAGAGAGTGGATTTGGTGAAAAGCCGGTATGGTGGGCATTTGTAGCAGAAGAAACCCAACCCGACGGAAGCAACGAAATTCATGGTTTTGCACTCTACTATATACGTTACAGTACCTGGAAAGGTCAGAGAATGTACCTAGAAGATATATTGGTAACCGAAAAAATGAGGGGTCAGCATATCGGGAAGCTACTCTTTGATCGTTTAATAGAAGAGTGTAAAGAAAAAGGATTCAAGGGAATGGTATGGCAGGTTTTGGAATGGAACGAGCCCGCGATCAATTTTTATAAAAAATACAATGCCAGTTTTGATCCAGAATGGATCAATTGCAGCATTAACTAAAGAGAATGAATAAATTTTTTGCAACCATTCTATTAATGAGCGCCATCTGGTTCACGGCCTGTACCAAAACGGAGTCCAGTCCTGATCCTGTGATTGGACCTAAGGGAACAGCAGTAGACAATCTGGCCCGAGGCATCAATTTGTCTAATTGGTTCAATGATTATTCAGATCCTTCTCAGTACAGCAACCGATTTGGCAATGCAAATTTCAAACAGATTAAAGACGCCGGATTCACGTATGTGCGTCTTCCAATTGGACCTTCCGTATTATGCGGAACATCAAAAATAGAAGACATACAAACCGCCAATCTGGTACATGTTGAAAATGCCGTAAAAAATATTCAGGCAGCAGGGCTGGCAGTCACCATTGAAATGCATCCCTTCGGCGATAATTTTGAAGCAAGACTTGCTATTGATCCGTTGGCCAGACAATCTTTTAGACAATTCTGGAAAAACCTGGCGAATCATTTTAAAGGCTACGATACCAGCAAACTGTTTTTTGAAATCTGGAACGAACCCAATATTGGCGCTGAAAGACTGGTATCAGGAATTGATAAAAACTGGTGGGCACCTTTTCAGGAACAGATTGTAAGTTCCATCAGAGAAGCTGCACCTAACCATTATATCATTGTAACGGCTGAAAATTATAGTAGCTGGAGCGAGTTATTGCAACTGCCCATCATCAATCAGAAAAAAATCATTTACAATTTTCATTTTTACGATCCATTCACTTTTACCCATCAGGGAGCCGATTGGATCAGCGGACCATATTCCCTGCTTCGCTTCTTGCCTTATCCGGCAACTCCAACCAATGTGAGTACGCTGGCGGCCAATGCCAGCAATCCTTCTGCCAGATCACAGATAGAATGGTACGGCAGACAACAATATGCAGCCGATTCCATCAACAAAGTAATGCAGCTGGTTTATAACTGGAGTGTACAGAAAAAAGTAGACGTAATCTGCAACGAGTTCGGAGTGCATAAAAAAGTAGCCCCGCCAGAAAGCATCATCAATTATTTATCAGACGTAAGTACCTATTTAAATAAGTTTGGCATTGGCTGGGCGGTCTGGGACTACGATTATACATTTGGCATAGCTTCCTATACAACAGGAACCAGGGCCGTTCCTCCAGTATGGGACAACGGCGTACTCAATGCATTAAAGATTAAATAGGTCAACATCAAGTAACCCAACCGCCAAAACTAACATTGGCTGTTTTATTACAAACTAATTCACGCCATTACAGGTAACAGCCGCACCTGCAATCTTACCTACTAATCCTTGTAAAACTTTACCAGGGCCACACTCTGTAAAGTTGGAAGCACCATCAGCAACCATCGCTTGTACACTTTGTGTCCATTTAACCGCACCGGTTAACTGATTGATTAAATTATTTTTGATTGCTAGTGGATCGCTAACCGCTTGGGCAACAGTGTTCTGGTATACCGGACAAGAAGGCGTATTAAAAACAGCAGACTCAATAGCAGCCGCCAATTCTGCTTTAGCAGGTTCCATTAAAGGAGAATGAAAAGCTCCACCAACCGGAAGTACCAATGCTCTTTTAGCACCGGCTTCTTTCATTCTAACGCAAGCCAAATCAATCGCAGCAATCGATCCGCTGATTACCAGCTGACCTGGGCAATTGTAATTGGCTGCCACAACTACTTCACCCGTTTCCGCAGCAACAGCAGCGCAAATTTCTTCTACTTTTTCATCTGGCAAATTCAACACAGCCGCCATGGTCGAAGGATTGGCTTCACAAGCTTTCTGCATGGCTTGCGCACGAATACTAACCAATTGTAAAGCTTTATCAAAAGACAACACTCCATTAGCCACGAGTGCAGAGAACTCTCCTAAAGAGTGTCCTGCAACCATATCAGGCTTAGCCCCTTCAATGGTTTTGAATGCGGCAACGGAGTGAATAAAAATAGCAGGCTGTGTAATATTGGTTTGCTTCAACGCTTCATCGGAACCGGTGAACATAATATCACTAATGCGAAAGCCCAGTATTTCATTGGCTTGTTCAAACAAATCTTTTACTGAACTATGTGCATCATAGAGGTTCTTTCCCATTCCGGAAAACTGAGCTCCCTGACCAGGGAAAACAAAAGCGTGCTTTGCCATGAATTAAAAATTTATGGCAAAGTAAACGATTTTTTAAAACTCAGTCTTCAATTCTAAATAACGAAGGAATTCTTCTTTGCGTTTTTCTTCTTTAAACTTACCACCATAGAAAGAAGTAATGGTAGAAGAAGTATCATCTTCCACACCCCTGCTAGCAACACACAAGTGTTTCGCATCAATTACAATGGCTACATCTTCTGTGCCCAACTCTTTCTGCAGTTCTTTCGCAATCTGCACGGTCAAACGCTCTTGTACTTGAGGACGCTTGGCAAAGAATTCAACCAAACGATTCAATTTACTTAGACCAATTACTTTACCATTGCTGATATAAGCCAGGTGAGCCTTACCAATGATGGGTACAAAATGGTGCTCGCAGTTGCTGTAGAAAGAAATATTCTTTTCTACCAGCATCTCATTATACTTGTATTTATTATCAAATAAAGCAACAGCAGGTTTGTTAGCAGGATTTAAACCGCTGAAAATTTCCTGCACGTACATTTTAGCAACACGCTTGGGCGTTCCTTTTAAACTATCGTCGGTTAAATCCAATCCAAGGGTTTCCATGATGGCTTTAAAATGCTCTTGGATGATGGCGATTTTCTCTGCATCTGATTTTTCGAATGCATTCGCTACCATTGGAGTATCTACAGAAGTACTCACATGATTGTCTCCCATTTCATCAATCAAGTCATCATCGTTAAAAACGATTTTATCACCATTCAGTCGGATATTCGACAAAATTTCGTTCTGTTTCATACAATCTGATTTTTAAGGTATATTTCTCTTCCAGCGTCGCTCTTAACAATTGGTAAATAACCACTGCAATATTTTCTGCTGTAGGATTTAAGTTTTTAAATTCCTGGGTATCCAGGTTTAAATTTTTATGATCGAATCGGTTTAGCACCTCTTCTTTAATAAGATCGCTCAATAATTTCAGGTCTATCAAATAACCTGTTTCAGGATCAATCTCCCCACTCACCTGCACAATCAATTCATAGTTATGACCGTGAAAGTTTTCATTGTTACACAAACCAAATACTGCCTTGTTCCGCTCGGCCGACCAGGCGGGATTATGCAACCTATGGGCAGCATTAAAATGTTCCTTACGGAAGACAGTGATTCTGTTCTTGTTCATATTAAATCCTACTTGTGCTACGCTGAACTTATATAAGTTTGGTACTGTTTCAGAAGTGTGCTGATCAAGTGTCCAAACGAATTGTTCTGTAAACCTATCCAATTACGTACCATAAACCAAATCAACCGTAAAAGGCAGGAATACGATATAATAACGCAGGTAAAGATTATTTGTTTAAACTTTATTCAAAATGATTAAACAAATAGCCAAAAACCAACCTGACAGTTTAACAGTTATCCAATATTCAACACAATAACCTGAAATATCCCGCCTAATGACCAAAATATTCTACGTAGATCCTAGGTGTTTCGTACAGCTTAATGCAGTGTAATTGAACCGGAGCAGGCAAATGGGGGGCCAATTGCTCCCAGATGGCCATTGCCAGGTTTTCTGTACTGCACATTTTTCCTGCCATAAATGGCACATCCATATTCAGGTTCTTATGATCTAAATGGTCAATCACATGGATTTTAATGAGTTTACTCAAAGCTTTTACATCAAACAAAAAGCCGGTATCCGGGTCTGGAGTACCCTTAATAGTTACATAGAGATCATAATTGTGACCATGCCAGTTCTCATTTGCACATACCCCAAACACCTGCTCATTGCGTTCTTTGCTCCAGGCAGGGTTGAATAATTTATGGGCAGCATTAAAATGTTCTTGTCTGGTCAGGTACACCATTCGCTCAAATTTTTTGCAAAGGTACAAAAATGAAGAAAGTTGCGTGTTTTTCATCAACTTTACGTTTATGAGAGTCGTAATAACATCAGCAACCACCGGAGAATGGATGCCAGCATTCGTGGGGATCAACGATCTCTACACTGGCAAAAGTCAACGCATCAAAGTGCAGTTTTATCAGTCAGGGGTGGGATTATTAGCGTCTGCTGTAGCCCTCACCCGACTTGCCATAGAAGAACGACCCGATTTGATAATACAAGCTGGAATTGCCGGAAGCTTTCAGAAAAAAACAGCCCCAGGAAAAATAGTAGTCATTAATAATGAGCAATTGGGAGATACCGGAGTAATGGAAAAAGGAGATTGGAAAGATATTTTCGATTTAAAGCTGGAAAAAAGCAGCTATCGTCCCTTTGAAAAAAGAAAACTGCCCAACCCCTGGTTAAAAACTTACAATCTACTGGGACTGTCCGAAGTAGATGCGGTAACCGTGAACCAAATCAGTACCGATCCCTCCTTGATCAAAAAACTTGAAAAGAAATACAGCCCGGCAACGGAGAGCATGGAAGGTGCAGCCCTTCATTATGTAGGAAGAGAAACGGGAATTCCCTTTATTCAATTCAGGGCCATATCCAATTATGTTGGAGAAAGAGACAAGAGCAAGTGGTTAATGAAAGAGAGTATTGAGCTACTCAACAAAACTTTGTTACAATACGTTGATAAATTATATCAGTTGAAATAACCTATGAAATTTACGCTCGCATTTTCTCCCTGCCCCAATGATACTTTTATTTTTGATGCATTGGTCAATCAGAAAATTGATACTGAGGGAATCACATTTGATGTATTCCTCGAAGATGTACAAACACTAAATGAATGGGCCATTGCAGGAAAGATGGATTTTTCTAAAATCAGTTATGGGGTATGGAGCAAGGTAAAAGAGCAATACCATTTACTTAACAGTGGCGGAGCACTAGGGAAGGGAGTAGGACCTCTATTAATTACCAGACCTGCCAAACTACTTGACTACAGCCCGGAAGCCATTAATGATATGACCATTGCCATTCCAGGTGAAAACACCACTGCACATCTGTTGTTCAGTCTGGCATATCCAAATGCAAAAAAGAAAGTATTCAAAGTATTTCATGAAATTGAAAATGCAGTGCTCAACGGAGAAGTAGACGCAGGCGTGATAATTCATGAAAACAGATTTACTTATCAAGCAAAAGGACTTCGGAAAATAATTGACTTGGGAAATTACTGGGAAGCCACCCAGCGATTGCCTATTCCACTAGGCGGCATCATTGCAAAGAAAACCCTGGACCCAGAAATAATTAAAACCGTAGACAGTTTAATCAGGAAAAGCATAGAATACGCATTCAGCAACTATCCCGCTGTGTCGGACTATGTAGTTGCACATGCACAAGAAATGAGTGAGGAAGTGATGCGGCAGCATATTGACTTGTATGTGAATGATTATTCGCTTAATCTTGGTGAAGACGGGCTTGCTGCGGTGAATTTATTAACTGCCTGAGTAAATTTCCCCTCCTCGCGGCAATCCTTCTTCGAAGTATTAAATGCTCGTCTGGAAAATTTACTCAGGCAGCATTTATTATTTCACCACAACCCCTTTCAGGATATTAAATGCTCAAAAAAAACAGCGCTTAGCTGCAGCGCGAAAAGCTTTAAGCCCGAACTAATTCGCCATTCAGTTGAATAATCTTAAATAAGAGAATCATACTTGATTAAAGGGGTGTATAAATTTTTTTCTGAGCATTTAAGACTGCGAAGCAGGATTGCAGCGAAGAAAAATTTATACACCCCTTATTAATAAAATCAACCTTATTTCAGATTCTCAAACTGCATCGAAACAGTGATGTATTCCCAAGACATTTCAATTCTGCCGTCTTTGTCTGAGTTCTTGATAACCTTGTAAGTCAAAGCTTCTGTTAGGTCTGTATTCATGATGGGCTTAACAGTAATTCTGAACGCATCATTTTCAGGTTTGTACGCATCCGCTAAATGCATGTCCCAATCCCTGCTCAATATAAGTACCCACTCGTCTTTACCAGGGATAGTAAAGAAACCATATTTGCCTTTCGATACTTTTTTACCCTCAAGCATTACGTCAGTTGAAAAATCAATCCAAGTTGCTTTATGCGCACCGGAAGCCCATACTTGATTGTACGCAACCAGGCCATTCCAAATATTTCTTCCACGAACACTGGGTGAACCATAATCAATATGTACATGATTCTTTCCAATCTGAGCCATAGCTGTCTTGCGTGGGCTCTTAGTCTGTGCATTGGTTGAACTTACAGGAGCAGTATGATTTTCATGTTGTGCTTGTACATCTACAAATGCCAAGAAACCAAATACGAAAAGTATCAACTTCATAATGAATATTTAATTAAACGCTAAAATAGAAAAGAAAAGCTAAAGCTTAATTTGCTGTGTTGAAGCCTGATTAAAATTTCTGAAAATGAGGTGTAAATATTTTTTTCTGAGCATTTAATACTTCGAAGAAGGATTGCCGCGAAGAAAAAAATATTTACACCCCAATACAAACAACTAAGCAGGCTTCAACGCAGCAGCGTAAGTTTCAAGGACCCGCTTACGCGCCACTTCATGCACCACAATCGGCCTCGGATAAGTAAACTCTTGAAACTCAGGCACCCATTTTTTTATGTATTTGAATTCCTTGTCGAACTTTTCGGTTTGCAGGTAAGGATTGAACACCCTGAAATAAGGTGCAGCATCACAACCACTGCTGGCTGCCCATTGCCATCCGCCGTTATTGGCAGACAAATCATAGTCTAATAATTTAGATGCAAAATAAGCTTCTCCCCAACGCCAGTCAATCAATAAGTGCTTGGTTAAAAAGGAAGCCACAATCATACGCACACGATTGTGCATGAAACCGGTTGCATTCAATTCTCTCATCCCTGCATCTACAATTGGATAACCAGTTTTACCTTCGCACCACTTACGAAATTCTTCTTCGTTATTTCTCCATTTAATTTTATCGTATTCTGCTTTAAAAGCACGCCCCTTTCCCACTTTAGGGAAATGGAAGAGAATCATTTGATAAAAATCTCTCCAGATCAATTCGTTTAAATAGGTTTCATTTAGTCCTGCTGCAATGGTAGCAAGCTTACGAATACTCACTGTGCCAAAACGTAAGTGAACGCCCATTTTAGAAGTTCCATTTTCCAATGCAGGAAAGTCTCTGTT
>VFQO010001305.1_pt1 | contig 19885 bp, 11 predicted proteins | sample 3512331 | NCBI WGS metagenome assembly VFQO01 (sample SAMN10412371, study PRJNA504923) | tailings metagenome | isolation source: Replicate 3 from Balatoc abandoned mine | place: Philippines: Itogon, Benguet | collected 2017-08-28
TGTTGACCACGTGCAGCATCGCGATAGTCACGATGAAGGCGAGGTAGAACCAGTTTGCCACATAGATATGCGGTTCATGGCGGCGCAGCAGCGTGCCGACGAACACGGCGAGATAGCAAAGCCACACCACCGTCAGCCACAGATCGACATACCATTCCGGCTCGGCATATTCCTTGCCCTGGCTGATGCCGAGCAGGTATCCGGTCGCGGCGAGCACGATGAACAGCTGGTATCCCCAGAACACGAAGCGGGCCATGCCGGGGAAGGCCAGCGTGGTGCGGCAGGTGCGCTGCACCACGTAGAAGCTCGTCGCCAGCAAGGCGTTGCCGCCAAACGCGAAGATCACCGCGCTGGTGTGCAGCGGGCGCACCCGGCCAAAGTTGAGATAGGGCTCGAAATTCAGCTGCGGGAAGGCAAGCTGGGCGGCGATAAACACGCCCGCCAGCAAGCCCGCCAGCCCCCAGAACATCGTCGCGATCACGCCCCAGCGGATCACGTCGTCGTCATAGCGCGATGGGCCGGGAGGCATCTTGAAGATGCTCTGGGCCTTGGCCATCGGATCATAGCGTGAAGCCGTGACCGCGATCAGGATCACAGCGACCAGCGCCACGATGCCTGCGTGAATGGCAAAACCGCTATCGGGCGTGAGCGCGATAACAGCAACGCTTGAGAGTAGGACGAGCGCCCATACCCCCAGCCGCTTAACGACTGCTTCCATGTTGAATGTCCCTTCCGTCGGCGCGCTTGTAGCGCGCCATCGCAATCCTTGTGTTTGACCGAGATCAAATTTGGCTAGTTTGTTGGTGTCCCCACCTGACGCCCGGCGATCCGGGCGAGCGCTGTCACGTCGGACAGAAAGACCTTTGACCGGCCCTCGGTCACCACGAGACCGGCCTCGCGCAGCTCGGTCAGCTGGCGGCTGACAGTTTCGATGGTGAGACCCAGGCTGTCGCCGATATCGCGGCGGCTCATCGGCAAGGAAAAGGTGCAGGCGCCTGCTGTGCAGTCTGCCAAGCGTTCGGCCATGGAAACAAGGAAGTCGGCAACCCTCGCTCCGGCGGATTTATGACCCATCTGCATCATCCGAGTGCGGCTGCGGTGCAGGGCTTGCAGTGAGCGTGTCAGCACCGATCGCAGTACGGCGGGATCGCCTTGGGCCACGTCGAGGAAATGGTCGGCGGGGAAGATCACCAGATCGCTGTCTGTCAGCGCCGCCAGCCGCAAATCGCCCCAGGATTCCTGCGCGCTCTGGCGCAGCACCGAAACGAGATCGCCTGCGAAGTGAAACGCCAGCACTTGCCCGCCCGGCGTTCCTGACACAGCGGGCGCGACCAGTTTGACCGCGCCATCGGCAATCCACACCAGCCGGTCGTTATTCGGATCGGGCCAGAGCTGCGTCCCGCGCGCCAGATGCGCGGCTTCGCCCAGCGCGCAGAGCCGATCTGCGGTGACCGCGTCGCCCGTTCCCGCAGGCAGCGCAGCGCGGAATGCAGCCAGATAGTGGGGCAGTCCGATGTCGGGCGGTGGGGGGCTGATCGTCGCCATGATGATGCGGCAATGACGCACAGCAAAGCAAAGGTCTTTGATCCGGATCAATGAGCGCAAGGCCGTGCAGGTTCTATCCGGCCCTCACAGGCAGCAAACAACCTGGGCCACGCAGCGTGGCCACTGCTGCCGATGAGGACGCGTAAAATGAAGACTCTTCTGATGCTTGGTGCCGCCGCCATGATGTTGGCCGCAACGCCGGCAATGGCGCAGGATGATGCCAAGGCCGGAGATCGTGCTGGCGACATCCAGATCAAGCTGCTCGCCACGGCGGTCCTGACCGATGGCAAGATCACGGACATCAACGTCAATCTTCCCGGCCTGCCTGCGAATTTGCAGACCAAGGCCAACGACAATGTGACGCCGACCATCGCGGTCGAGTATTTCGTGACCAACAACATCTCGATCGAGACGATCGCGGGCATGACCCAGCACGATGTCGATACGGTCGCAGGTCTGCCGGCCGGTGCAGAACTGGTCAGCAACGCCAAGCTGATCCCGGCGACGGTGACGGCGAAGTATCACTTCGATCTGGGCGGATTGAAGCCCTATGTGGGCGCTGGCCCGGCGTACTTCCTGTGGGTCGCCGAAGATCCGGGCGCGGCAACCTTGCCGCTGGGCGTGACGGAGACCAATCTGTCGAACGAGCTTGGCCTGGCGCTGCAAGCGGGCTTCGATCTGCCGGTCAATGACAAGGGTCTGGGGATCAGCGTCGATGTGAAACGCTATTTCATTGATACGACCGCACGCTGGTTCGTCGGCAACACGCTGGCGATCGAGACCGAGCACAAGCTCGATCCGTGGGTGATCAGCGCGGGGCTGTCCTACCGCTTCTGAGACTCTCGCGATCAAGACGGACCCCGCTGGCTGTTACGGCTGGCGGGGTTTCGTTTGGCCAATGCTAGAAATTGTAGCGGGTGGAAATCATCACCCGCCTGAGATCACCCGTGCGGCCATCCTCAAGGGTGCGTTCCGCGTAGAGCAACTCGATCCCGATATCTAGCGGGTCGACCGGGTTCCAGATCAAGTTCGCAAACCCGTTCCAGCTTTCGTCGGTCACCTGCCGCGTGGTCAGTATCACCGGGTTGTCCGCCTTGAAATAGGACCCCGCGAAGCTTGACCGCAGGCGGCCACCCCAATGGTGCTGATAGGCGGCAAAGCCTGACCAGGTGAAGATCGGATCGAGATCGCCGGCCGCATCCAGCGCTGCATCATTGACGATATTGAGCCCAATATAGCGCCCCAGACCATCCCCTGCGGTCGCCATGAAGCGGATATCGTCCTTTTCGCCGACCTTGATCTTGCCTGACAGGCTGAGGCCATACGCCATCGCGCTATCCGTGCCGGTGCCGAAATCATCGTCGGAAATCCGCAGGGTGCGCACAATGCCCGCCGCCGTCAGTGAGCCCCATGGGCGGTTCAGATTGTAGCGGGCAACCACATCGGGGATCGTGTCGTCTCCCGCCATGATCCGCGCGCCGGTGCGGGTGGTAACGGTCGTTTCGGGCTGTTCGAGCGCGATCTGCCAGCCGTTCTTGCTGTAGCGGATCATCGGCTGGCGATCGAAGACGGTGCCCGGCGTCACCCCGATGAAGTCGAGACTGTCGGGCAGGGCGGCGATGTTCTGGAAGGTCGACCATGCCTGCCCGAACAACCAATTGTCATAGGTGATGAAGGCCTGCCGCAGACGCGGGACATAGGAGTTGGTGGTGCGTTCGTCCCCACCATCTGTGACGTTGAAATCGAGCTCGATATGCGAATTGAGCGTATGCGCCGCGCCGACATCGGTCGCGGTCTTGAGGATGAAGCGCGTCTGGCGGGCGCTGTAATCGGTGTCATAGCCTGACGCTGTGCCGCCGACCGGGATCAGCGCCGGAATGAGGAAATCGCGCCCGATGGAATTGTCCGGCATCTGCCCACCACTGGTGCGCTGCAGCAGCGTATCGAGCTTCACGTAGCCCGCATAGGCGACCGTGGTCTTGCCGACGCGGAAGCCCTTGTCCTCCTGCCCCTTGGGCACGGCGATCTGCTGGGCGAGTTCGGCCTGGCGGTCCTTCAGATCGCGGGTGGCGGCGAGCAGTGCGGCGCTCTGTTCGCGGATCTCCGCTTCTTCGACCTGATGGGTGGTCGCCTCGGCATCCAGCCGCGCGATCAGGCCTTCGACCAGCCGCTCCAGCCGGTCGAGCCGCGCCTCCGTGCTCTGCTCCTGCGCCAGTACCGGCGTGGCTGTTAGCACGCTCGCAGTCAGCAGCATTGCCCGCAAGCTGCGGGCCGCCCTCTTATGATTCATGAAACCCTCCCGACCCGTTCTTATCCCTGCAAGATTGCGCGCTTGGGTGGATGACGGACAGCTAGCGGATGGTCGTAAGACCTTTGTCTCATGGGGCTGGGCGTGTAGCCTGATGTAAAAGCAGGCGCAGAATAGGGAGAGTCGAGATGATCCACGCCGTTGAGCGGCCCCAGGCCCACACGCCGACCCATTGCACCGCTGAGCAATATGCCGAGATGTACCGCGCGTCAGTGGAAACGCCGGACGCGTTCTGGCTGGAACAGGCGCAGCGGCTGGATTGGGTCAAGGCGCCGACCAAAGGCGGGGAGTGGTCCTATGATCCAGTCGGGATCAGCTGGTTTGCTGATGGCCAGCTCAACCTCTGCCACAATGCGGTGGACCGGCATCTGCCGCAGCACGCCGACCGCACGGCGCTGATATTCGAGCCGGATGATCCGGCGAGCCCGGGCCGCAGCCTCACCTATGGCGAACTGCACACCGAAGTGGTGCGGATGGCAAACGCGCTAAAAAAGCTGGGCGTGACACGCGGCGATCGGGTGACGCTCTACCTGCCGATGATCCTTGAAGGCGTCACCGCGATGCTCGCCTGCGCAAGGCTGGGTGCGGTGCATTCAGTGGTGTTCGGCGGCTTCTCGCCCGAGGCGCTGGCCGGCCGGATCGAGGATTGCGGCAGCCGCTTCGTCATCACCGCCGACGAAGGTCTGCGCGGCGGCAAGCATGTGCCGCTGAAGGCCAATGTCGATGCGGCGCTGGCGCTCACCGCGCACGCCACCCCGGTCGACGGCGTGCTGGTGATCCGCCACACCGGCGGCGCAATCGCGATGCAGGAGGGCCGTGACCATTGGCTGGAAGACATCGCCAGCGACGAGGATTGCCCCTGCGCGGTGATGGGCGCGGAAGATCCGCTGTTCATCCTCTACACCTCGGGTTCGACCGGCAAGCCCAAAGGCGTGCTTCATACCACCGGCGGCTACGGCGTGTGGACCGCGACGACCTTCCACTACATCTTCGACTATCAGCCCGGCGAGGTGTTCTGGTGCACCGCCGATATCGGCTGGGTCACGGGGCACAGCTACGTCGTCTACGGCCCGCTGTTCAACGCCGCGACCGCCGTGGTGTTCGAGGGCGTGCCCAACTACCCCGATCACGGGCGCTTCTGGGACGTGGTCGACAAGCATCAGGTCAACATCATCTACACCGCGCCGACCGCGATCCGCGCTCTGATGCGCGAGGGCGACAGCCATGTGACGAGCCGCTCGCGGGCATCCCTGCGGCTGCTTGGCTCGGTCGGCGAGCCGATCAATCCCGAAGCATGGCGCTGGTACTTCGACGTGGTGGGCGAGGGCCGCAGCCCGATCATCGACACTTGGTGGCAGACCGAAACCGGCGGCTGCATGATCACCACGCTCCCCGGAGCGCATGACATGAAGCCGGGCAGCGCGGGCCTCCCGTTCTTCGGCATCCGCCCGCAGCTGGTCGACAGCGAGGGGGGCGTGCTGGACGGCGCAGCGGAGGGCAACCTGTGCATCACGCACTCATGGCCGGGTCAGGCACGCACCATTTACGGCGATCACGAACGCTTCGGGCAGACCTATTTCAGCACCTACAAGGGCAAGTACTTCACCGGCGACGGGTGCAAGCGTGACGCGGACGGGTACTACTGGATCACGGGCCGCGTGGACGACGTGATCAACGTCTCGGGCCACCGCATGGGCACGGCCGAAGTCGAAAGCGCCTTGGTGCTCCATCCCAAGGTCGCCGAGGCGGCGGTGGTCGGCTACCCGCATGATATCAAGGGACAGGGCATCTATTGCTACGTCACCCTGAACGCGGGCGAGGACGATTCCGATGCGCTGCTGGCCGAGCTCAAGGCCCATGTTCGCAAGGAAATCGGACCCATAGCCACGCCCGATATCATCCACTTCACAGATGGCCTGCCCAAGACCCGTTCGGGCAAGATCATGCGCCGCATCCTGCGCAAGATCGCCGAGAACGACTTTGGCGCTTTGGGTGATACCTCGACCCTCGCTGACCCGAGCCTCGTCGATCGGTTGATCGAAGGTCGGCAGAACGCCTGACGATATGACCGCAAGGATCGTCATTGCCGATGACCACCCGCTGTTCCGCAGCGCGCTCGCCCATGCGGTCGGCAAGGTGTGGCCCGAGGCGGCGATTATCGAGGCCAGCTCCGCTGCCGAGGCCCGCGCGGCTTTGGCGGACGGTACGGCGGAAGCCCTGTTGCTCGATCTGCACATGGCGGACTCCACCGGCCTGTCCGTGTTGATGGATCTGCGACAGGATTACCCCGCGCTGCCCATCGTGATCGTCTCGGCGAGCGAGGAACCGCGCGTGGCGGCAGCGGCGGCGCAATTGGGGGCGGCGGGGTTCATCCCCAAATCCTCCAGCCTCGATGCGATGCGCGAAGGGCTCAGCGCGGTTCGGGGCGGGGACGGGTGGTTCCCTGAAGCCTGCGCCCATGCGGACGACGATCTCGCCCGGATCGCCAGCCTGACGCCGGCCCAAAGGCGCATTCTGGCCGCGATCCGGCAAGGCTTGCTCAACAAGCAGATCGCCTATGAACTCGCCATTTCCGAGGCGACAGTGAAGGCGCACATCACCGCGATCCTGCGCAAGCTCGGCGTCAACAGCCGGACGCAAGCGGTGCTGCTCGCCGCCAAGCTCGACGTCGATCAGCCGGTGGCGGATTCCGCGAGGGCCTGAACCTTCGCCGCGCGGCCCTGAGCCAGCGCCGTCGCGATCAGGGCGCGCAGGGCGGCAGGCGGCGCGGGTTTGAGCAGGCGGTTCGCCCCCATCCGCGCGGCGGCGGCTTCGGTTTCCTCGGAGCTTTCTGCGGTCAACAGGATCGCAGGCGGGCGCTGGCCCCAGCCTTCGCACAGCATCGCATAGGCGGCATCGCCGCGTTCGTCCCCGTCGAGGCGGTAGTCCATGATTGCGATGTCGGGTGCTTGGCGCATGGCCGCAGCCGCCTCGGCACCACTGGCAGCGCCGGTCACGGTCAGCCCCCACTTGCCGAGCAAGGCGGCGGTTGCGGCAAGGACGGCGGGATCATTGTCGACCACCAGCACTCGGCCCCCGCCGAGGCCTGCGGCGGCACGGACAGGAGCAGGGCGGGGCGCAGGTGCCGCCTCGCGTCGCAGCACGGGGAAGGCCAACGCGAACCGGCTCCCGCGTCCTATCGACGAAGTGGTCTCAACCTCGACCCCCAGCAGCCGCGCTGCCCGCCGGACGATGGCGAGGCCCAATCCCAGCCCCTCCCGGTCGGTCGAAGCGCCGCGTTCGAACTCGCCGAAGATGCGCTCAATGTCATCAGGCGCGATCCCGCGCCCGGTGTCGTGGATGCAGATCAGCACCTTCGCCCCGCGCCGCCGTACCCCGATCAGGACGCCGCCCTTGGCCGTATAGCGCACCGCGTTGCTCATCAGATTGCGCAGCACCGCCGTCAGCAAAGCCCGGTCAGCCATGACCCAGGCATCGGTACGCACCCGCCGCAGCCTGAGTCCTTTGGCCTGCGCTTGCAGCGCAAATTCGCGCGCCACATCCTCGAACAACTGGTCGAGCGCAACGGGCTCAGGCACCGGTACCACCCCCCCGCTGTCGAGCTTGGAAATCTCCAGCAGCACCCGGATCAGCCGGTCCGCCGAGACGATGGAACCGTCCAGATCTGCCACCAACCGTTCCAGCGCGGGGCGGCCCTCAACCTCCTCGCCTAGCGCCGAGGCAAACAGGCGCGCGGCATTGAGCGGCTGGATCAGATCGTGGCTGGCGGCGGCGAGGAAGCGGGTCTTGGACTTCGTGGCCTGCGCCAAGGCCTCGTTCGCGGCGCTCAGCTGGCGGGTGCGCACCGCGACCTTGTCCTCCAGCGCCTGTTCGGCCAGCCGGTCAGCGGTAATGTCGGTGTAGGACGTGGTGTAGCCGCCTCCCGGCGTCGGCGCGCCGACGATCCTGAGCACGCGGCCATCATGCTGCACCCGCTCGATCCGATGCTCGGTGCCGGCGCGCATATAGGCAAGGCGGCGCTCGACCTGCTCGGCAATGGCGGCGTCGGAGAGGGCGCCGCGCGAAAGGTTGAAGCGGATCAGATCGGCAATCGGCGTGCCGACGCTCACCAGCCGGTCAGGCAGGTCGAAGATTTCCTGATAGCGGGTGTTCCACGCCACCAGCCGCATCTCGGCGTCTACCAGCGCAATGCCTTGATCGATGGACTCGATCGCGGTCTGGAGAAGGTCGGCGGAGAAGGAGAGGCGGCGGTGCGTCTCGTCGAACATCGCGACGACTTCGGGGAGCGGGATGGGATCGCCGCCGGCCCATGACCCCACCAGCATCCGCGCGGACGATGTGCCGATCACGCCCGAAATCACCCGCTCGGCCAGCTCCAGCACCGCTGCGCCTGCCGGGTCGCCATTGCGCAGGTGAAGCGGGGCTAGAGCGGCATCGGCGCGCTCGCGCCCGACGAACTGGGTCAGCAGCGCGCGCACATCGCCGACGCGCTTGGCCGTGGCATGGCGCGGGAGCTCGCCCGGCATGGGCGTGCCAACAAAAGCGGCAGCCTGCGCCTGATCGAGCAGCGAGGGCCGCACCAGCGCCGAGACCAGCCAGTAGAGCGCGGTATTGACCCCGAGGCTCACGATCACGCCCGAGACCAGCGGATCGGGGTGGATGGTGAGGAAAGGCGCGATGCCGCTTGCCGCGGGCACAATCAGCAGCGCCAGCCATAGCGCGAAGCCCGCCGCCAATCCGGTGAGCATCCCAGCACGGTTGCCGTGCTGGCTCAGCATCCCCAGCACCAGACCCGGCGCGAATTGCGCGGCAGCGGCAAAGGCGAGGGTGCCGAGGCCCGCCAGATCGGTGATGCCCGCAAACCCCCGATAGAACGCATAGGCCGCCGCCAGCAGCGCAGCGATCACGATGCGGCGGATCAGCAGCAGCCGCCCCGGCACGCGGCTGCGGTCGCCCCGTCCGGCCAGTGCGCGACGCAGCAGCAGGGGGGCGATGAGGTCATTGGTGATCATGATCGACAGCGCGACGCTCGCCACCACGATCATGCCGGTCGCTGCCGAAAACCCGCCGATGAACACCAGCACGGCAAGCAGCGGCGTCCCGCTCGCCAAGGGGAGGGCGAGCACGATGGTGTCGGGATCGGTGCCCGCGGGCAGCGCCGCCTGTCCTGCCAGCACGATCGGCACGATCACGGCCGCGGTGAGCGCGAGATAGGCCGGGAACACCCAGCGCATCGGCCGGCTGGCGCGTTCTCCCGGCGCTTCGATAAAGCTCATGTGGAACTGGCGCGGCAGGCACAGGGCGGCGGCGGCGGCGATCAGCGTTAGCACCACAAAGCGCGCGTCGATCGGGTCGGGGGCGAACAGGGCCGGGGTGGCAGGAACCGCAGGCCCGTCGCCCGTCACCAGCCACCACACACCCAGCGCGCCGACCGCGAGCAAGGCGGCGAGCTTCACCAGCGCTTCCACCGCAATCGTCAGCACTAACCCGGCATTTTCGCCAGCCCGGTCCGCGCGGCGTGATCCGAACAGGATCGCGAACAGCCCCATCAGGGCGGCGACAATCAGCACCAGCTCATCCGCCGCGACCTGGGCGCGCAACTCCGGGTCAAGCACCAGCAGCGTCGTGCCGACCGAATCCAGCTGGAGCGCCATGTACGGCAGCGTGCCGCAGGTCGCGATCACCGTCACCAGCGCGGCGAGGCTAGCGCTCTTGCCGTAGCGGGCCGAGAGGAAGTCGGCGATCGAGGTGGAATGCTGCGCTTTGGCCTGCGCCAGAATCCGGCGCACCAGCCCGAAGCCCAGCGTGAAGACGAGGATCGGCCCGAGATAGATCGGCAGGTAATCAAGGCCCGATGCCGCCGCCGTGCCGACCCCGCCGAAGAACGTCCAGCTGGTGCAGTAAACCGCGAGACTGAGGCCATAGACGCTGCCGGAATGCCGCAGCAGCGCGGGCGCTGGCGTACGGTCCCGCCATGCCGCTAGCCAGAACAATGCGCCAAGGTAGATCATGGCGGCGACCAGCGCCGCGCCCAGCATCATGTCCCGCTCCCCTCTTTCCCGGCGTGCAAACTACGACAAGCGAGGCGCAAAGCAAAGGGGCGGCACCATGCGGCACCGCCCCTTCTTGCGACCCTTCGGTTACGGGTGTCAGTCGTCGATATTGCGGCGGAAGGTTTCGGGCAGGAACAACAGCCCGATCACCACAGTGGCCGCGCAAATCGCCACCGGATACCACAACCCGAAGTAGATATTCCCCGTCGCCGCCACCATCGCGAAGGCGGTGGTCGGCAGAAACCCGCCGAACCAGCCATTGCCGATGTGATAGGGCAGGCTCATCGCGGTGTAGCGGATGCGGGTGGGGAACAGCTCCACCAGCAGCGCGGCAATCGGCCCGTAAACCATCGTCACCAGCAGCACGAGGTAGGTGAGGATGGCGATCACCACCGGGGTGTCGATGGCATCCGGATCAGCCTTGGCCGGATAGCCCGCGGTGGCCAGCGCCGCCTTCAATTCGTCCTGATAGGCGGTGATGGCGGCCTTGCGTTCGTCACCAGCAAGCTTGGCCGGATCGGGTGCGACGAAGGTCTGCGCGCCGATTGTGATCTGCGCGATGGTGCCCGCTTCGGCTTCGACCTTGGTGTAGCTCACCCCGCTTTTTGCGAGGAACGACTTGGCGATATCGCAGCTCTTGGCGTCGAACTTGTTCTTGCCGATGGGGTCGAACTGCACCGAGCAATCGGCATCATTGACGATCACACTGACCGGTGCCGTCGCCTGTGCCTGTGCCAGCGCCGGATTGGCCGCTTCGGTGAGGGCGTGGAACGCCGGGAAGAACGTCACCGCCGCCAGCGCGCAGCCGGAAAGGATGATCGGCTTGCGCCCGATCTTGTCTGACAGCCAGCCAAAGAAGATGAAGAACGGCGTCCCGATGGCAAGCGCCACCGCGATCAGGATGTTCGTCGTCGCCCCGTCCACCATCAGGACTTTCTCAAGGAAGAACAGCGCGTAGAACTGCCCGGTGTACCACACCACCGCTTGCCCCGCGACCGCACCGAGCAGCGCGATCAGCGCCCAGCGGCCGTTCTTCCAGTTGCCGAAGGCTTCCGAAATCGGCGCCTTGGAATTGGTGCCTTCGTCCTTCATCTTCTGGAAGACCGGGCTTTCCTGAAGCTGCATCCGGATCCATAGCGACACGCCGAGCAGCAGTGCCGAGATCAGGAATGGCACGCGCCAGCCCCATTCCTTGAAGGCTTCCTCGCCGATCATGGTGCGGGTGCCGATCACCACTAGCAGGGCCGCGAATAGCCCGAGCGTGGCGGTGGTCTGGATGAAGCTGGTGTAGAGCCCGCGCTTGTTGTTGGGGGCGTGTTCGGCCACGTAAGTCGCAGCGCCGCCATACTCGCCGCCGAGTGCAAGGCCCTGCACCAACCGCAGCACCACCAGCATGATTGGGGCAGCCACCCCGATGCTGGTGTAATTGGGCAGCAGGCCGACGGTAAAGGTCGCGAAGCCCATCAGGCCCATCGTCACCAGGAAGGTGTATTTGCGCCCGACCATGTCGCCCAGCCGCCCGAACACCAGCGCGCCGAAGGGTCGCACTGCAAAGCCCGCAGCGAAGGCCGCCAGCGCGAAGATAAACCCGGTGGTCTCGTTTACGCCAGAGAAGAACTGCGCCGAGATGATCGTGGCCAGCAGGCCATAGAGGTAGAAATCATACCATTCGAAAACCGTACCCAGCGACGAGGCGAGGATGACGCGTCTTTCCGTCCCCGTGGCCACGTGATGCTTGGGCACGGCGCCATCATATGCCGTCGCCATTGTCCGTCTCCCGCTTATCCGCTCGATCCCCTGACCGGCAGGAAGGCCATGCGCCTGCATCATGCCGGTCCTGCCGAGGAATGCAAACTCGCGCTTAACGAGCAGCAGCGATAGCTAGACTATCGTCGTAGCCGGGGGCGGCGAGGAGAGTTTACTCGGCGGCGGCGAAGGTGAGGCGCAACTCGGGCGTTTCCAGCACCAGCTGGCGACCGTCGAGTGTGGTGGTGTAGCGCTGGGCCTGTTCCAGTGCGCCCGCCAGATCATTGCCGAAGCTGGGGGCGGGGCAGGCCATGCGGGTGCCCGCCACCGGCCCGAAGCTGATATTGCCAGCGCCGTTCATCGGCTTGCCCGCAGTCCAGGTCGAACGGCCACGGTTGCAATCGAGCTGAAGCTGCACCTCACCGCCATCAATGAAGGCGAGGGTGTGGCGGCGCTGCAAGGTGGGGGTGAGCGAGGTGGTACTGCCCGAAGTGTCAATCGCGGTCAGGTGCCACTCAGTCCCGGCGAGCGGGTGGCTGTCAGGAAGGGTCATACAGCCTCCCAAGGCAAACGTGGCGGCGGTGGCGATAATGGCGGCGCGAAAAGACATCCTTGATGCTCCCAAGTCGTGACCCCGCTTCCATAGCGCAGGATCCTGAATGCAGCCAATCCGGCACGCGAGGCGGGCACAAAAAAGCCGCCGGAGCGCTAGGGCTCCGGCGGCTTTTCGTAACTCAGGCCGAAGCGATTAGGCTTCGCGGGTGCCCGACAGCGGCATCGCGCCGAACGCGCCCGCATTGACCGAACCGGTCAGCGTGTCACCGTCAATGGTCGCTTCGCAATCGAGCGTCATCGGCATCGGCACGACCATGTTCATCTTCCACGAGATGGTGTTGCCGCTGACAGTGCCGCCAGCGATGTCCATCGAGCCGAGGCTGCCCACCAGCGAGCCGCTGAAGGTGTCGCCATCGGGAACCACGGTGAGCGTGCCGGTCTGGTCGCCCATCGGGCTCTTGACGATGGTCTTGTAAGTACCTGCAACAGACATATTCAACTCCTCCGGTGAACGTGCGGACCTTTGGCGACCCGGCACTTGTGGTCTCGTTATTTACACTGATGTCAGCGCGCTTCAACCGCTTTCCGGCTGAAGCGCGCTGCCGTCTGGCTTATTCCCCCTCCATCTCGCGCTGTTCGATCGGCAGGCCGAGCGGTTCGAGCTGTGCGCGGACAACGCTGGCATCGCCCACCACGACCCAGACGAACTTGTCAGCGTCAATGCTCGCGCGGGCGATGGCATCGAGGGTTGCGGGGGTCTGCGCGGTGTAGATGCTGGCGAGGGTTTCCTGATAATTGTCCGGCCGCCCGAACAGCGCATTGCTCTGCATCGCGCCGAGCACGGCGGGCGAGGTTTCGAACCGGCCCGGCAGCGAGCCGACGTCCGAGGCGACATTGCGCTCCAGCTCTTCGGTGGTCACGCCCTTGATGGTCAGGAATTCCTTGGTCTCGCGCAGCATTTCGGCCAGCGAATCCCCGGTGCGGTCCGCCTGCACGCCGCCCGAGATCGAATAGACCACCGCATTCTCACGCGCCTGCGCGCCGCCGCGCACACCATAGCTCCAGCCCTTGGTCTCCCGCAGGTTCATGTTGAGCCGCGCGAGGAAATCACCGCCCAGCGACTTGTTGGCGCTGCCAAACGCGACAAACGCCGGATCGCCCGCATCGAGCGGCGTGATCTGCGCGCCGTAGATGAAGCTCTGCGGCGAATTGGGGCGGTTGACGAGGATGATGCGGTTGCCGTTGGCGCCCATGTTGGCGGCGAATTGCTTGGTTCCCTTGGGCGTAGCAGGCGGCGTCCAGTCGCCGAATGCGGCATTGAGGGCGGTCACGATCTCCGCCAGCGGCTTGTCAGAGATGACGAAGACCTCGCCATTATCCGGGCGAATCCAGCTGTCCTTGTGGGCGATCAAGTCATCACGGGTGATACTGCTGACGCTCGCGACCGTCGGCACGCGGCCATAGGGGCTGTTGGAACCGAACAGCTCCGGCGTCAGCGTAAGCTGGGCGATGCCCTGCGGCGACTTCATCGCCTGGCGAAGACCGGTGATGGTCTGGTTGCGCACCCGCTCAAGGTCTTCGGGGTTGAAAGCCGGTTCGCGCATGATCTGACGCATCAGATCGAGGCTCGGGGCAAGGTTGGCCGTGAGGGCCGAGAGCGTGAAGGTTGACCGGTCATCGCCCCCGCCAACCGATACGGTCGCGCCGAGCCGCTCACCCGCCTCGGCGATCTGCTGCGCCGACAGGTTCTTTGTGCCTTCGTCGAACAGCGACAGGGTGAGGCCGTCGAGCCCGGTCTTGCCCACTGGGTCGGCTGCGCCGCCTGCGTTGAAGGCCATCGACACATAGGTCGCCGGAACCGCGCTGCGGCGGGCATAGGTGACCTTCATGCCGTTTGTCAGGGTCGCGCGCTCGACATCAGGGAAATCGAGCTGCGCAATCGAATCAATCGGCGGGGCCGGACGGACGGCCGAGACGCTGATTGTCTCGGCAGCGCGGTCCCGCTCGGACGCGTTTTCACCTTCGGCGGCCACCGATGCGGCTTCCTCATAGGTCGCATCGCGTGCGCCGGGCTCCAGCACCACGGTCATCGCCGGGCGGGTCATCCAGCTGCCCAGCGCCGCCTTGACGTCAGCCGGGGTGAGCTTGGCGAGAGCTTCGAACTCGCGCGCGTAGAACTGGGGATCACCTGCCAGCACTTCGCCTTCGGCCAGGGTCTGCGCCTTGCCGCTGAAACCGCCGACCTGCTCCAGCCCGCGGATCGTGCGGGCGAGATTGCTGGTCACTGCGCGACGTACTTCGTCTTCGGTCGGGCCTTCGGTGATCAGCTTGGCGACCACTTCGTCCATCCGCTTTTCCAGCACGGCAAGATCGACGCCCGCCTTGGCGGTCGCTTCAACGCTGAGGATACCGATGCGCTGGAACGAGGAATTGCTCGACGACACGCTCACAGCCAGCTGCTCGTCGCGCACCAGCACATTGTCCAGCCGGCTTGAGGCGAGGCCGCCGAGTATCGAGGCACCCACGTCAAGCGCGATGCGATCCTTGCCGGTCAGGCCTTCGACCGGCCAGTAGCGGGTCACGCTGGTCGCCGCGACCTGATCCTTGAAGGTCTTGCGCACTGGCTCCTTCAGGGTCGGCACATCTGCCTGCGCCGGATCATTGACCGGGCCGCGCGCGATGGTGCCGAAATACTTCTCGACCAGCGGCTTGGCTTCGGCGGCGGAAATGTCACCCGCGATCACCAGCGTGGCGTTGTTGGGGCCGTAATTCTCGGTGAACCACGCCTTCACATCCTCCATCGAGGCGGAATCGAGGTCGGCCATCGAACCGATCGCTTCGTGCTGGTAGGGGTGGCCATCGGGGAACAGGGTCTTGAGCACGTCGTAGAACACCAGACCGCCCGGCTCATTATCGCCCTGACGCTTCTCGTTCTGCACCACGCCGCGCTGGTTATCGAGCTTGCCCTGCGTCACCGCGCCGAGCAGGTAGCCCATGCGGTCACTTTCCAGCCACAGCGCGCGTTCCAAGGCGGGACGGGGAACGGTCTGGAAGTAGTTGGTGCGGTCGAACCAGGTCGTGCCGTTGTAATCGGTCGCGCCCATTTCCGCGAGGTATTTGAAGTAGTCATCCGGCGCGTTTTCCGAGCCGTTGAACATCAGGTGTTCGAACAGGTGGGCAAAGCCGGTCTTGCCTTCCGGCTCGTCCTTGGAGCCGACATTGTACCATACCGTCACGTTGACGATCGGCGCCTTGCGGTCTTCGTGCACCAGCACGGTGAGGCCGTTGGGTAGCTCGAATTGCTCGAAGGGGATCGTCACCTGGCTCACGAGAGCAGGCAGATCGGCGGTCGCCTGCGGGGCGGCGCTGGCGGCGGGCGCGGTCTGGGCGAGCGCGGGGGCGAACGGCACGGCAAGCGCAAGGGCAAGCGCCGAAAGGCTGGCGGCGGCAAAACGGTGGGTCATGGATGAAGGCTCCGGTGAAACATCATGCGAGAGGAAAGCGCCTGCTAGCGCGCATTGGTGACAGTGGTTGCCACAGCGCGCCGATTGCTGGCTTTCGCCAGCAAATCATCGCGCCAAAAGTGCACGGGCTTCAGCTTGTGATCGACGAACAGCTGCATCTGGTCGGTGTAATGCGGGCTGGCTGGCCGAGTGGTGGCCGCGCCGAAGGGCTGGATCGAGCGGGAGGTAACCCGCTGACCGGGCTGCCATTCGATCCACATGATGAAGCTGTCCCCATGCTTGAGGCTAAGCCGCCCATCCTCGGCCACGTCCCACGTGGTCGAAGCGCGCAGGGTGTCCGATCCGCCGTCGAGCGGCAGATCAAGCTCGCCCTGTCGTAGACGCAGCAAATCGCCCATCGGCGGATCGAGCCGACCGAAATGGGTGGTGAGGTGGTCGGCGGCGGCTTGTAGCTTCTCGGCCACGTCAGGGAAGGGCTTGTTGTTGTAATCGGCGGACATGAAGTCGCGGATGATCAGCAGCGCGATGGCATCGGCACCGCCCTTGTTGTCGGCGGTGAAATCCCAACTGAGCAGCAGATCGCGTGCCTCTGCCAGCTGGCCTTCTGCCTTCAGTCCCTCCAGCGTGTCGAACAATCGGTCGACATAGCCGAGGCGCTCATAGCCGGTGTCATACTTGATCCGCTCCAGCGCTGCACGGTCGAGCACGCTTGCTTCGGACAGAAGTTTATAGGCCCGCCATGATCGATTGGTCTGCTTGAGTTCGATACCCATCAGCGGCGCAAACGCTTGGGGATCAAGATCGCTCCCGGCTCCGGCGGCAGAGAAGGGCGTGTTGTTCGAATTGTAGAGCCACCCGCTGGCCGGGTTCACGATCTTAGGTAAGCTCGCATAATCGACCGACCCCTCCCAGATCAGGTCTGACCGGTTGCCCGGCAGGACACTGCGCCAGTCGGCTGTCACCCCCTCGGGCCGGCGGGGGATCGCGGCGTTATAGACATAGGCGATGGTGCCCGCCTCATCGGCATAGATGAAGTTGGTCGAGGGGATCGCGAGGCGCGACAATTGCGCTTCCCACTCGGCAAAATTGGTTGCCTTGTTGATCCGGTAATAGGCGTCGAGCTGGCCAAGCTGGCCAATCCCGCCATAGCGGATGGCAAAGGCGCCCTTGGCGTTCCTGATCACTGGGCCATGCGCCGACCGCAGCACTTCCTTGCGGATCGGCAGCACCACCGGGCCAATCTTGACCGGAAGCGTCACCCACTTGCTTTCCAGATCGCGCCATTCGCCGTCCAGCTTGTAGCGGGTGCCGGTCTCGTCGAGTTCCAGCTGGTAGACGTCGATCATGTCGGGCGTGTTGACCGTGTTGGTCCAGCCGAGATGCTCGTTATGCCCGAGGAAGGGGAAGGGCGATCCTGGGAAGTTCGCGCCTGCGAAATGCCAGCCCTCGCCGCTTTCGACCACGAGTTCGTACCACGCCACCCCGCCGCGCAGGGGCTGGTGCGAGTTCGATATCAGGGTGGTCGGCCCACCCGATTTCTTCGGTGCGACAGCAAAAGCGTTGGAGCCGAGGTGTTCGGCATCCTCGCCCAGCGGCAACACCATGCGGCGCGCCTGGTCGGTGGCGGGCGCTGCGGGCGCGGGTTCGGCAGGCCCGGCACCTGGCAACGGAGGACGCGGGAAGCCGGGGATGTCGGGACCATGCTCGCGGCGCAGTTCCTCGCCTGCCACCAGCGGGCCGATCACCCCGTCAAGCCCGAAGAAGAACGGCTGGCGTAGCGCGAAACCCGCGGCGACATCCATGCCGTTGACGGGGAACAGATTAGCCAGCTTGACCTCGCCCGAATGCTCGGCGGCATATTGGTTGAGGCCCGCGGCATAGGCTTCGAACAACGCGCGGGTATCGGCCGGGAGCTTGGGATATTCGCGCTCCGCCGTCCCGCGCGCGTCGATCAGGTGGTAGGCATAATCAATCTGCGCGCCTTCCTCGCCCGCGATCGCACCATAACGCCCGCGGGCCATGGCGACGACATCTTGCAGGGTGAAGAAGTCATCCTCGGCATGGGCGATGGCCACGCCGTAAGCCGTGTCGGCATCGGTCTTGCCATAGATATGCGGCACGCCGAATTCGTCGCGGATGATCTCGGCCGTGTAGGTGCGGCCGGGTGCGGGGTTGGCCGCGCTGGCGAAGAACGGCTCCCAGGTGGCAAGTGCCACCACCGCCAGCAACAGCACCCCCACCAGCGCAAATGCGCCGCGCTTGACCCAGATCATGTCGGATTTCTCTCCCAAACCGTATGAAGACTCCATCGCGCGGGGCAGGAAAGAGGTCAAGGCTGGCGCCCTCTTGCCATGGGCGGGGAATGAACCCACCTAGTCAAGTAACACACCTGCGTGAGTGATTTTTGCCCTGGGGTCTTGTGTTGCCAATGTGCAACACTATCTCGAGGGGGTAACCTTTGGAGGGGTTAGACGACATGAATCTCGAAAAGTTCACCGACCGGGCCAAGGGCTTCCTGCAAGCCGCGCAAACCGTCGCCATCCGTATGAACCACCAGCGCATAACCCCGCTGCACATCGCCAAGGCCTTGCTGGAAGACAGCGAGGGCATGGCCGCCGGGCTGATCCAGCGGGCGGGCGGGCAGGCCCCGTTGGCGGTGACTGCAATCGACGTGGGTCTCTCGAAGGTTCCGGCCGTGACCGGCAGCGGCGCGCAGGCGACGCCGGGACTGGACAATGATGCCGTGCGGGTGCTCGACCAAGCCGAACAGCTCGCCGACAAGGCCGGAGACAGCTACGTCACGGTCGAGCGGATGTTGACCGCGCTCGCTCTGTCGCAGGGTGCCGCAGGGGAGGGCTTGAAGGCCGCAGGGGTCACACCGCAAAGCCTCAACACCGCGATCGAACAACTGCGCGGCGGCAAGCGGGCGGACAGCGCGAGCGCCGAGAACACCTATGACGCGATGCAGAAATTCGCTCGCGATCTCACCCAAGCCGCGCGCGACGGGAAGCTCGATCCCGTCATCGGCCGTGACGAGGAAATCCGCCGGACGATCCAAATCCTCGCTCGCCGCACCAAGAACAACCCCGCGCTGATCGGCGAACCCGGCACCGGCAAGACCGCGATCGCCGAAGGATTGGCCCTGCGCATCGCCAATGGCGACGTGCCCGACAGCCTCAAGGGGCGCACCCTCATGTCGCTCGACATGGGCGCGCTGATCGCGGGCGCGAAGTATCGCGGCGAGTTCGAGGAGCGGCTCAAGTCCGTGCTCGACGAGGTCAAGCACGCCGAGGGCCAGATCATCCTGTTCATCGACGAGATGCACACCCTGATCGGGGCGGGCGCGTCGGAAGGCTCGATGGACGCCTCGAACCTGCTGAAGCCCGCGCTCTCGCGCGGCGAGCTGCACTGCATCGGCGCGACCACGCTCGACGAATACCAGAAATATGTCGAGAAGGACCCCGCGCTCCAGCGGCGGTTCCAGCCGGTGTTCATCGCCGAACCGACGGTCGAGGACACGATCTCGATCCTGCGCGGCATCAAGGACAAGTACGAGCTGCACCACGGCGTGCGCATCACCGACGGCGCGATTGTCGCCGCGGCGAAGCTCAGCGACCGCTACATCTCCAACCGCTTCCTGCCCGACAAGGCGATCGACCTGATGGACGAGGCCGCCAGCCGCATCCGCATGGAGGTGGAGTCCAAGCCCGAGGAAATCGAGGCGCTCGACCGGCGGATCATTCAGCTGAAGATCGAGGAATCGGCGCTCCAGAAGGAAACCGACCAGAATTCCAAGGACCGGCTCGTCGCCCTGCGCGAGGAGCTGGCGAATCTTGAGCAACAGTCGGCCGAACTCACCACCCGCTGGCAGAACGAACGCGACAAGATCGAAGCCGAGGGCAAGATCAAGGAGCAGCTCGATCACGCCCGGCTCGAGCTGGAGCAGGCCCAGCGTGAAGGTGATTTGGCCAAGGCGGGCGAGCTGTCATACGGCACGATCCCCGCGCTCGAAAAGCAGCTGGCCGAAGCGCAAGGTCAGGCCGCCAACGCGATGCTGCGCGAGGAAGTGACCGAGGAAGACATCGCCGGGGTCGTCAGCCGCTGGACCGGTATCCCGGTCGACCGGATGATGGCGGGCGAGCGCGAGAAGCTGCTGGCTATGGAAAGCATCCTCGGCAAGCGGGTGATCGGCCAGAGCCAAGCGATCGAAGCCG
>VFQO010001306.1_pt1 | contig 19862 bp, 30 predicted proteins | sample 3512331 | NCBI WGS metagenome assembly VFQO01 (sample SAMN10412371, study PRJNA504923) | tailings metagenome | isolation source: Replicate 3 from Balatoc abandoned mine | place: Philippines: Itogon, Benguet | collected 2017-08-28
TCCCCGTCGAACAGGCTGTTCATTTCCATGGCGTCGGAGGCCGCCAGCAGTTGCTCTGCGGTGCGGCCTGCCACCGGCCCCATGCTTTCCAGCGCGGCATTCACCTGCGCCATGGCCTGCGCCTGCGCCTGCGCGCCCTGCACCGCCGCGGCACCAGCCGCCAGCAACGGCGCAGTGACGGCCACGGACAGATTGCTGCCCACAGCCGCCATGCTCTCGCCGACTTCCTGCATCTTCTTGCCCGCCGCGTTCAGACGCTTCTGGGCGATGCCGAGCCCTTCCTCGAACGCGGCGGTGTCAATCCCAAGCGTGACGCGCAGCGCGCCGACAACAGCATCTCCGGCCATGGCGGTTTACTCCGGTTCGTTCGGGGGTTCAGGGGTGGAAGGCGTGGCCCTGTTCGTCGCCACAAGCTGACGCATGATCGACAGGACTTCTTCCGAGGATTGCGGGCGGTCAGGGGTGGCGCGGCGGGGGGGCTTGCGGATGCTGGGCACCCGCTGGGGCAGCTTGCCCCCCCGCATGAAGTGCGCTGTCCGCCAGGCGGTGAACATCGCCAGCTCGTATTGCTGGATGCGGGCTTCGGCGAGGCCGGAAAGCACCGCGTCCAGCGTGCGCGGGGTCTGGGTCCAGAAGGCATCGGGGGCAAGGCCCCCGGCGCACCACTGTTCCAGCAGCTCCAGCCAGTTCCAGCCTACGGCTTCGTCGGCTTTGCCTTCCCCGCCGCCGCGTTTCCCGACTTGCTCTCCCCGGTGGGGAAAGCCGCCTGGATGCAATCGGTCAGCATCGCGGTGGCGCGTTCAAGGCCGATTTCGGTCATGATGTCGCCAGCCTGCTGTTCGGTGGCGGCAGGCGAAAGCCCGCAGGCGAACAGCGTCCGCAGCTTGCGGAACGACAGGTTCTCTTTCAGCACCGTCTGGAACTCGGCCACGCTCTGGATGCCCAGTTCGTCCTCGATCCGGCAGAAGGCATTGATGTCGAAGCGCAGGGACCAGCCCTGTCCCTGCGCCTCGAACCGGGTCAACCCGTTTTCCGCCATGATCAGGTCCCCGCCGCTTCGGTCACCGCGCCAGCGACCTTGACGGTCATCACGGCGGTCAGCCGGTCATCCAGCGGGATCGCGCGTTCGTAGCCCTTCACATAGACGGGGAAGGTGAACTTCCACTTCTTCGACGCGCCCACCGTGGTGGGCACCACGATTTCCATCTGGCGAACGGTGCCAGCCGCCTTCGCAGCGGTGATCAGCAGATCCGTGGCGCTGCCCGCGACGTAGTTCATCTCGATCTGGATTTCGCCATTCTCGATCAGCCCCGCGATGTATTCGCGTTCGCGGTTGGTGCTCTTGTAGTGGGTGACTTCAACGTCTTCGACCTGCGGGTTGGGCAGCGTCATGTTGAAGACGTTCGCCAGCTCGGTAAGAACCGCAGGCGTTGCGTCGTTCATCATGGACACTTGCGCGCCCCAGCCAATGCTTTCTCCGGCCATAGTCCATTCTCCTTTGAAAACCGGCGCGCGGGCGGATCACGCGGCGGGTGAAAACCAGATGAAGAAATCGAGGCTGACGCGCTCGACACGCGCGCCGCCGCCAAGGTCTTCGGTGTCAGGGCCGCGCTCGGCATCGAGGAACGCGGGCGCGAAGCTGATCCCGGCGACAGTCGCGGGCTGTTCGAGCGCGGCGATCAGCGCGCGGGCAATCGCCTTGGCGGTCAGGAAATCGGCGGCATAGCCATCGAACTGGACGCGCGGCCCGGACAGGCCAGCCGCGCCCTTGTAGGTATAGCTGCGCCCGGGCGAGACATTCGCCAGCGTCAGCGCGGGCAGCGGCTCGCCCTGGACGCGCAGGCCCCAGTTGATCCGGTTGCCGACCAGCGCGGTCAGCGGCGCGGCGGCAAGCAGGCGGGCAATCAGGGCTTCTTCCATGACCTACCCTTTCGCCGCCAGCCGGGCCGCCTTGCGCGCCTGGCGGGCTGCCGCCTTCTCGATTTCAGATCCCAGATCGTCGCTGATCGAACGCAGCGCCGCGTCCTTGTTCGCGTCCCACGCGGGGCGCATGAAGGGCTGGGCGGGCATTTTGACGGTGCCGAATTCCAGCAAGTGCCCGTGCCGCCCGCCCTTCCCTTTGGCGTAGGACGGGCCGATGAACATTTCGACCGCCGAACGGCTTCCCGCTTCCTTGCGGTTAAGGCTGGTCTGCCGCCCGTTCAGCCGCGCGCCAATGATGATCGACTGACTAAGACCGCCGGTGTCGCGCGGGGCATTGGCCTGCGCATCAGCTACAGTGCCAGCCGATGCCTTCTTCAACACCCGGCGAAGGACGTTCTTCCCCGTCGCCTTGGGCAGATTGGCGAGCGCGGCTTCCAGCTCGCGCAGGCCGTCAATCCTGACGCGGTTTGCCATTGCGGCGCGCTGCCTTGGGGCTTTCTGCCAGCGGCTCGACCAGCCCGGCAGCAATCAGCCCGGTGGCCTCGTGCTCGGGCAGGTCATAGACATCGCCTTCCTTCTTCTGGAAGGCGGCCCCGCGCGGGTTGCTGTGGGGCTTGAGCGTCTTCACTTCCATTGCCGCTTCCCTTTGTGTCAGATTTCGACCGGCCCGATCGCCACGATCTCGATCCCGGCGCGCCTGCCCAGTTCGGTGGCGCTGGTGACTTCGAACGCGATCCCGCCGGACAGCACCCGGTCAAGCGGCCCGATCCGCGCGGTGCGATCGGTCCAGCGCAGCCGCCAGACGCGGTGGAGCTGCGCGCGCACCTGCCCGGCCTGCACGCTTTCCATGCCCTTGGAGCGGCGTTCGTCTTCCTCGGCCCAGAAGCTGCCGAGCGTTGTCCACACCGTCACCGGTTCGTTCATGGCGTTGCGCGTGGGCGCAGCCTTCTGGCGGATGGTGACCCGCCGGTGCATTTTTCCCAACCGCATCGGCAATTCCTAAGCGATAAACGGCAGGCGGAAGGGGGACAGCAGATCGTCGAGCGCCACGCGCAGATCGCTGTTGATCGATCCCACCACCACCGCTTCGCGGTTCTGGTCCCAGTGGCCCACCAGCAGCTTCATGGCGTGAAGCAGATCGTCGGGCACATCGGCCGGGTTTTCCCAGCCTGCCTGCCATTTCACCACCACCGCGCCCGGAACGGGCAAGGTCGAAGGCCAGTTGATGGAAGGCGCGGGATAAACCTTGGCTGGCTGCGAAACGGCATCGACGGCGTAGGCCGAAGGTGCCAGCACCTGCGCCGCGCCAACCGTGTCTGTGTAGCGGATTTCGAGCACCGTCAGCGCAGCGCCGCCGCCCAGCCAGATCGGCCCGCGCGGAAAGCAGGACAGGTGCGTCTCGCGCGTCTGGCGCAGGATCGGATAGCCCAGCTCGCGCTCGATGTGCGAACCCGCCGAAGCGCACAGGCTGGCGATGTGATCGTCCTGATCGGTGTCTTCGGGCTCGATGCGAAGCTGTCGCTTGGCTTCGAACACAGACAGCGCCGTCCCCTGCGGGCGCACTGTGACGATGGTTCCCTGCCTCATTCTCACGGCTCCATTTCAGGCAGGGAGCAAATCGCGGCCGAGCCGCCATACGATTGCCTGGGTCCCCGCCACCCCGTTGAAATTGTCGATCTGGCTCATGGCAATATCCGAACAAAAGGGTGCGCCCGCAGATCAGGGACGGTTTGACCTGCGGGCGCGAGGGAGGGAGGATCGGATGCTGCGTCAGCTCGCAGCTTCGGACTTGGCTTCGGACTTGCCCTGCTTCGCAGCCTCGGCAATGCCGCGCTCGATCAGATCGGCGGCAATCGCCTCGTCGAACCCGGCCACTTCGCCTTCGTTGTAGAGCGCGCCCACAGTGTAGGGCATCAGAAACTTGATAGCTTTCATGGGACTTTTCCTTGAATGATTGGCCCTTGAACGGTTGGAAGCTCACCAGTGGGGACAGGCCATCAGGCCCGCCCCGCCGGATCGCAGGTTACATCGCCCAGGTGACGCCGGTCAGCACCGCGAAGGCGGTGTCGTAACGAACTTGCGTGTCGTGCTCGGCAATCACGCGCACCACGGTTTCGTCATTGCTGAACGCCGCGCGGATCGTGCCGCCGTCGTCATAGGCCGCCACGTCCGAAGCCGCGATGGCGATCTGTTCGGTGTCGCCGATCATGAACTGGGCGAAGTCGCCGAAGTAGATTTCGGACTGGTTGGTGCCAGCGCCCAGGTTGTCCGGAACCGACGTGGTGACGCCGATCGGATACATCCCCAGACGCCCTTCCGCGATTTCCGGGAAGGCCTTGTTGCCGTTGCCGTCGCGCAGGTTCTCCAGGAACAGCATGGTGCGCGGGCTCATGATGTAACCGCACTGGGTCATCGGGATGTTGGCGTTCAGGACCGCCAGACGCAGCTTGCCGAGGTCGTTGGTGACATTCACCAGGTTGACCGTGGCGTTGGCCGGAATGACGTTGCCAACGGCAATCAGGTTGCGAAGGCCAGCGGGCGCGGTGGTCGAACCGGTTCCGCGCAGGAACTGCTGGTCTTCCTTCACCGCAACGCCCTCGATCAGATCGTCCCGGATCATCATCTGGACGTTCAGCGAGGCCCGGCGAATGAGCTGGTTCGTGATCGGCACGATCGCGGTAAGGCGCTTGGCCGACATCTTGATCTGATCGACAGTCGCAGCCGTCGCCGGGGCAGGCAGACGCTCGCCGATGTAGCTGGCGCTCGTGCCAGCGGTCTTCCGGCGCGTGGTCAGGTTGCCGTCAGGCATCGGGATCGAGCGCGCACCCATGCGGCGCATCACGACGCGGGGGCGCAGGATGTCGATGAAGTCCGACGAATAGGCTTCATCGACCAGGAACCCGCCCTTGGTCGTGGTGCTCTGCTCCATGTTGGCGACGATCTGGCCCATTTCGGAACCGTAGAGGCCCTCGGCGGCATGGGCCACGGCGCGCAGATCGCTGCCACCGATAGCCACGGCCTGCGCGATCCGCGCCACCATCACGCCCGGCTGCGGCTTTTCCTTCGGCGTGGCCGGCACGGTGCCCGGCGCACCGCCACCACCGACGATCACCGGCGAAGCCGCCGACGCCTTCAGCGCCAGCACCTGTTCTTCGCGGGCGATCTGTGCCTGCAGGCCGGTGGCCTTCGTCTTGAGCGCGTCGAACTGCGCCTGTTCTTCGGCGGTCAGATCGCGGGGCTGGCTGCCTTCGCTGCCATCATCGGCAGTGACGGTTTCGACGGCACCTTCGATGATGCCTTCCATGCTGGCCACGGTTGCCGCCAGCGACTGCTTCAGCGCGGAAATCCGCATAGTCTTCACTCCTTTACTTGAGGGATTGAGCGCGAATGTGCGCCAGTTCGTGTGCCGCAGCCGCTCGCTTTGGCGTTGCTCCACGGCGCGGCCCGGCAAGCTGGCGAAGCACCGCGTCAAGGCCACCAGCCTCCACGCGGTCGATCATCCCGGCTTCCTTGGCTTGCCGTGCAGACTTCGTTCCGCCGCGCCCGAAATCCTGCTTCACAGTGGAAACAGGGACCTTCCGGCCGCGCGCGACATCCGACAGGAACACTTCTTCGATCCCGTCGATCATTTCCCTGACCTTGGCCTGCCCTTCTTCGGTGGCAAGGTCCATGCGCTTGTCCGGCGCGTTCGAGCTGGTGATGGCCACCGTGCGGTTCCCGTTCTGGTCCGGCGCTTCCTGCACGGACCCGGCCATCATCACCCCGATCGATCCGATCAGTGCGAAGGGATCGGCGATGATCTGCCGCGCCTGGCTGCAAATGTGATAGGCCGCGCTGCAACACAGGCCCGACACGAACACAGTCACCGGCGTCTGCGCGCCAGCCACCAGCGAGGCGAAGGCTCGCACATCGGTGATCACCCCTCCGGGGCTGTCCGCGACGATCAGGATGTTGCGGACTTCCGGGCTCGCATCCAGCTTGCGGAAGTCTGCCGCCAGGGTGGCCAGCGACGTAGCGCCCGACATTTCGGTCATCATGTTGGCGCGCGGAAACACCGGGCCAAACAGGGGCAGGCTCCCCACCCCGTCGCGGATCGCGGCGGACCGCGCACCGGGGAACGGCGCGCCCATTTCGGCGATCGCTTCGGCCATGCGCTCACGGTGCCCGTCAACCTCCACCCCGATCACCGAAGGGTGATCGAGCGCGCGTGCGGCAATCGCCTCGATCGCATCCATGTATTCGGGCATGATTGCCCAGGGCTGCGAACGGATCGCCGCCAGCACCCGGCCATTCGGTTTCGTCATGTTACTCGCTCCCCTGACCGGCCCCGACGGGGGCAGGGTTGTCTTCGCCCGAAACAGCCATGTTGGCCGGACGCCAGTAGTCTTCGCCCGCGCGCCCGCCGATCGGCTGCAGGTTCTCGCGCCGCCGGATTTCGTCGGCGTTCATCGCGCCGACCTCGCGCGCCGCCTTGTAGGCTTCCCAGCGGGTCTTCACGTCGCCCTTCAGCAGCGCGTCGGGCAGGAATTCGAAGAAGTGCCCCGGCTCTGCGAAGTAATGCGTGGCGGCGCTGGCCACTCGCTCGTAATGCGGCATCATCGAATACATGATGAATTCGAGGCTTTGCTGTTCGATGTTCGAGAATGTCGCGCGCGACAGCTCGTAAAGCAGATGCGGCGGCACGCCGAAGGCGCGGGCCACCTCCACCACGTTGAACGCGCGAACCTCGACGAACTGGCTGTCCCGGTTGGTAGCCCCCAGCGTGGTGGCATCCATTTCCTGATCGAGCACCGCGACTTCGCCCGCCTTGCGCGCGCCGCCGAACATCCGCTTCCAATCGAACTTCAGCTTGGCCTTGTCCTCGGGGTTAACCTTCCCCTTCGTCTTCAGCAGGGTGGCGGGCTGGGCGTTGTTCTCCCAGAAATGCCGGGCATATTCCCCCGCCGCGACTGCGCTGCCCAGCATGTCGTCCAGCAGGCGAACCCGATTGACCCCAAGAAGCCCGTCGCGGCTGAAGCCGGGCACGTGCCAGATATCGCTGCGCGTAAACCGGCCGGAAGAACCATCGGGAAGCTGTGCGTCATAGAACAGTTCGAGCCCGTCTTCCCGGTCCCAGAACTTCGCCGGATGCACCATCCGCGGATCGAGCCGGGAAAGCGCCTTGGGCCGGAACATCCCGTCGCGGTGCACGAAGTTGGCAAACTGGCCGGCCATCAGCATGTCGCCGAGGATCACTTCCTTGAACAGGAAGATCGGCTGCGCGTCGTTCGGGCGATCGTGGAACAGCGTGAACAGCGGCGAGTTCTCGGCGCGCTCTTTCCCGTCTCGGGTGCGCCGGTAATAGATCATCGGCGTCATGGCAAAGACGCCGGTCAGGATTTCCATCGCGTGCAGCACCGCAGGCAGCGACATCGCGGTGCGCTCGTTCACCGCCACGCGGCTTCCGCCTGAAGTGCCGGACAACGACCAGAACGTCGCGCTGTCCGGATCGGTCAGCTCGCTGGACGCCGAAGGCGCGCCGGACTGCGCCTGATCGGCACCCACCAGCCAGCGGGAAATGGTGCTGCGAAGAGCCATTACAGCCCCGTGTATTCCAGCGCCGCCGGGGCGCTTTCTTCACCGGGAATGATCATCGGGGCGCGGGCGTTGATCATGGCATCCACTCCGTCGATCTTCTGGCGGCTCATGGCCTTGGGCTTCTTCGGCAACAGCGATCCGTTGACCCGGCGATCCACCACCGCATTGCCGATCATCCAGTTCATGACTGGATTATCGTCGTGCGTGATCATCACCTTTTTCGTCGCGTGGACGCGGGCCTCGATGTCCTTGGCGGCGGGCGTCACGTTGGCGGCGGTCTTCACCATGATCTGCGCCACAGGTTCGTCCTGTCCGGGCAGCCCGGCGTTGATCTGGGCGGCAAAGGTAAGCGAATTCCACTGGTCGCCGGTGATCCGCTTGACCCCCAGCGCGCGGGCGATGCGGATGGCGTGGCGGCGCACCTGCTCGACATCGATCATGTCGTCCTTGCAGGTGTAGAGCTTCCGCGCGGCGCGCCATTTCTTGTAAAGCTCGACGTTCTCGCGGTCGGCCTGACTGGTCCGTTCCAGCGCCGCTTCGGGCACGAAGAACCACGTCTTCACCAACAGCCGGTCATCCGGGGTGAGCGCAACCAGACACATCGCCGTGATGTCGCTGACCGCCGAAAGGTCCACCCCCAGATAGCATTCCAGCCCCCGGAAGTGCTTCAGCCGCAATCCCGGATCGGCCCGCTCCGCCCACTTCTTCGCGTTCAACCAGGCCTGCGCCGCGCCCAGCCACTGGTTCATGTTCTTGGTCAGGAAGTCGCCTTCGCTGCCCGCCTGCGCTTCGGTGGCGCGGTTGCGAAGGTAAATCCACAGGGCCTCACTGTCATTCGAACCCAGCAGCGGGTTGGCCTTGATCCAGTTGGCTTCGTCGTAAGGATCGTCGTCCTGCTTGCGCGGCGGCGAATAATCGATCCCGCGATCCAGCGTGAAGATAATCCCGAAATAGTGATCGGCGACAATCTCGCCCTGCAACACCTTCACCGCGAAGGCCCGCTGTTCGTAGCAGATGCCTTCCAGATTGAAGCCCGCCGTGGTGATCTGCCAGAACAGCGGGTTGATCTGCTGGCCCTGGCTGGACCGCATCACGTCGTAAAGCCCGCGATCCTCGTGCGCGTGCAACTCGTCCAGCGTCACCAGTTTCGGGTTGTGGCCGTCCTGCGTCTTCGATTTCGCGTGGATCGGCTGCATGTAGCCGCCATTGTCGGCGCAGGTTATCGACTTCGCCCAGGCCGTGATCCCGAAGGCTTCCTGCAGGTCCGGCGTCTTTTCCACCATGCGCTTGGCCGGGTGGAACACCTTCTTGGCCTGATCGAACGTGGTCGCGGCGGTCAGCACCTGGGGACCTACATCGCCTTCGCAGCACAGGCAGTATAGCGACACGCCCGCCGTCTTCGTGGACTTCGCGTTCTTGCGGGCCACCTCCTCATAGACGACGGTGAAGCGCCGGTAGCCATTGTCCTTCCGCCGCCAGCCGAACACGCAGGCGAGGATGAATATCTGGAAAGGCTCCAGAACGATGTTCGGGTTCTTCCAGACGCCCTCGATGTGAGGCAGCTTCTCGATGAAGTCGCACACGTCGTTAGCGTGCCACTCGGAAAACCGGTAGCCGAACGCCTTTCGGCGCTGCTTCTTCAGATCGTCTAGGTGGCGCTGCGCCGCCAGCCGGACCCATTTCCCATGACGGCGCTGATACCGATCAGCGACGGCTGCCTTGGCATAGTCCAGGGCGATCCCGGCATAGTCACGCGCGTGACTTGTTTCCGTTTGCTGCGAAGGCATTGACCTTCTTTCCTCCGCTGCTCGCACTCGGATGGCCGACACGGGACTTCGCACCCGCCATGCCGAGCCCTTCGAACCGGGTCCGCAACTCGACGGCTTGCGTGATCGGCGGCGGATCGATGCCTTCAGCACCCTGCTGATAGAGGCGATAACGCAGCTCGTAGTCTGCCATCATCATGCAGGTGTGATTGATGTAGGCGCTATCCACGAAGCCCGCGCCGCCCGCGATGAAGTGTTCGATCTCGCGGTCCCAGATTTCGCGCGCCGGTTCGGGCAGGCTCTCGAACTGGACGGGCACATCGTCACAGGGGCGCGTGATCCCGGCGAGCACATCGGGCGTCGGCTTCAAGGTGCCGCGCGCGACTTTAGTCGCGGCAGTATCAGGCTTTCGCCCAGGCTTTGCCATGACAAGACCCTCGCAATCCCAATTCCGCGCAACAATCCTGTTGCAACCGAAAATCTTAATTCAAATGCGCGTTTTTTTGATTCCCGACGCCGGTCCCGAAGGGGCGCGCTGCCAGAGATTTCACCCCCCCCTAGGGGGATCGATCTTCGGCAGCGCGCCCAGGCGGGGATTTATTCGGTCAGTCTGTCCGGCCAGCGTCAGCGTCGAGCTGCGCGGCCTTCCTTTGCAGTCTTCGCCACGTGGCACGGCTTGCACAGCGGCTGAAGGTTAGTCGGTTCGTCTGTGCCGCCCAGATGCTTGGGCGATATATGGTCCACGTGGCTGGCCACGGTTGCAATGCCGCTTGCCCGGCAAATCCGGCACAGCGGCTCCTGCTTCAAGATGCGAGCCCGAAGCTGCTCCCAGTCCCGTCCATAGCCGCGCTTTTGGCGGCTGCCGCGCTGGGTCTCTGCCCAGCCTTTGCGCTTGGCGATGGTCGTTCTGGTTCGAAGGTTGGGTGGCCGCTTTGCCATCAAGGCCAGCCCCGGAAATGCCAACGCCCGAAGGGTGCTTCCTCCGGGCGCAGCTTTGAACAATGACTGATCACTATCAGTTCCATGTAGGTTGTCAAGCCGCTGCGCCCATGCCGAGCACACGCGGGCCTGCGCCCATCAACAGATAATTGGCCGCGATCCGGAAGCTCTTGCTCGCCTTACGCGCTGCCCAGTCCGGGTTGAGGCCGGGCCACACCGCCGCGCCGATCGTCCCGAAGTCCGCATCGCCGACCACATCAACGCTCCCCATCACCCCGTCGAACACGTCGCGCAGCCCGCCGCCAGGCGGAATGAACCCGCGCGCCCAGGCAACATCATCGCGCGCTTCCATGGCTGCCTGCGTGGTGGGGATGTGGTGGAAGGCGGACCCGCCGCCCGCGCCCGACACGTCCAGCCCGCACCGGATCAAGCCGCCCTGCGCCACCGCCAGCCGCGCTGCATACCAGGCAAGGCAGGCGAACACCGTGTCATCGATCACCTTGGAACGGTAAAGCGTTTCGAAGCGCGGAACCCGGCGGACCGCCTTGTGCCGCCGCAGCTCGCCCCGGATAATCACTTCGCCGTAGGGATTGGGCACCGCCGCTACTTCGTAATCGGCGTGGGTAAGCCGCGCCCCGTTGCTGATCGCCCGGACCATGACTGGGTGCATATTCCCCACCGGACGCACCAGCGAACCCGCCAATCCAGCGCCGCGCGCCTTGGTCTTCTTCTGCTTCGCCCGCTTCGCCTTGCCCATTACGCTGCCTTCCCCTTGATGTCTTCGACCTGAACTCTCACTGCGGCGGCGCGCTCGCCCAGCACCGCCCGCGCTGCCTGCCCGATCTTCGGGCTGAAGCGATCCTCGATCCACGCCCGCTGGAACTCGCTCGGCGCGATCACCACCACACCCCGCGCGGCGCAGATCACCGCCACCGGCGCAAACCATTGGTCATAGATCACACCGCCCAGCTCGCGGCGCAGCTCGCGGCGGATCGCGTGCGACCGATCATCCTCCTGCGCCTGCGCCGCCACCGGACGCAGCGGGCCAGCATCGCCGCCAGATGCCGCCGCGCCGCGCGGCCCGGAAGCAACCTGCGCGGCGATCTGGGCAAAGCTGACGCCTGCCTTGGCGTCCCGCATGATCTTGGCGTGATCCCGGATCGCCCAGGCTTCCAGCGCCGCCTTGCTGGCGAGGCGCTTGCGGCCCTTGGCCCCGCCTTCGGCCTGCCAGTGCAGCCGGAACGTCTCGCACACCGCTTCCCACGCGCCGGGTGGCCACTGGCGGACCAGCGCCGCCGTCTTCGGCCCCAGCCGGTCGATCGGCGGTGCGGCCCATTCCTCCCGGTCATCCCCTTCAGGATTTCTGTCATTTTCAGCCAGCGGGGGGACATCTCCCCCGTCAGGGGGAGATAGGGGTAAAGGTTCCAAGAAAGGTTCCGTGTCCCGTTTTTGGGACTGTTTCGGCGTAAAACCGGAACTCTTTCCATCTTGAACGGTCCCACTTTCGGGACTGTCTAACAGTGCCGCTTTTGGGACGCCTTTTTCGGTATCCTTGTATTCGATGTTCATGCAGAGCGGATCGCCGATGGATTTCTTGATTGCCATGGCCTCGGCAATATCGGCTTCGTCGCGCGTGGCCTTCACCGCCAGGACGATCTTGTCGAGCTTCACGCCCGCGTTCTTCATGGCCACAGGCCAGTTGCCCGATCCGGAATAGCTGTCAGTCACCGGATCGCCGATGAAAGACCGGACGCCGATGTAGTATTGGCCCGTGTCAGGGTGGACCAGCCGATACACGTAATGCGTCTGCGCGCCGGGCTCGCGCCCATGCTCGTTGACCGCCAGCCGATAGACCTTGACTTGGCAAGTGCGCCCTCGCCGCTGACCCGTGTCTTCGATCAGCGGGAACATCCCGTCTTCCAGCCGCTGCAGCGCCGAAATCACGGTCTTCCGGTTCAGATCGCTGAAGTCGCACAGCCACTGGATCGAAGGGTGCGCGCAGTGGTTCGCGTCCGCGCAGGATGCGAGCCCCAGCAACACCAGCTTGGCGGACGCCGATCCCGGGCGCTGCTTGGCCGCCCAGCTTTGCGTTTCCCAGCTCATGATCGCCGCCACATGAAGGCGGGCGCATCCGGCACGATCCAGATGTGGCGCAGGTTGGCGACATTGACCACGTGGCGGTCCGGCGGGAACAGCTCGATCGCCGCCTGATCCCCATAGCCCGCCAGCGTCTTCAGGTGCTGCAGATCGTCCCACGTGATCCCGTCGATCCACCGCCCGGACGCCCGATCGAAGGCGCACCGCTGGATAGACAGGCGCAGCACGCCCGCCCCGCCCACGGCGCTTTCGTCGAACACCTGCACAAGGAAATCGCGGTTCCGCAGCACCCGGATCAGGTTGTCCCGGCTGTGAGGCCAATCGGCGCGCGGGATTTCCACCAGCCGGTCCACCGGGAACCGCTTGTTTTCCTCGCGTAGCTGGGCGAGCTGCTGGCGGGTGATGTCCAGCCGCTCCGTCGAACGGGGGCGTGGCAGACAGTCTTTCCATTTCATGACGCCCGCCCCTTCACCTTCGCCGCGTGGCTTAGCTTGGCCACCGCCATGATCGCCGGGCGCACTTCGGGCACGGCCTCGTCATAGGCCAGCTTGCGGTGATAGCGGTTCCCGCCCGCCAGCCGGGGCAGGATCGCGCGCGGCACCGCTTCCCAGTTGCCGGGATCGGTGTTCTGCTTGTTCCCGTCCAGGCACTTCAGCGCGTGGCCTTCGGGCACCGGCCCGTTTGCCTGTTCCCACAGCCAGCGGTGCTTCAGGACGTAGCGCCGGTGAAAGCCGGTGTGCGGATTGGGCTGGTCCACGCTGATTTCGACATAGCCGTCCTTGCTGACCCGCTCGTGCCCCAGATAGCGGGTGTTGTGCGGCTGCTGCCCTTTCCTGAACTGGGTCCGGCGCGCGTTCGGATGATTGCCGCCGCGCCCGGGCGGGCAAGGCTTGCCCTTGTTCAGCGGTTCCTGCCCCTTCACGAACTGCCCGGTGCGCCCGGTCTTCCAGCCCTTGCGCTTTCGCAGGGCGTGGAGATTGGCTTCGCTGACATCGTGCCGGCCGAAGCGCGCGACAAAGGCCGCGTGATAGTCCGCGATCGGCAGGGTGCGGTGTTCTTCCAGCCATGCCAGTTCGGCTTGGCTGTAGCGGATCGGACGGCCCTTCATCAGTCTGCCTTCGTCTCGATCATGGGCAGCATCGGCTTGAAGCGGTCCCCGTGGGTGGCCAGCAGGTGCGCGGCCTTCAACTGCAAGTCGGCGTTGCGGATGATCTGTTCGGCCACATCGGTGATCGCGCCCGCGCGTTCGACTTCCTGGGCGATCCGCTCTTCCGAAAGGCTTTCATCGCCCAGCCGTTCGAGCTGCGCGAACAGGTGATTGTTCAGGTCAGCCAGCTTATTCTTCATGGGGTCTCCCTTCCCTGTTGTCCTGAAGGCGCTGCATCTCCCACAGCCGCCGCCCTGTCTTCGGGTCCCGGCGGAAGACATCGCCCTTCCTCGATCGCCTCTGCGGCGCGGCTTCGCGCAGCCAGCGGCCCACGGTGCTGTTCCCGGCCGCGTAGTGCCGGGTCAGCTCGGCAAAGGTCATCCGGCCTGCCATCCAGGCGAAGTCCTGCGGGACCGGGCGCTTCGATCGCCCGCTTTCCGCCGCCTTCCAGCCGCGGTTCTTCCACGAAGTGATCTGGCTGGGCTGAACGCCGAGGATCGCCGCCACATCCTGCAACGGATGCCAGCGCGCCAGCCGCGCCGCGCGGTCCACCAGCTCTTGCGGGTGCGCCCTCATTTTGCGCCTCCCGTTCTGCCCAGTTTGGCCGGGATCGACTTGGCCTTCAGCGCCTTGCCAGCCGGGCAGTATCCGCAGGCCCGCTTGATCGCGTAGCCTTTCTCGCCCAGCGACGGAGCCGCCCGACCCCAGCGCCAGCCTTTGCCGCCGCAGTAGGTGCAGGCCTGCTGGCTCATTCGGCCCACCCGGAAAAATGCACCGCTGCGCCGATCAGCGCGATCACGATGGCCCACGACACGCAGGCACAGGTGACGATTGCCAGCAGCTTCTGGCGGCGCGTGAAATCACGAAACATGGCTGCGCTCCTGTTGCTGCTCCGCCGCGCGCATCGCCTGCTCGGCGGCGTCGTCGGCCTCCACCAGCTCCGGCATGGCCAGCCGCAGCGCCTCGCGCCGCAGCCCTGCCAGCTTGCGACGGGTGGCCGCGATCTGATCGGGCAGATAGGCCTGACGATACTTGATGAAGCAGCGGCTGCGTTCCCTGGTCATGCCATTTCCCCTTCGGCGGGCCGGATCAGGCTGAAGACCACGCAGGACCGTGGCTCGTCGTGCATCACGATGCGGGTGCGGAACCGGGCATCGTCACAGCGCAGCGCGTCTGCCACACCGTCGCGCCCCGCCTTGAAGCTGGCGGGCACGTTGTCATCGTCGCGCCTGGCGCGGTTGGGCGGGAAGAAGTCCAGCCGCACGTGGATGGGTGATCCCTCTCCGGCGTAATCCGGCACCCGCAGCTTTGCTTCGAGCGTCAGTGCCCAGCACATCCGGCGATATTCGCGCGCGGCGGCAGAGTGCGCGGACCAATGACCACGCCAGTTGGGCGATAGCTCCACCGGCGGGAACGGCAGCACCACCTGACCAAGCGTCTCGGCAGCAGGCACCAGTCCGGCCACACCCTCGATCCCGCGCGGCGCAGGTCGCGGAGCCGATCGCGCGCGGGCGCGCTTCGTGGACTTGGCTTCCGACTTGGAGGAAGCACCCCAGCTCGTCGAGCCCTTGAACGGGTTGACCGCCTTTCTCGCTGCTCCGTTCATCCCCTTGCCTCCCGGAAGGCCATGGCAGTGGCTGGCTCGATGTCGGCCAGATCGCCGATCGGGCAGGTCAGCAGCGCGGCAAAGCGGTCGCAGGCGGCGATGACGCTGGCACAGGGCTGCGCGTTGCACGGCCCCTTGATCTGCACCGCGCGCACCCGACCGGGCAGCACCCGGAATTCGCAGGTGGCCAGCCGCCGCCCATCCTGGCTGACGGAATAGATGCGCGACTGCCCCGAACAGATGTCGCGGTAATAGCTGGCGACGCAGTGGTGCATCGCCTTCCCCTCGACGATCAGCGCCCGGAGGGATTGCAGAGCGACAAAGCGATGCCCGCTGACTTCCACCTCGGCGGGAAAGCCGGTGTAGGGCACGGGCCGGTCATACTTGGGATCGCTGGCCGCGCCGATCTGCGCGTTGGCCAGCGCGGCGTGCCAATCCTGTGTCTCGCGCACCATCCGGGTCCAGTTCCAGCGGCGGTTCCACCGGCCTGTCTCGCAGATCATGAAATCGGCAATCTGCTCGATGAAATCGAGCTGGTGGGGCGCGCCCACCCGTTCGTCGCGCAGCGCCAGCATCATCCAGCGCAGCGCCTCCACGTTGCCCGGGTGATCCGGCCGGCGGCGGTGCAGGATCGACCAGAACACGGCGAGCGCGTTGATCCAGCCCATGTGCGATTTCGCGCGCGACGGGATGGCCTGGGCGATCGTCGAAGGGTCAACACTCCTGGAAATCGCCCGGATCACCTTCCAGCCGCCGGGCCTGATCGCGGATGCGGAAAGGGCGCGCAGCGGGAAAGCCGTGTTGTAGGCGCGCAGCACATCGCGCAGCCGTTCGCCGCGGTCGATCATCGGCCGGAAATTCATCGCGATGTAGGCGCGCTGCTGGCGCGTTCCCGCTACCCCGCCGAAGCTCGCCGCCAGCGCCAGCACCGGAGCCTGCTCAAGGTATTCGAGCGCGCGGGGATGGAGCGCCGCCAGCCACTCTGCCGCTTCGTGCATTCCCTGATTGTGGAACATCGAGCGCGCGGCGGCGGTGTTCTCAAGCACGTAGGCGGCGGAAGGGTTTACACCGTTCATGGCCAGCTCGCGCGCCAGCCGCTTCAGGGAATTGTGCTCGCCAGCAAAGCCAGTCGGGGCAGTCCAGGGTGATACGGCGTTCATTGGCTTGGTCCTTGGTCGCTGGCGGGAGAGGCGGGCGGCTGTGAGGGTGTGTCGCTGCACTGGCCGAGGCTGCGGCCGAGCCCGAAGGGCATCAGATACGGGCTGGGCGGAAGGCCCATGTCCGCCCGCATCTGACGCGCTTTTTCGAGCACCCGCAGCCGGTGCGCCGAGTAGCGCACCTTGACGAACCGGCCCTGCGCATCACGTGGCTGCCCGCGCGTCTGCGCGCTGGTAGCGGTGGCGGCGAACAGGCCGAGTTCGCGCTGGCGGCTCATTCCGCCCGCTCCGGTGGCCATGGCAGGCCCTGTAGCGCGGCAAGGCATTGGCGCGGTTCGCGCCAAAGCATCGGTTCGGGCATCCCTTCCGAAGCGGCGGCGCTGGCGGCGAAGCGTTCGATGATCGACGGCAGATCGCAGGGCAGCTTCATGCGCGGCCCCAGAACCAGCGAACGCTTGATCGCTTCGCACCCTTCACGGATCAGCGCCGGGCTGGCATCCTCGAATATCGCAGCCAGCGCGCTGATCACGTCGTCATCGGGCTGAAATGGTGCCATGTAGAGGCGGACAATCGCAAACCGTTCCGCCGCGCCGGGGAAGCCGATTTCGATCTGAAGCTGGAACCGCCGCCAGATCGCCGGGTCAATGTCCTTCGTGACGTTCGTCGCCGCGAACAGCAGCCCGTCATAGCGGTCGAATTCCTGAAGCAGCGTGATCGTGATGTTGGCGCGCTCATTGTCCGCGCCGTCACTCCCCAGCCCCGAACGACTTTTCGCAAGCGCGTCGAATTCGTCGAAGAACAGTGCGATGTCATGCCGGTGGCGGCGCGCCGCCCGGAATGTCTTTGACAGGTTGCGGGCGCTTTCGCCCAGATACTTGCCGATCACTTCGGACGACTGCATCACCAGCATGGGCACGCCCAGCCGGGCGCTGATGTGATGCGCCAGCGTGGTTTTCCCGCAGCCCGGCGGGCCAGACAGCAGACAGCGCGAACGCGGCTTCAGCCCCACCGCCTTCAGCTCGGCATCCGAATTCATTTCGAACAGCCACTGGTGGAGCGCACCGCGCACCGGCGGTGTCAGGATCGGGGCTTCGGCCTCGCCGGGCATCACGATAACGCCCAGCGATCCGAATTCGCGTTCCAGTTCCGCCCGCGCGCCCTGAAGCTGATCCAGCGTGGTGGGCGTAAGGTCGATTTCCTTTCTCACGCCTGATCCCCGTCACCAGCCGGACCTTCCGCCGCGCCGCGCTTCTTCTTCGGCTTGGCGGGGGCTTCGGGTGCCGGTGCTTCAGCGGCGGGCGGCGGTGAGGGGTCAGCCTTCTTCGGCTTAGGTGACGGCTTCAGCGCGTCCGGAATGTCCATGCCGTCTGATCCCAGCTCGGCACACCACGCTTCATCCCAGGCTGCGCGGCGCACATCGCGCGCCGGGAACGGATTGGACGTGACAGGCTTCCCCGTCCGCGCGGCTTCCTGCCCCATGGCGCGGGCGTCATCGATCGTGGGTTCAGGTTCAGCCGGTTCAGCAGCTTCGCCCGCGTCGTCCGGCGCGGTGCCTTCATCGGGTGCGCCAAGATCACGGGGGGCGTGATCGTCGCCTTCAGCTTCGCCGGGGGCAGGCGGTTCGTCTTCCTTTTCGAGCTTTTCCAGCGCCCAGCGCCCCAGCGGCGTGCCGTCCAGCATCCCCAGCGCGCCTTTGTAAAGGTCAAGCATCGCCTCCATTTCACGGCGATCGTCAGGCTTCATCTTCTGAAGCGACCGAATGCGCTTCATGGTCTTCGTGCAGAAGCCCTTGGCCTTGTATTCGGAATAGACCGCCTTGATATCGTCGGCGATTGCCTGCTTTTCTTCTTCCAGCCGGGCGATACGTTCGAGCCCCAGCCGCAAGTCTTCGGATGAAATCGGGCCATTGGCCATGATAATGTCTCCCTGAACACCGCCCGGCCCATGACTGCACAGCGCAGCACGGTGCCGGGCGGGGTCCATCGCGGGGTGTTTCGAAGGGCCTGCCGCGTCGCTGCGGGAGGCCGTGGCGCACTGCCAGCCGGTGGGGGGATCGTCCGGGGCTGTGGTCAGTGCGTCGAAGCGTTCCCCGCGATGGATTGCAGAACCGGAAGCAGCGCCGAGGCGCGATCGGCGAGCTGCGCGCGCTCACGCGGCGACAGCTTGCCATCTTCCAGAAACTCGTTGCCGTCCGCCACCAGCCGGGCGGACTGGGCCAGCGCGCGCAGCACAGTGGCTTCGTCGTCCACATCGGCCGGGGCGGCACTGAAACCCATGGCGCGCGCCACACGCGCAAAGGCCTCGGGCGGCAGCACCGCGAAAACGCGCATGAACACGTCAAACGGCATCAGCGGGCCTTCGTCCTCGACATAGGATCGCAGCTTGCGTTCCTTGTCGCCGGTCGCAGCCGCGAGGTCTGCCCAGGACACGCGGCGGCCGTGCCCGACGAACAGGTGCAGCGTGTCGCGGATCAGCACGCTTGCGTTGGCAGCGGAAAAATCGGGCATCATGTCGGTCATTTCGCGGCCTTCCGGTAACTGGCTGCGCGACAGGTGCGGCAAACCTTGGAACCCTTCGGCGTCAGATAGAGATTGTGGCCCGAATACGGGTGGCCTTGCGGGCAATGCGTGCGCTCCTTCACCGGCCCGCGATATGGGCGCGCATTCTCCCCGCGTTCGCAGCGCAGACAGCGGCGCGAACCATTGGAAGCGGGGATGACGTAACCCGGCTCCAGTGCGTGCCCATTCGGGCAGACGCTCATGTCGTCGCTGACATAGTTCGGATGCGCCCGGCGCGTGTTGACAGCCAGCGTCACCGGTTCAAGATGATCGGGGTTCAGGCACTTCCGGTTGCGACAAAGATGGTCGATCACCAGCCCTTCGGGGATCGGCCCGATTGCCGCCTCATAGGCCAGCCGGTGCGCCAGATGGGGCTTGCCCTTGTGGCTCACCCAGCCATAGCCAAGGTGCAGCGCAGCGGTCCATTCAAGGCAGGGCGAGGAATGCCCGCGATCCACCGCAAAAACCCGGCGCGCAAGAAACTCGGGCAGTTTTCCGTTCGCAGCGGAACTTTCGGCGCAAGCTTTCATGGCGCAGGCTCCCGATGCGCGGCAATTTGCAGCGATGGAACAGGCACAGACGATACGCTTTGCATGGCTTCATCCGTCCTTTCGGGTTATCGATGCGCCGGGATCGGGACGGGAGGACGCCTTTGATAGACGAACACGAATTCGCCATGACGCGAGACATCGCGCTGGCCTTGCTGCAAGCGCACGGAAACCTGATCGGGACAGTGCTGTCGATGGTGGCAGAGCTCGACCTGCCAGCCGAAGTCGTGCGCGAATTCCTGACCAGGCTCGACGAAGCGAACGAAGCCACGATTGCCGAAAGCCCGGCGAAACACATTCTGGCGCAACAGCTGGCAACGCTTCAGGAATTTTACTTGCCCAGTGGTTCCTGAACCGCGCGACAAGCCGTTCTTCTGTGCCGTCAGGCCATGAAAGCGCATCCTTCATCGCACCGGCTCCTTCTGGAACGCCATCACGCCGCCTCCCCCAGCATCGGGTGCCCGGAATGCGGGCAATCGACGAAGGTGCAGGCCGCTGGCCGCGCGCCGTCAACGCGGCGCTCGCACACGTCGCAGATGATCAC
>VFQO010001307.1_pt1 | contig 19858 bp, 21 predicted proteins | sample 3512331 | NCBI WGS metagenome assembly VFQO01 (sample SAMN10412371, study PRJNA504923) | tailings metagenome | isolation source: Replicate 3 from Balatoc abandoned mine | place: Philippines: Itogon, Benguet | collected 2017-08-28
TGGTGCGGTCACGCGCGCAGGGCAACCCTTTCGGGCTCCGGCAGGCCGCCGGCCCTCGCCTGTTCCTGAAGCTGCTGCTTCAGCGCCGCCATTTCCTGCCCCAGCGCATCGAGATCGATGTCGGCCTTGCGCACCTGCGCGAACAGGCTGCCGCGCTGGCGTTCCTCCTCGTAAACGTGATGCTCGACCTGCTCCTTCAGCACGCTGACCTTGGCCTCGTAGAACTCCTCGCCCGGCTCTGCCCGCAACAGTGAGAGGATCAACGCCTTGGCGCTGTCATGCTCGACCTGGGCTTCGTCCATCATGTCGTCTTCCACCTTGTCGCGCACGGCAGGGTAGAAGACCTGCTCCTCGATCATGGTGTGGATGGTCAGTTCCTCGCAGATCTGGCGGACGATTTTCGCTTGCGCGGAAGCGCCGCGGGCGTTCTCGTATTTCTCGAACAGATCTTCGACCTTGCGGTGATCGTCGGCGAGCATCTGGAGCGCGTCGCGCTGTTGCGGCTGTTTGGCCATGGGGTGTTCCTTCGTTCTTCAGGGGGGAGGGGAAAGTTCAGGCGACCATCACGCCGGCGAGGTTCATCTCGCGGGTGAGCTTGCGGTTCTCGGCCTCGGACAGCCGTTCGCGCAGTGCGGGGAACAGCACGTCCTCCTCCTCGCGCATGTGTTCCTCCAGCGCCGTGCGCAGCTGTGCGAGCGTGGTGGCGAAACCGGCATCGGCCTTGTCCATCCGGCTCAGTTCGAAGAGCATCGCCTTGACCTGGCCATGCTCCTTGTTGAGCGCGCCCGTGGCATCCCCTGACTCGCGGGCCAGCATCGGGTAGATGACGTTTTCCTCCTGCAAGGCATGTTTGCCGATCATGTGCTTGATCGCGGCCAGCTGCACGGTGCGGCGCTGGGGGTGATCGATCGAGGTCGCCAGCAGCTTGTCGATCGCGGCGAGGGTCGCCTCATGTTCACGGGTCAGGCCCTCGCACCAGTCGCTCGCCATGGCGGTGGGGGCCTGGGTCACCACCTTGCGACCGAGGTTGGCGAGCGCGGCGACACCGGCTGTCACCAGCACGCTCTTGGCGGCGTTGGCGATGACACCGGCAGGCTCTTCATGGCGGGTCTTGCGGGCATGGGTGCGGGGCATGGGGTCTCTCCTAGGGTGCCGCCTTGTTCGATTCGGTGCGGCCCTGCCCCATTGTCGCCCGCCCCCCGCCGGGCAGCACACGCCTAGGTTAGTGCAGCCCGTTACCCTGCGCGGCACAGCGCGTCAGGCGGACCATCCGGCCCGTCAAGGAAGGCATCCCCATGGCAGCACGCGCCTATTGGTCGGGGCAGATCCGCCTCGCGCTGGTATCGATCCCGGTCGAAATCTTCGCCGCTACCAAGGCGGGCGCGGCGATCCGCTTCAATCAGGTCCACAAGCCCAGCGGCAAGCGCATCGCCTATGAAAAGGTCGTCCCCGGCATCGGCCCGGTCGACCGCGACGACATCATCAAGGGCTACGAGGTCGAAAAGGGCCATTATGTCCTCCTCGAAGAGCGCGAGATCGAGGCGGTGAAGATCGAAAGCAAGCGCACGCTCGAACTCGTGCAATTCGTCGAGGCTGACGAGATCGACCCGCTCTATTTCGAAAAGCCCTATTACGTCGCCCCCAAGGACGAACTGGCCGAGGAAGCCTTCATTGTCCTGCGCGAGGCGCTGCGCAAAGCGCGCAAGGTGGCATTGGGGCAATTGTCGGTGCGCGGCAGCGAAAAGCTTGTAGCGATCAAACCCTGCGGCAAGGGGCTTTTGCTGGAGACGCTGCGCTATGCCGACGAGGTCCGGCAGGGCCGCGCCTTCTTCGCCGATATCGACGATGCCAAGCCCGATGCCGAACTGCTCGATCTGGCCACCGCGCTCATCGACAAGCGCACCGCCCCCTTCGATGCGGGGGAGTTCGAGAACCGCTATGTCGAGGCCCTGAAGGCGCTAATCGCGAAGAAGGCGAAATCGAAGAGCGGCAAGGCCATCATCGAGGATGCGGGCGAACCCGCGAGCCGGGGCGGCAATGTCGTCGACCTGATGGCGGCGCTGAAGAAATCGGTGGGCAGCGAAGGCAGGGCCCCGGCCCGCAAGGCAGCCTCGGCAGGCAAGGCCAAGGGGGGCGGCAAGGCTGCCGCCACCAAGCGCAAGCGTGCATCATGATCCTCAATCCGCCGGTGCCCCTGTCAGGGCTGGAATTCGATCTGCTGTTGCGGCTGGGGATGGCGACGCTGCTCGGGCTGCTGCTGGGGCTCGACCGGGAGTTGCGCGGCCATGCCGCCGGCCTGCGCACCCACGGGCTGATCTGTCTCGCCGCCGCCGCGCTGACGGTCTCGGTGCTGGGCCTCTACACCTCGATGCCGATGGACAATGGCGATCCGCTGCGCCTGTTTGAGGCGGCGGGAGCCTTCGTCGGCATCGTCGGCGCGGGGCTTATCGTGTTCAACAAGGGCCAGGTGCACAACATCACCACCGCCGTTCATCTGTTTCTGACCACAGTGATCGGCGTCGCCTGCGGGGCCGCGCAGTGGCCACTGGTAGCGACCGCCGCGCCGATCGGGCTGGTGGTGCTATCGCTGCTCCCCTTCCTTGAACGCAAGGCCGCGAGGCACGGAATCAAAGGTGACAATGATGGCCCGGAAGCCTGATCCCCTCGCCGCCTATAATGCCAAGCGCGACTTCGCCCGCACCGCCGAGCCTGAAGGCAAGGCTGCGCCAGCCGGGGGCAACAGCTTCATCGTCCAGAAACACGCCGCGCGGCGGCTGCACTGGGATTTCCGGCTGGAGGTGAACGGAGTGCTGAAGAGCTGGGCGGTCACCAAGGGTCCGAGCCTCGACCCCGCCGTCAAACGCCTCGCCGTGCGCACCGAGGACCATCCGCTCTCTTACGCGACCTTCGAGGGCACCATTCCCAAGGGCGAATATGGCGGCGGCACAGTGATGCTGTGGGACCGCGGCATCTGGGTGCCGGTCGCGGGCAAGAGCACCGCCGATCTGGAGGACGGCCACCTCCACTTCACCCTTCAGGGCGAGCGGATGAAAGGCGAATGGATGCTGATCCGCCTGAAACCGCGCGCGGGCGAGAAGCGCGAGAACTGGCTGCTGCGCAAGGTCACCGACGAATATGCCGGTGAGGGCGATACGCTGGTCGAACAGGCACTCACCAGCGTTGCGACCGGCCGCTCCATGGCCGCGATCGAGGCCGGGGCGAAGCCCGACGTCCCCCCCGCCCCCAAGCCGGACGAGCGCCCTGCCAGACGCAAAACCACCAAACTCCCGGCCTTCCGCAAGCCGCAGCTGGCGACGCTGGTCGATGATGTCCCGGCCGGCAATGGCTGGATGCACGAGATCAAGTTCGACGGATACCGCGCGCTCGTGGCGGCAAGCGGCGACCGGGTGCGCATCTACACCCGTAGCGGACAGGACTGGACCGACAAGTTCGCGCCGCTCGTTCAGGCCATCGCCGCGCTCGATCTGCCGCCTGCCCTGATCGACGGCGAGATTGTCGCCCATGACACCGTGGGAAATCCCGATTTCTCCGCGCTCCAGGCCGTGCTGAAGCGCGGCCATGGCGCACAGGGCCCGGACGATGTGCTGGCCTTTCACGCCTTCGACCTGCTGGAACTGGATGGAGAAGACCTCGCCCCGCTGCCCAACATCGAACGCAAGGAACGGCTGGAGGCCCTGCTTGCCGGTGCGCCCTCGCCGATCCACGTCGCCGATCACGTGATCGGGGCGGGCGAGCGGCTGTTCGATACGATGTGCAGTGCCGGGCAGGAAGGGATCATCGCCAAGGCGCTGGACGCACCCTACGCCTCGCGCCGCAGCCGCAACTGGGTGAAGGTCAAATGCACGCGGCGGCAGGAGTTCGTGATCGTCGGCTACAAGGCCTCCACCGCACGCGGGCGCCCCTTCGCCTCGCTGCTGCTGGCGCAACACGAAGGCGGCGATCTGGTGCACAAGGGCAATGTCGGGACGGGGTTCGATGCCGATAGCATGGCGGAGCTTGCCGCACAGATGAAGCCGCTCGTTCGCAAGACCCCGCCCGTCGCGGCCGACCACGCGGCCGCACGCGGGGTGACGTGGCTGACACCCAAGCTCGTCGCCGAGATCGCCTTCACCGAATTCACCGCGGAGGGCCGCGTGCGCCATGCCAGCTTCATCGGCTTGCGCACCGACAAGCCCGCGAAATCCGTGAAGCCCGAGCGCCCCCGGCCCACTCCCGAACCTGTCCCCGCCATCGCCATCTCCAGCCGCGAGCGGGTGATCTTCCCCGACAGCGGCGAGACCAAGGGGGATCTGGCCGACTACTACGCCGCGATCGCTCCGCTGATGCTGCCTTTTATCGGCCATCGCCCGGTCAGCCTAGTGCGCTGCCCGCAGGGGCGCGCGCGCAAATGCTTCTTCCAGAAGCACGACAGCGGCTCTTTCGGCGATGCCGTGTGCCACATCCCGATCCGCGAGAAAGACGGCGGAACGGAGGATTACCTCTATCTCACCGACGCGCGCGGCATCCTGCAATGCGTGCAGATGGGCACGATCGAATTTCACACGTGGGGATCGCACAGCGAAGCCGTGGAGGCGCCGGACCGGTTGATCTTCGACCTCGATCCGGACGAGGGGCTGGACTTTGCCGATGTCCGGCAGGCCGCGCAGGATATCCGCGCGCACCTTGCCGATCTCGGGCTCGCCAGCTTCGCGATGCTTTCGGGCGGCAAGGGGGTGCATGTCGTGGTCCCCCTCACCCCCGGCCATTCGTGGGACGAGCACAAGGACTTCGCCCGCCGCTTCGCCGAGGCACTGTCGCAGGCCGAACCGGACCGCTTCACCGCAACCATGAGCAAGGCGAAGCGCAAGGGACGCATCTTCATCGACTGGCTGCGCAACCAGCGCGGCAGCACTGCGGTGGCCCCCTATTCCGCACGCGCCCGCGAAGGCGCGCCGGTGGCGGTGCCGGTCACATGGGAGGAACTCGGCGATTGTGCCGACGCACGGCCCTTTACCATCGGCGATACGGACGAACTGGCAAAGCGTGCCGCGTCCGGCGGGCTCAAGGGATGGGGTTTCGCCGCCCAGACGCTGCCCGCCCTGTAAGGCGGGTCAGCGGTTGAAGTGCAGGTAGTTGTTGTTGAACATCGCCACCCGCTTGAGCCGTTCGAGATCGCCGATCCGCAGCTGGCGGTCCGACAGCTCGATCAGCCCTTCGCGGCGCATTTCCTGCAACGTGCGGTTGAGGTGCACGAGGCTTAGGCCGTTCGCCTCGGCAAGATGGTTCTGGGTGATCGGCAGATCGAAACTGAGCCCCGTCGCCAGCCCCACCGCCTTGAGCCTGTAGTAAAGCTCGACGAACAGGTGCGCCAGTCGCTCCAGCGGCGACCGCTGCCCGATCGACAGCAGCCATTCGCGCTGGATCCCCGCCGAGACCATCTCGTGCCACAGCAGCGCGCGCAGCAGGTGCGGGCGCTGGTCGACCACCTCCTGAAACTGCTGCGGCTGGATCTCGAAATATCGCACTGCCGTCAGCGCGCCGATCGAATGGTCGAGTTCGGAGAGGATGTAGATGTTGAGGTCACAGAAATCGCCCGGCAGGAAAAAGCCGACAATCTGCCGCCGCCCGTCAGGCAGGTCCTTGTAACGGCACGCCCAGCCGGAAATCAGCAAGCGGATGACTGTCGGGTTCTCGCCCTCGCGCGCGATGTCGGTACGGGCCTCCGCGTGGCACACCGGGCCGGTCTCCAGCGTCGAAAGGGCACGCCGGTCAGACTCGTCGAGCATCATGTAGCGGCCAAGCAGGCGGAACAGGGGTTCGATCCCTGCGGAGGTCAGTGTCGGCATGGTCGTGATTCCAGGTTGGGACAGGCCCTGAGGCCCGTCGTTCTCTCAAGGCGAACACGCGCGCTGCGACACTAACCTTGGTGAATCACCTGAACAGCCCATCTGCGACTGGGCGTCGCAGCGATCGGCTGGAAAGACCCGAACGTGCGGTGAGGCGGTCAGTAGGTTGCGGGAGGATCGCTGGCGGGGAAGCTCTGGTCGCTGGCTTCGTCGACATCGGTCCACTCCTCTTTCGGGGGATCGCGCATCGCTTCCGGGCCGGCATCGCGGACAGGGTTGCGGCCATGTCCGGGTTGACCCTGGCCAAAGGCAGCGCGCGGATGGGTCCCGCTGCCGGCAGAGCGGCGGGACAGGGCATAGGCACCCGCACCTAGGGCGAACAGGGCAAGGATCAACCGCATGGGGCAATGGCTTTCGCAAGGGGAGGGATTACCCCGGAGCTTGGGCTGCGCTTGCCGCACCGTCCCTATCATGGGTTGCCCGCGATGATCACATCGTGCGGGGCTTTCGGCCTTCACAATCTATGTTAGTCAGTATCTTCTCCCGCCCCCATATGTACACGGCTGCGAAAGACCAACGGATGGCCGATTTTTCACCCGATCATGACACCAGCCTGTTCGGCGCCGCTTTCGATCTGTTGCCCGAGGCAGCCTGCATTCTCGCGCCGGTTGACACGGCGGAGGGGGAGGAGGCCGATTGGCGGTATCTCGCCAGCAACCGCATCCACGGCAAGCTGCTGGGCAATGCCGCTCTCGTCGGCCAGACCTTGCGCAGCGCCCACCCCGACATCGGCCCGGAATGGTTTCTTGATCTGGCCCGCGTGCTGGCCACGGGCAAGGCGGAAACGGCGATCCGCAACCACGCCGTCAAGCCGATCGTCTACGAGGTCGCGTTCTCGCCCCTGACCAGCACCGGGCGGTCTGCCGTCATGGTCCGCCTGCGCGACATCACCGGGGAACGCCATGACCGCGAGAGGCGGCGCGAGGCGGACGAGCGTTACAAGCTGCTGTTCGAGGCGATCGACGAAGGCTTCTGCATCATCGATGTGATCTTCGACGATGCGGGCAAGCCGGTCGATTACCTGTTCATCGAAGGTAATGATGCCTTCATCCAGCAAACCGGTCTTGTCGAGCCGGTCGGCAAGACCATGCGAACTCTCCAGCCCGATATCGAGGACAAGTGGAGCGCCACCTATGGCCGGATCGCCCTGTCCGGCGTTCCCGAGCGGTTCGAGAGCGAATCTCCGGCAATGGGGCGCTGGTTCGATGTCTTCGCCTTCCCCGTCGGCAACGCCGCGCCCTATCAGGTCGGCGTGCTGTTCCGCGATGTCGGCTCGCGCAAGACGATGGAACTGGCGCTGCGCCATAGCGAAAACCGGCTGCAATCGCTGATCGGGGCGACATCGGATCTGATCTTCCGCATGAACCCCGAAGGCACGCTGATGGAGCAGCTCGGCGGGGCCAACCTGCTCGGCGAGGTCGACGGACAGAGCGACTGGATCGAAGGCTTCGTTGCGCCGGGCGATCAGGGAAGGGTTCGCGCCGCTGTCGACGCGGCGATCAGTGCCAATACGCCAATCGAGATCGAGCACCGTTACATCCGGCCCGGCGGGGAAGTCGGCTGGCTCTATTCCCGCGCAGTGCCGGTGTTCGACGAGCAGCGCACGATCACCGAATGGTTCGGCATGGCGACCGATGTCACTGCCAGCCGTCTCGCCGAACGCCAGCTTGCCCATGGCGCGCAGATGCTCCGCGTGGCGAGCGAGATCGGCAAGGTCGGCCTGTGGGACTGGAACGTTGAGACCGGCGAGATCTACTGGTCGGACGAGCACTATCGCATGGAAGGCTACGAGCCGGGCGAGATCGAGCCGACCTACGAGGTCTGGGCCGAGCGTGTGCATCCCGATGACCGCGAGGCCGCCTCTGCCCTGATCGCGGCGGCGATGGAGAGCGGCGAGGACTACGTCAACGAATACCGCGTTTGTCACCGCAACGGCGATATCGTGTGGCTCTCGGCCCGCGGGCGGTTCCTGTATGACGAGCAGGGCAAACCGGTGCGGATGCTTGGCGCAATGATCGACACCACCCAGCGCCGCCGCGAGGAGGAATGGCAGAAGCTGCTGGTCGCTGAATTGCAGCACCGCGTGAGAAACCTCATCGGGATGGTGCGGTCGGTCGCGCGGCTTTCTGCCCCCAGCCACCGCCATGTTGACGACTATGTCGACCACCTGATCGGGCGCTTGCAGGCGATGGGCCGTACCCAGAGCACGCTGACCCGCTCACCCGGACGCAGTGTCGACCTGTCCGAACTGGTGCGGGAGGAACTGCTGGTCCATGCCGTGCAGCCCGACAAGTGCCACGTTGACGGGCCCGAAGTCGCGCTTTCCCCCCACGCGGCGGAGATCGTGACCCTGGCAATCCACGAACTCGCCACCAATTCGATCAAGTACGGCGCACTCGGCGATACCGGCTATATCCGGATCGTCTGGTCCAACGAAACGCGCGACGGCAAACCGTGGGTGAGCCTGCGCTGGCAGGAGACTACGCAACGGCGCAAGAGCAAGCAGACCCGCAAGGGCTTCGGCCGCAAACTGATCGAGGAGCGGGTGCCCTATGAATTGCAGGGCACGGGACGCTTCGCACTCCACGACACCGGCGTCCTGGCCGAACTCGAATTCCCGCTGTCGGACGCCGGCAGCATCCTCGACACCCGATCCTGACAGGTGATTCCGACATGCCCGATCAACCGCTCTCCGGCCGCCGCATCGTTATCCTCGAGGACGATTACTACCAGGCGCATGATTGCCAGGAAATGCTGGAGCACGCCGGCGCGAAGGTCGTCGCGATTTCAGCCACGATCCCCGATCTCGATGCGCTGCTCGCGCAAGGGCCGATCCATGCGGTGCTGATCGATATCAACCTCGGCCACGGGCTGTCGTTCGATTTCGCGCGCGAGTTGAAGGCCCGGGCGATCCCCTTCGTGTTCCTGACCGGTTATGATGCGGCAATGCTGCCCGATGACCTGACCGGCAGCGCCTATCTGAGCAAGCCGGCGGATTGCGGGCGGATCGTGAACGCCCTGGCGAGCCATGCAGGGGGCACCCGCTAGGCTCGCCGCGCTACAGGCGGAAAAACATCTGCGTCAGGCTGCAGCGATGCGCAGCCGCTCCTGCTCGCGCAGAGTCTGCACGCGCGGGGCGAGGTAGGAACTGTCGAACCCGGCAATCTGTTGCAGCGTGCGCAGATCGTGGATCGTCAGCTGCTTGGATCGCAGGGTGATCAGCCCTTCCTGCCGCAGCTGCTGGAGCTTGCGGTTGATGTGCACCGGGGTCAGGCCCAGCACGTCGGCCAGATCGTCCTGCGTCAGCGGGAAGTAGATCTGCTGGCTCTGATGGCTGTCCACCAGCGACAGCCGGTAATGCGCCTCGCAGATGAGGTGGGCCATCCGCTCCAGTGCGTCACGCCGGCCGACATTGACCACCCACGATGCGAGCACCGCGTTCTCCATGCAGCCGTAAGACCGCATCGCTTCACCGATGGCCGGGAAGCGGTCGATCAGGCGCCGCATATCGGCGTGCATGATGTTGACGATCTTGCAGGGGCTCAGAGTGATCACTTCCTCGATCGCGATGCCGTTGGGCGAACAATCGAAGTAGAAGGCATCGCCGGGCAGCAGCAGGCGGGTGATCTGCCGCGCGCCATTGCGCAGGATCTGATAGCGCGCCGCCCACCCGCTAAGAACCACGGGGAAGGAGTGCATTTCGTCGCCATCGCGCGACAGATACTTCTTGGCGCCGATATCCCGGGGCTGGCGGCAGAGTTCCTCCACCGCCTGGATTTCCTGGTCACCCAGTTCGGCAGCGTGCATAAGTCGCAGCAGGAAGGCGTTGAACATGCGCTTGCTCCTTGGTGTGTTGCGGGAATTGCACTGTCCCCGATCAGCACCTGTATCTCTCGATCAAAAGTTATCCCGTTTGTCGAATCGACTGCGGTTCACCCCGAAAATGCCGCGTGTTATCGTGGAAGTATTCGCGAGCAGACCGCCAGAGTAAAGGCCGCGCGCTTTTGCGGCAAGATTGCAATGCTTTGCAGTAGTATTCTTGCGCATCTGCCACGCTGTCGATTCGCAAGCCGAAGCCAAAAGGATGCATCGACAAGGCGCCACCTCGAGAAGGCGGGTCGCCGATCGTGGGTAATGCAGGATAGGGGGCCTCCGCGGCCCGCCTGTCACCTTCAGGACAGACCCCGGAACAACGCCAAATCTTCCGGGATCTCACAACCTGAAAGGACCAAGACATGGCGAACGAGCGCAACCAGAACCGCGAGAGCCAGAGCCACCGCAGCGGCCGTGAGGAGCAGATGCAGCAGGGCAACGACAACCATCGCGGCCAGAGCGGCTCCGACTGGGATCGCGGCGATCAGCGCGGCTACGGCCACAGCAACTACAGCCAGAACGACGACCGGCGCGGCGGCGGGCAGTATCAGCAGGATCAGGGCTCATACGGGTCGCAGGGCGGCTATTCCGCTCAGAGCGGACAAGGCGGCTATGGCCAGGACAATTATGGCCAGGGCGGCTTCAGTCAGGGCGGCTATGGCGGTCAGGGCAGTTACGGCCAGAGCCAGGGTGGCTACGGCAGCCAGAGCGGATACAGCGGCTATGGCGGCCAGAGCGATTATGGCGGTCAGGGTGGCTACGGCGGCGGACGCGGCGGCTTTGGATCGAGCGGTCAGGGCGGGCAGAACGCCATGATGGGCGGCGGGCAGCATGGCCAAAACCACTACGGACAAGGCCAGATGGGGCAACAGGGCCAGTATGGTCAGGGTCAGGGCCAGCAGGGCCATCACCACGACCACAGCTACAGCCAGTGGCGCCAGCGCCAGATGGACCAGTTCGACACCGACTATAACGAATACCGCCAGCAGCAGCAGGACGAGTTCAATTCGAAGTTCGACGAATGGCGCCAGAAGCGCCAGAGCGAGGGTCAGTCCGGCGCGGGCGGCTCGTCCGGCACGGGCAGCCAGACCCCGGGCAAATCGGGTTCGAGCGCAAGCTGACAGGACGGCGCCGGGCATGCCTCCGCCCGGCGCTGCCCCCCGGACCGCGCCCCTGCCATCCAGCCGAGGCGCGGCTTTTCATGTCAAAAATCTGATCGGCGCGATCACAGGTCCGAAAATCTGTAAATAACAGCAGATATAACGCAGGTTAGGGCGTGCGGGGCGTGCGTCGGGCAGCATTTCATGACCCGGGGGTATCCCGATCCCTCTGGTGACTCGATGGCCGGGCGCGCGTTAGGTTTCCACCTCGCCCGGTTATTGCCCCAAAAACCACTCCCCGCCCAGCGATGGGCGGGTTTTTTTGTATCCGCCCGCCTGCCCGGTGCGCAGATGTAGCAACGCCCGCGAGACCGACCTCGGAAGGTGGATCTCGCGGGCGTTCCCCGGGCAGTGCGGTGGGTCGCGGACCGCACCGGGCGGGACGGGTTCAACTGCGATCGAAACGCTCGAAATATTCGCGGAATTCGATGCTCATCCGCTGCCGCGCCTGAAGCGGCGCATAACGGATCACGTCGGGCAGCCAGCTGCCTTCTTCCTGATAGACGTGCTGCTGCACGGCGCTTTCGATATGGTCGAGCTTCTCGTGCCATTCCTGCGAACCCGGCGCCAGTTTCTGGAGCGCGGCGAGCTGCACCTTGGTCATGGCATGCTCTTCATACGCCATGCCGGCATGGGCCTTGCTCGAATGCTCGGAAATCTCCGGATAGATCACCGCTTCCTCGGCCATGGAATGCGCGTTGAGCAGCACGGCCAAGTCGGCGATGGCAGTCTGGGCGGCCGGCCCGCGCGCCTTCCGGGCTTCGGCGAACAGCCCTTCGATGCGGCGGTGATGGGCGAGAATCTCCTCGGCAAAGGGTTCGTTGACCGCCAGTTCCTGGATCTGCGCGCGGGCCTCGGCGCGCTGTTCGTCGGAGGCGGCCGGCGCAAGCGCCGCGGCAATACGGTCGAGAAAAGACATGGGGAACCTTTCCGTGATTCCAGAGGGGTTTGCTGGTCCGGACCACCCTAGGCACCGGCAATCCGGTGGCCACCGCCTGCGTTCCTATCCGGCGTTAATGTCCGCCCTCGCCGCGTCCGTCATGGCGCGCCTCCGCCATGACGACGTTTTCCTCTCTCGCGCTGCTTCTCGATTTCGATGGCACGCTGGTGCCGACCGCACGGACCCCCGATGCCGTGGCGGTTTCCGATGATCTGCGCGCACTGATCGCGGCGGCGGCAGAGCGGCTGGAAGGGCGGCTTGCGATCGTCAGCGGGCGTTCGCTCGAACAGCTCGATGCCCTGTGGGGAAGGGCACTGTGGCCGCTGACGGTCGCCGCCAGCCACGGCCTGGAACTGCGCCACGACGGTCGCCGCCGCGCCCCGCCCGAGGCCGGCATCTTCGCCCGCCTCGCCCGGGAAGCGGAAAGCCGTTTCGGCGCGCGCAACGGCGTGGTGATCGAGGTGAAGAGCTTCGGCCTCGGCCTTCACTACCGCCTCGCTCCGCGTCTCGGGGACAGCGTCGGGCGCTGGGCCAGAGACCTCGCCGACGAGCATGGGCTTGTCATCCAGGAAGGCGACATGGTGTTCGAACTGCGCCTGCCGGGGGCGGACAAGGGCGATGCGGTGCGCGCGATCATGGAGCTTGCGCCCTTCGCGGGGAGCACGCCTGCCTATGTCGGCGACGATTTCACCGATATCGCCGCCATCACCGCCGCCCGCGCGCTCGGCGGCCGGGGCTTCGCGGTCGGCGGGCGGATTGCCAGCCACGCCGATGCCGCACTGGCCGATCCCGCCGCGGTCCACGGCCGAATCCGCGCGCTGGTGGACGGCGGGACGCAGGCTTTCATCACATAGGCGGTATTTTGTCCGCGAGGCTTGGGCGAAGGCAGAAGGGCGCCACCCCCGGGCACCCCGCCGCAACCCAAAGGCCCAGCATGTCCCGCCTCATCGCCGTATCGAACCGCGTCCAGATCGAGACCGAAGGAGAGAACGCCAACCGCGGCGGGCTCGCCGTCGCACTCGCTGCGGCGCTCCGCCAGAGCAACGGCATATGGTTCGGCTGGTCGGGCGAGCAGACCGAGGAATTCACCGGCCAGATCGCCTTCCGCCGCGCCGACGGGGTCGCCACCGCCACCATCGATCTCGAAGCGCAGGACATCGACGAGTATTACAACGGCTTCGCCAACCGCACCCTGTGGCCGCTGTTCCACTACCGGCTCGACCTGACCGAGATCGCGCGCGATTTCGCCGGGGGCTATGCGCGGGTCAATGAACGCTTCGCCGAAACGCTTGCCCCGCTGATTGCGCCCGATGATCTGATCTGGGTGCACGATTACCACCTGATGCCGCTCGGCAGCCGGTTGCGGGAACGCGGCTTTGCCAACCGCATCGGCTTCTTCCTGCACATCCCGTGGCCTCCGCCAAGCCTGCTGATGTCGCTGCCCGGCCACCGCGAGCTGGCCGAAAGCATGCTCGATTACGACGTGATCGGCTTCCAGTCCGATGAATGGCGGCAGGCCTTCATCGACTATGCCACCGTCCAGTTCGATGCGACCATCACGGGCGATTACCTGACCCTCGGCCAGCGCCGCACCCGGCTGCTGGCATGTCCGATCGGGCTGGATATCGAGGACTTCGGAGGCGCGGTGCACTCGATCGCGGCCAAGCAGGCCGAAAGCCGGCTGGTGGTCAGCGCGGTCGGGCGCGACATGATCGTCGGTGTCGACCGGCTCGATTACTCCAAGGGATTGCAGGAACGCTTCGCCGCCTACGAGCTGCTGCTGACGGGCCGCCCCGAACTGCGCGAGAAGGTCTCGCTCCTCCAGATCGCCCCGCCCTCGCGCGGGGATGTGGCGGCGTACCGGCAGATCCGCGAGGAGCTGAGCGCCCTGTCGGGCCGGATCAACGGCGAATTCGCCTCGATCGACTGGGTACCGATCCGCTATGTCAATCAGGGCTATTCGCGCGACGAGCTGTTCGGCATCTACCGCGGCGCGCGGGTCGGCCTTGTCACGCCGCTGCGGGACGGGATGAACCTCGTCGCCAAGGAATACGTGGCCGCGCAGGACCCGGCAAACCCGGGGGTGCTGGTCCTGTCCTGCTTTGCCGGGGCCGCCGCACAGCTGACCGAGGCGGTGATCGTCAACCCCCACTCGATCGAGGAAATGGCCGACGGCATCGCCCGCGCGCTCGCCATGCCGCTGGCCGAGCGGCAGGAACGCCATGCGGCGATGCTGGAAACCATTACCCGCCACGATGTGCGCTGGTGGTCGCAAAGCTTCATGGAAGCGCTTGCCGAAGACCCGGCGCCCGTCCCCGGCAAGGTCGCCCGGCTGGCCGGCGCCGGCATCACCCAGGGCTAGGCTGCACCCCGGACAGCAAAACCCCCGCGCGGCCGGGATCTTCCGCGCGGGGGGCCGGTGATGATGGAACAGACCGCCTGCCAATGCGGCGGGGCCTAATCCATCGTCGCGCCCGGCGTGCCGCCTGTCGCACTCGGGCTCGGCGAATTCTGGTCGAGCCATTCGGCATGCATCTGCACCGCCGGAATGGCGCCTTGCGCGAACTGGCGCAGTTCGGCGTTGTCACCGGCCGCGCCATAGGACTTGAGCAGCGCCAGCGCCTTGCGATGGGCGGCGGTCTGCTGGCTGAGATACTCGCGGTCGAAATCCGGACCGCTCATGGACTTCAGGATATCGACCTGCGCGCGGTGCTCGGCATCCAGCGTCTCCGGCATGGCAAGGTTCTGACCGGCCTGACCGGCCTGTGCGGCCGCCTGCTTCAGCGCCTCGGTGGATTTGGTGTGATCGTCGATCATCATTTGCGCGAACTGGCGGGTCGGCGTGCCATCGGCCCGTTCGAGCGCCACTCTCGCGGCGGCGATCTCGTACATGTCGGACATCGCGACCGCTTGTGCGAATTCTGCGGCGGCGGGGGGCTGTTCGCCGGTCATGCCGTCAGCATCGACAGACATTGCAGTCTCCGACGGGGTGGGCTGGTCCTGTGTGTCAGGCCCGTTGCAGGCAGTCACCGCCAGCAGGCTCGCGGCTGCCAATAGTGCGTTGCGCATTGTAAATCCTTTCAGCTCTCAATCCCCTGAATGCCCTGTTCCGCGCCGTGATAGAGACCGCGCGCAGGGGGCGAATTCACACAGGTCACTGACGCGCATTAGCCGCGCGGGAAGCGCGCCGCCGCTGCGCAAATCCTTGCCGAGTATAGGGAACCCGCCACTCAGGTGGCCGACAATCGCCTGCAATGAGGGGGACGGAACACGAAGGACAAGGTGCCATGCAAGAACACGTCGCTTCCCCCTCCCCCCCCTGCTTCAGCGCCGAAATGACCGCATCCCTGCCCGCGTTGCGCAGCTTCGCGCGATCGCTGTGCCGGCAGGGCGACATGGCCGATGATCTGGTGCAGGAGACGATGGTTCGCGCATGGTCATCGCGTCATACCTTCCTGCCGGGCAGCAAGTTCCGTCCGTGGCTGTTCACCATCCTGCGCAACCAGTTCTACAATGCGGTGAGGAAGCAGGCGCGGCTGGTGGCGTGGGAGCCCGAAGCGGCCGAGCGATTGCTGGTGCAGGCCCCCGATCAGGAAGAACGCCTGCATGTCGCCGATATCGAGGGGGCCTTGCAGCAACTGCCCTCGGGCCAGCGCGAGATGCTGTTGCTGATCGCCGGCGCAGGGCTGAGCTACGAGGAGGCAGCCGAGGCCGCCGACTGCAAGCTCGGCACGGTCAAGAGCCGCATCAACCGTGGCCGCGCAGGGCTGCGCGCGATCATCGAAAACGGCGAGAGCCTGCCCGAGGCGTGAACGAAGATGCGGGCCCGCCCCCTGGGGGATGGGCCCGCATACAGGCGGGGCGCGGCGTGTGCCGTGCGTCGCGCCCCGCCTGATATCTGCCGGACTAACCCCTTATTGCGGGGCCATCTTTTCGGCCTGTTCCTCCACGGCTTCCGCCTTGGCATCGGCGCTTTCGCGCACGGCATCGGCCTTGTTCTCGAGGTTCTGTTCGGCGGTCGAGTCCACCCCGTCGACGGTCTGGTCGAGCTCGTCGGCGCGGTCTTCCATCGCGTCGGCGGTGGCTTCGCCCTGCGCTTCGATAGCGTCGGCGCGTTCCTCGGCCCGTTCTTCGGCGGGGCTGTCGCAACCGGCGAGGCCGGTCCCGGCCAGAGCAATGGCGGCGATCGCTGTGAGATTGATTTTCATGGGTATTTCTCCGGTTTAGCGGACCGAGCCGCGACGAAACAGGTTGACGATGGCGAGCAGCACCAGCGCCCCGAGGAAGGAGACCACCAGCGCGCTGATCGAGAAATCGCCCGCAGTGATGTTCCCGCCGCCGATCAGCGGATTGATCAGGAAGCCGGCGAGCAGCGCACCGACCACGCCGACCACGATGTTGAGGAAAATGCCCTGCTGGGCATCGGTCCGCATCACCATGCTGGCCAGCCATCCGAGGATGCCGCCGATGATGATGATCAATATGAGATTCATGAGCTTTCTCCTTGTCGATCGAGGGTCCGTCCGCGCAGGGCCGCTGGTCGGCCGCGCGCCGGTTGGCTTCGACAGGTCCTGCCTGACAGGGTGGGGGGCGGGCGCCCTCACCTATGTTGTGGAGGATGCAACACTGCCTGCGCCGAACGGGAGGCGGTTGCGCGATGTTTCATGTGAAACATCTGCACAATGCCGCAAAAGACAGGGGGCAGACGGGGTGTAGCGAGGGTCTGGAGGGGGTGTAGAGGGGGGGTAGAGCGGGTCTAGCCCCGCTTGAGGAACAGGTAGAGCGCCCCTTCCCCGCCGTGCCGGATATGCGCACGCCGCACCGCGGTGATCGCCCCCGCATGACGGCTCGCGGCCAGCCAGTCGAGCAACTTGGCGCGGATCGCCCCGCGCCGCACCATGCGGTCAGCAGGGTCGACCGGGCGTTCGCGCCCCGCCACCACCAGCACCACCCGCGCGCCCATCGCGCGGGCCTGATCGATCCCCGCCATGATCCGGTCATAGGCGGTATCGAGCGTGTGGCCATGCAGGTCGAGCGTCAGATCGGGCTCCACCCGCCCGCCCTTCACCCGGCGGTCCCAGTGGGAATCGAGGCCTTTCTGATCCTCCCCCTTGAGCGGAGGGGGACCCGCCAATGGCTGGTGGAGAGGCGGGCGCGGTTTGACGAACGGGGCTTTCGGAGTGGGCTTGGCGGGTTTCACGAACTTGCCCGGTGGAGCGGGAGCGCCGGCCTTGCCCGCCCCTCCACCACCATCGGTGGTCCCTCTACCTTGAAGGGGAGGACTGGGGCGCTTCTTGCCCGGCAGCGGCTTGACGCTCGCGGCGAGGTGCGCCCACGCCGCTTGCTCACCGATCGAAAGCCCCCGCGGTGTTCTCGTCATCGCTGGCCTGCAAGGCGCGCCGCAGCGTCCCTCGGCAACAGCACATAGGCGCGCCCGCGCCCGCTCATCCCGCCCGCGATCCGGCGCGCGTCCTCACCCGCACCCCAGAAAGTGTCGAACCGGTTCGCGCCCTTGATCGCCCCGCCGGTGTCCTGCGCGACCCACAGCCCGTTGGCCTCGCGCCGGTCGAGATCGAGCCACACCGGCGCACCCAGCGGCACGAAGGCCGGGTCTGCCGCGACCGAATGTTCGCGCCGCACCGGCACGCCGAGCGCGCCCAGCGGGCCATCGCCCTTCAGTTCGGTGAAGAAAATCCAGCTCTTGTTCAGGCGCATCAGATCACGCCCCTCGCGCGGGTTTTCGCGGATATAGGCCATGATCCCCTGCATCGATCCGGAATATTGCCCCGGCCCGCTGCCCAGCAATCCGCGCTCGCGCATGACCCCGCCGATGCCGACATATTCGCGCCCGTTCTGCCCGGCATAGCCGATCCGGATCACCTCGCCTTCAGGCGTGATGAGGCGGCCCGATCCCTGGATCTGGAGGAAGAAGAATTCGACCGGATCGGCCGCGTAAGCGATCACCTGCGCCTTGCCGTTCAGGGCCCCGTCCTCGATCGCCGCACGGTCGTGGTAGAGAACGAAACGGCCCGCCTCGTCATAGCGGCCCAGGGGCGGGCGGCCGGTGCGTTCGGAGGCCGGAACATCATCCGGCCAGCCGCGCACCAGATCGGAGGGCATGGCATAGACCGGCACTTCGTATCCCGGGCGGCGGGTGCGGCTGCCGGCAATCTCGGGCTCGAAATAGCCGGTGGCGAAGGCCTTGCCATCGCCCACCTGCACGGGGGTGAATTCTTCCGCGAAAAACGCCCGCGCCCGCACCAGCGAAGCCGCACGCGCCCGCTCGCACGGGCCGCGCCAGTCTTCGCGGCGGGTGAGGCCGCTGGAATCATCGCGGGCGAGCAGCCGCGGGCAGGATTCGATGAAGCTGGCGAGCGCCCCGCGCGCGTCTGCATCGCTGACCGACAGTGCTGCGAGCGACGGCCCGATCGCCACACCCGTCAACACCGCATTGGCGGCGACCGGCGCAACCGGCGCGGTGACGACCGCGGGGGGCGGCAGGCTGCCCTGCGGGATCACCCGTCCGCACGCCGCCAGTGCCAGCAGCATCGCCACAGCAAGCACCGCGCGCATCGTCAGCTCCTTGTCGGGGGCCCTCGCGGGGCCGCGAAATCAACCCCGGATCAGGCCCGGATCAACCCTCGTCGGTTTCGTCGAGCAGCCAGTTGGGATCGCGCGCAGCCACATTGCGCGAGAAGGTCCAGACATCGCGGCTTTCGATCGCATCGTCGAGCGAACCGGCGATGACGGTGCCATCCTTGTCGCGGGTGACTGCGGCAATATCGGCGACGAACAGCAACGCGATGCGCGCCATGCGGCCATCGAGCGCGGCCGAATGGACGCGCACTTCCTCGATCCGGATCAGCGTGTTGTCGAGCGTTTCGCCCGCCGCCTCGCGCGCATCGAGCGCGGCGATGAAACCGGCATAGACATCATCGTCGCACAGTTCGCGCAGAGTCTCGCGGTCGCCCGTCCAGAAGGCTTCGAGGATCATGCGATAGGCACCCTTGGCCCCTTCGAGGAACTGGGCGAGGTTGAACTTGCTGTCGGCGGCAGCGATTTCGCGCAGCGCGCGTTCGACCGCGGGCATCACGCCTTCAAGCTCTGGCGCGCGCGGCGGGACCACGGGTGCGGGCATGGCGGCGGGGCGGATCGCGGGCGTTTCATCGGTGTCGAACCGCTGCACCACCGGCTCCTCCTCCTGCTCGGCACGCCGGCCGAGCACCGAATAGAGGCGCAGGCCGAGGAACGCGGCCACCATGGCGAGGAGAACGATTTCGAGCACTATACCAATCCGATCGTCACATCTGGCGCGCGCGCGGCGGAAGCCGCACTGCCCAAGGGAACATTACCCTGCCTTAAATAGGGTCTCATTACAATTCGCCAACGCCCGATAGGTTGCCGCGCGGGGCAAAAGGCCGCGGCGCCCTGCGGTTGCGGTTGCGGCGTGGTTGCGGGAGGCCTGCGCCCCTGCTAGGCGCAGCCACGCATGGATGCGCGCCCGAAGGTGCATGCGGCGCATCATCCGTTGACCACTTTGCTTCACTCCTGACTTTCGAAAGACAAGCATCCCATGGCCGAAGAAGAAGGCGTTCTCACCAACCTCGACACCACCGATGCGAGTGGCCCGCAGCCGAACGGCGCCGACACCAGCCCGGCCGTGGGGATCATCACGCAGTATGTGAAGGACCTTTCGGTCGAGAACCCGGCTGCGCCCGATGTGTACCAGTGGCCCGAGCCGCCGCAGATCGATGTGCAGTTCAACATCGGCGCCGAACCGATCGGCGAAGGCGTGCACGAAGTGACGCTGAAGCTGACCCTCACCGCGACCTCGCAGCGCGGCACGATGTACATCGTCGACCTCGCCTATTGCGGGCTGATCGGCATGCGTTACGTGCCCGAGGATCAGGCCCACGCCTTCCTTTATGCCGAAGCGCCGCGCCTGCTGTTCCCCTTCGCCCGCCGCGTGGTGGCCGATG
>VFQO010001308.1_pt1 | contig 19822 bp, 25 predicted proteins | sample 3512331 | NCBI WGS metagenome assembly VFQO01 (sample SAMN10412371, study PRJNA504923) | tailings metagenome | isolation source: Replicate 3 from Balatoc abandoned mine | place: Philippines: Itogon, Benguet | collected 2017-08-28
AGCTGAGCCGCCCAGTGACTGCTCACGGACAGGCGCCGCAAGGCGTCCTGGTCGTGCCGCCCGGCGGGTGTTTCCTAAATGCCCACACCCGTCGGGCGCGTCTCTGGTCGTGAGCTCGCGCAGGCTTGCAACCGTTCCCCGCGCCCCCTTCCTTCTGACCCGGAACCATTCAAGCCGAGCCGTCGATTCGCTCGTCAGCCAAACACCCCGATCTCGGCTTGACCTTGCCACGGTGGGAAGGAGTAAAGCCATCCTCCCGGTTTTGCCGTGGGATGTCGTTACAACCAATCTCAGGAGATCCTCGTGAACATCGGCCAGGCCTCAGCCGCTTCGGGCGTCTCAACGAAGATGATCCGCTACTATGAGCGGACCGGCCTCATCAAATCCGCCGATCGATCCGCAGCGGGCTACCGCGTCTACACCAAGAGCGACGTTCACACGCTCCAGTTCATCCGTCGCGCACGCGACCTCGGCTTCTCCGTGGCACAAATCGAAGATCTCCTGACCCTCTGGAACAACCGAGAGCGGGCAAGCCACGACGTCAAGGTACTCGCCATGGAGCATGTCGAGCAGCTCTGCGCCAAAGTAGCGGAGATGGAGGCGATGATCGCCACGCTGAAGCACCTCGCTGAGAACTGCACCGACGACGATCGGCCCGATTGCCCAATCCTCAAGGATCTCGCTGAGGGCCGCCACGGGGAATGCGCCTCGCCGCCCGAAAATCGCTTCGGCGTAGCAAGGGTCGGGTGAGCGCCAGCCATGCTCTTCCGCCAGCTCTATGAACCCGAGTCCTCCACCTATACGTACCTCATCGGGTGCGAGGAAACCGGAGAATGCGTCCTTATCGATCCAGTGCTGGAGGCGGCGGAGCGCGACCTGACGGTCGTCCAAGAGCTGGACCTCCGCTTGGCAATGACGATCGAGACCCACATCCATGCTGACCACGTCAGCTCCGCCGCTCGCTTGCGCTCACTTACCGGCTGCAAAGTCGCCTATCCCGCCATGGAGGGCCTCGCCTGTGCGGATATCGGCATCAAAGAAGGAGAGCCGGTCGCTGTGGGGAGCCTATCGCTACGGCCGCTCTTCACACCAGGGCACACCGACACACATCATAGCTACCTGCTCGAGCAGGGCGGTCAGGCACGGGTCTTTACGGGCGACGCCCTGCTCATCGACGGGTGCGGTCGCACGGACTTCCAGAATGGCAGCGCGGACATCCTTTACGGCTCGATCCACAGCAAGATTTTCGCCCTTCCCGACGACACCCTCGTCTACCCGGCTCACGACTATCAGCACCGTCATGTCTCCACAGTGGCTCAAGAGCGGGAGCGGAATCCCCGGCTGGGAGGCGGCAAGACGCTGCCGGAGTTCGTCGAAATCATGGCGAGCCTCGACCTGCCCTATCCAAAGAAGATCGATACAGCGGTCCCTGCTAATCTTCTTTGCGGTGAGAGCCCTGATGGCACCGCTTGGGTCGAGGGCAAGGCAAAGCAGGGATAGCAGGTCGCCTGCTTGCTGCATCGGCCAGGCGAGCCCAAGCGCGGAATTGCCGCTCGTAACATCTCACTAGATCAGGGATACTCATGCGACCCTCCCGTAAGCGAAAGCTGCTTCTCTGGGCGTTGGTAGCGCTCCTGCTCCTCGTGATCGCCGGCTCGATCGAATACCGCTACCGCTTCAGAGACTCCTTCTATCGAAGCCTCACAGCCGACCCTTACGTGCCTTGCCCTGAGGGAACTCGGCCGGTGCCGGAGCAGCGGCATATATGTGAGCGCGTTGGCCCCAAGCTAAAGCTGTAGCCCCTAGGTGCTGACCGTACTCGTACGTCGGCGAACGGGCGCCTAAGGCGAGGCCGCCTCGTTTGATCCGGAACGAGGCGAGGCGCTGCGGTTATGGAAGTGCATGGCCCGGTTCGCCTGAGACTGTCGCTTGAGCCAGCGGGATGGGACCGCGTCCTCCGCCACGCTGCGGCGCCGCCGCTGGACCAAATGTGCGACTCCAATCCCGCCGCCGATCAATGCGGCTCCTCCGAGAGCCAATTTCAGCCAGGTGTTGCGCACCATCTCAGGCCCTCCGTCCCGCATCCCCTGCACCAGGCGCAGGCGAGAAATACTTCTCGTATTTACCCGCTTCTCCATTCCTCTCATCCGCATCCGCCGGCGGCACCCCCTTCCGGGTGATGTTCGGCCATTGCGGAGCATAGGTGGCGTTCAACTCGCGCCAGAAATCGATGCCTGCCTCCGTGTCAGGCAGGATTGCCTCGGCCGGGCACTCGGGCTCGCAAACGCCGCAGTCGATGCACTCGTCCGGATTGATGGCGAGCATCGCCTCGCCTTCGTAAAAGCAGTCGACGGGGCACACTTCCACGCAATCCATATATTTGCACCGGATGCAGTTCTCCGTGACGACATAAGTCATGGAGCTACCGACGCTTGAGCGGTCGGTTGGTTCACCTCGTTTGCCCCGCGAGCTCCCAATCGACGGCGACTCAACACGTGACGAAGGTCAGTGGGGATCATTGGACACAGAGCCTGATCACCGCGTTTCATTTTGCGGTCTACAGCCCCTTGACCTTCCCATGGTGGGAAGCCGCATCTCGTGTCTCAGACACCAAGGATCATCAAATGGCCGATCATAGCTGCTGCTCTTCCAACACTGCGACTCCCTCGCGAGACACAGCTCTTCACGAGGTGAAGGATCCAGTCTGTGGGATGACCGTCGACCCGGCAACGGCCAAGCACCAGCATGAGCTCGGCGAGACCAAATACTATTTCTGCAGCGCCGGCTGCAAAGCGAAGTTCGCCAGCAATCCGGACCGCTACCTCAATCCGGCCGGAACTGACCCTGCCGTGCTTCACCCGGCGATGGGCACGCTCCCGCAGGCTGCAGAAGGCAGCGTCTGGACCTGCCCAATGCATCCGGAGGTTCGTCGATCCGGTCCTGACAGCTGCCCGATTTGCGGCATGGCACTGGAACCCCTTGAGCCCACTTTGGACGAGGGCCCGAACCCTGAGCTGATTGACTTCACGCGCCGTTTCTGGGTCTCTGCCATTCTCTCGCTACCGCTGCTGGTGCTCACCATGGGTGCCGATCTGTTCGGCTGGCGGATACTTCCGCCTCGCACTTCCTCCCTAGTGCAGCTTGCGATTGCGACCCCTGTAGTCCTGTGGGCGGGGTGGCCCTTCTTTGAGCGCGGCTGGGCGTCAGTGAAGACGCGCAACCTCAACATGTTCACTCTGATCGCAATCGGTGTCGGAGTGGCATACGCCTACAGTGCCTTTGCAGCGCTGTTCCCCGGCGCCTTCCCGCCCTCCTTCCGCTCGCACGAGGGCGAAGTCCCGATCTACTTCGAAGCAGCGGCGATCATCACCGCCCTCGTTCTCCTCGGCCAGGTGCTGGAGCTTCGCGCGCGAGCAGCCACCGGACAGGCTATACGTGCTCTCCTGGGGCTGGCGCCCAAGACGGCTCGCATTGTTCGGGAGAACGGTCTGGAGGAAGACATCGACCTGGAGCTCGTCCAGGTGGGCGACGTGCTCCGCGTCCGACCGGGCGAGAAGGTGCCCGTCGACGGCGTCGTCCTCGAAGGACGCTCGAGCGTGGACGAGTCGATGCTCACTGGCGAGCCGGTCCCCGTCACAAAGACGGAAGGCGATCCCGTCACCGGCGCGACCGTCAATGGAACCGGCGCGCTGCTCGTGCGCGCCGAGCGTGTTGGTCAGGACACCATGCTATCGCAGATCGTCCGCATGGTCGCTGACGCTCAGCGTTCCCGGGCACCGATTCAGAGCTTGGCGGACAAGGTCTCAGGCTGGTTCGTCCCCGCCGTTGTCTTCATCGCGCTCCTGTCATTCGCGATCTGGTCGATCTTCGGTCCCGCGCCCGCAATGGGCTTCGCTCTCGTCAACGCGGTCGCGGTTCTAATCATCGCCTGCCCCTGCGCCCTCGGACTGGCAACGCCCATGTCGATCATGGTCGGGACCGGACGCGGCGCTCAGGCAGGCGTCCTCGTGAAGAATGCCGAGGCGCTCGAGCTGATGGAGAAGATCGACACCCTCGTCATCGACAAGACCGGCACCCTGACGGAAGGCAAACCCCGGCTCGTCGCCGTCCATGCGACGGGCGACACCAGCGAGGAAGACCTGCTTCGCCTTGCGGCAGCGCTGGAGCGCGGAAGCGAACACCCGCTCGGCGAGGCGATTGTCGCGGCCGCGCATGAGCGAGGGTTCTCGCTTCCCGACACGAGCAACTTTGAGTCCCACACCGGCAAGGGCGTCACCGGGCTCGTCGACGGGCGACAGGTTGCACTGGGCAACGCCGCCATGATGACCGCCGCACGCGTCAACGCAGGCGCCGTGCAGGAACAGGCCGCCCAACTCCGGAGCCAAGGCCAGGGCGTCATGTTCGCGGCGATCGACGGCCGCATGGCGGGTCTCCTCGTGGTTGCAGATCCCGTCAAGGGAACTGCCGCATCTGCGGTCAGGGCTTTGACGCACGATGGCGTCCGGGTGATCATGCTCACCGGCGACAACCGGGGAACAGCCGATGCCGTTGCTCGCCAGGTCGGCGGCATCGACGAGGTGATCGCCGACGTACTGCCGGATCAGAAGCAGGCTGTTGTCGAGCGCCTCAGGGCTGCTGGCGCACGGGTCGCCATGGCTGGGGACGGCATCAATGATGCTCCAGCCCTCGCCGCAGCCGATGTCGGCATCGCCATGGGTACGGGCACGGACGTCGCGATGGAAAGCGCCGCTGTGACGCTTGTGAAGGGCGATTTGACTGGCATTGTGCGCGCGAGGCGCCTCTCCCGCGCGGTGATGCGCAATATCCGCCAGAACCTGTTCTTTGCGTTCATTTTCAATGCGCTGGCAGTCCCGATCGCGGCCGGGGTTCTTTACCCGCTGTTCGCGATCCTCCTCAGCCCGATCATCGCTGGAGCTGCCATGGCGCTTAGTTCGGTCACGGTCATCAGCAATGCGCTTCGCTTGAGACGAGTAAAGCTTACCTGACGCCCCCGTCAGGCAACGTAAAAGGGCGCCAGCGGCTGACGGCGCAGGTGCCGGCCGCATCTGAACCCGAACCACTTCAACGGCAGCAGCTGAGGAATACTTCAATTGCCTACGCCCTTCGAGCTTGTCGGGCTCCTCACCCATGTCCTTGTGCTGCCACTCGGCCTTGGCGGACTGTTGGTCCTCATTCCCCTGGCTCGAGGTCGTCGGGCGGGCGCCGGCCTTCTGCTGATGGCAGGATCGATGGCCTTAATCATAATGGAGCCTCGCTGGCAGCTCGGCTTTGTAGGCGCGACTGCCTATGCCGCTGCATTCCTTGCGGCGCTTTGGCTCCTCCTGGGTCCGGACCGAGCAACGCCGGAAGCAAAGGTCGACTTGCGCCAGGCGGGCCAGGTGGGCAAACGCCATGCTTGAAGACTGAGGCTCGGCCTGCGCCACCGGAAAGCGCAAGTGAGCGCGTCCCGCGTGGGCATTGCGGTACTTGCCATCCAAGCACCTTTCGCACATCCGGAAACCCGAGCGCTAAGATCAGGGGGCCGACTTGGCGCGAGCAACAACCCGGTTCCGTTTGACCAACCTGCCCGAGTTCAATGTTTTCGTTTTCGCGTTCCTGCTGAACTACCCATGGGAGCTCATGCAAGTGCCTCTCTACCGTGCAATGCCCGATGCGGCACACTGGGATGCCATCAAGGTCTGCACCCGCGCAACGCTCGGCGACGGTGTCATCATGCTGCTCGCCTACTGGGGTGCGGCCTTTTTGGTCCGGGACAGGTGGTGGATCGCTCGTCCGCGCTTGGCGCCAATCCTTACGTTGATCGGGATCGGCGTGGCGATCACCGTTCTGCTCGAACGCCTGGCGATCGTCTCAAACGATCCGAACCGGGGCTGGCGCTACGCGACTGCTATGCCGATCGTTCCGGTGCTCGAGATCGGCCTCACACCGTTTCTGCAGTGGGTGATTCTTCCGCTGCTGCTCGTCTGGTTCGTCAAGCGCCAGCTCGCGGGCGCGAGATCGCACGACACCTAAGCGCGTCGCCAATTCAGACGCAAAGAAGACGCCGCGAACATGCCGCGGCGCCTCCCTTGCTCCCGACAAGGGCCTTAGCGCTTCGTGGTCGGCGCAGCCGGCTTGTCTTCCATCATCTTCATCATCTTCTCGCAGCGGTCCATCATCTGCGCCATTTCGCCGTGGTTCATCATGTCGCTTTTCTCCTTCTGATCGCCGCGGGCCATCATCTGGCGATGCTGCTCGGCGGTCATCCCGGGCATGGATCCGCTCGGCTGCTGGGCCACGGCAGTCGTGGCCAAACCAAGCACAGCGACCATCCCAAATGCCGCAATTTTCAAGTTCTTCATTTCTCTTCTCCTCGGTGAAGTCAGGAAACTCGGAGGCGCAGGAACGCGCCCCGAGGCTAGATGCGCGTGATCTTCGTCACTGTGTAAGAGCCTTCGCCCTCGAAACGGAATTTCACCCGCTGGCCTGCCTTCACGTTTCCGAGCACGCCCTTGTCGAGCTTGAACGTCATGGTCATCGCCGGCCACTTCTTGGCAGCGATCGGATCATGCGCGATGGTGATGGTGCCCTTGGCAGCATCGATGGTCTTCACGACGCCGGTGGCGTGCGTGACCTTCTCGGAATCCGAGCCGTCGGCCGCCATCATCTGCTTGTGCTGCTCGGGGGTCATTCCGCCGTGGGTGCTCCCGGACTGCGCAACTGCGGAGGTGCCGAGGCTAACGGCAGCCACCGCGCTTGTTGCCGCGATCGAGAAAATCTTCTTCATCGTCCGTATTCCTCCTAATTTCATCGTCTCGCAAAAGTCTTGCGCCGTCAGCGCCGTCGAGCTCGGCTCTTGGCGTCTCCCCGCTGCTTGAAGAGGCACATTCCGCACATGACGAGACACGGAAGAACGTAGAAAAGCGGCGCAATTGCCGCGAAGCCGAACACCGCCGAGCCTGTCACCAGGCCGATCACCAGCAAAGCAGCCGCCGCACCCATCGGCCACGTCATAGGGCCGCTCTTCTGGCCGCTTCCACAGCAGCCGTTGTTCGTCTCGGCGGCCTTAAAATCCGCAAGTGGAACCCGAGCGGTGGGAGTCCGCGTCGTCATCCGTAAAACCCATCTTCCCGTCTTAGAGACAGGAAGATGGGGCTTGCCATCATGGGAAGGTCAATAGGTATTCGAAGATTTCTCACACATCGCAGAAGCGCGAGCAGACTTTAGGCCCCCCTGCGGTTCAAGCGAGCACCGAATTCGCCTCGCTTTGCCCCGCGTCGCCGATCTGCATGGTGCTCCAGCTGACAGCTCGCTGGAGGGCCCAGTCTCAAAGGCTAACACCTCACCGGAGCAGGCCCGAGAGGGTTTGAGCCGGACAAAGAAATATTTGAGAACCCCTCTTGACTCCGTACTGTAGTACGGCTGCTACACTTGCTCTGAGGTGGTAAATGAAGATAGAAGAATACACGATTGGAAAGGCAGCTAGCGCCGCCGGCGTCGGAATTGAAACGATCCGCTTCTATGAGCGGCAGCAGCTGATCGAGCAGCCGCCAAAGCCGCTCGGGACCGGCGCGCGACTCTACTCGGGTGACACGGTCCGGCGCATTCGGTTCATCAAGGAGGCGCAGGAAATAGGATTCTCCCTGCGCGAAGCCAAGGAGCTGCTCGCGCTGCGCACGGATCCGTCAGCCGACTGCGCAGAGGTCCGCGATCTCGCCACTATCAAGCTGGCCGACGTGCACCAGAAGATCCGCCGGCTTCAGGCCATCGGCGCCGCCCTGGAGCGGCTGGTCGCAACCTGTCCCGGCTGCGGTGGTCTTGAGGCGTGCACCATTATGGATGCGCTCACCTCCTCCGACAGCGCCAGACCAGGACACTCCTGCGAACCGGTCCCCAAACAGACCGACGAAAGGGCATCAACGATGAAAACAACGACCTTCACGATCGAAGGCCTGCGCTGCAACGCCTGCGCCGAAAAGGTGAAGCAGCTGGTGGAAAAGGTGCCGGGAGTTTCCGCCGTATCGGTGTCGTTCGAGAACCGGCAGGCAAGGATCCTCTATGAGCCTAATGCCGTCACCGAAGACGCCCTGGCCGCCAGGATCGAGAAGCCGGGCTACCGTGTCGTCGAGCGACGCTGAACCAAGTTCCCGCCCTCCCAGCTTAGTTCGCAAGGAACGGACATGACGATCACCGCCATCGCAGACACAGGCTTTCAGCCTTGGACGGAGGAGCCGGCTGAGCGCTCCGATCGAGCGCGCATCCGAGCGCGAATCGGCGGCCTCCATTGTTCGCTCTGCACGGGCACGATCGAGAAGGCGCTCGGCCGCGAGCCCGGCGTGAATAAGGTGGCGGTCAGCCTCACCCATGAGCAGGCGCTCGTCGAGTATGATCCTGCCGTCGCCCGTCCAGAGAAGCTGCTCCAGACTCTCCGGGACATCGGCTACACCATCTCGGACCCGAGGAAGGTTCGGCCGTTCGAGGAGGAAGAGCAGGAGCTCGTCCGCGAGAGCCGGCGGTTTGTGGTCGCGGTCGCGCTCAGCGTCGCCTCCATCCCAATCATCGCCGATCCGACCGTGGGCTGGATCGGCTTCCTCCCCGCGCTGGTATGCCTCTCTCTGGGCGCGATGGTCTTTCTCGTTCTGAAGAAGACCAGCATCTGGACCGCTAGCCTCGCTACCGGTGGCCTGGCGATCATGGCCTTGAGCCTGCTGTACCTCAACCTGATGGGACACCTCGGGGCAGCAGCCCCCTGGATCGTAGCCGCCCTCGCGCTGGTTCTAGTCTTCGGGGTGGGACGTCACATCCTTCACATGGCCGTGCAGGCACTTCGGCGCGGCATCCTAAACCAGCATGTCCTGCTGGAGATCGGCGCCTTCGCTGGAATCGTCGGCGGCATTATCGGCCTCGTGATGGACCGGCCAGGATATCCCACGGCCGCGTTCTTCGCGGTCTCAGTGATGGTCGCGACCTATCACATCTTCTCAGAGTGGCTTTCGCTGATCGTGAAGACCCGCAGCTCGCAGGCGGTGAAGAAGCTTCTCAATCTACAGCCAGAAACGGCGTCCGTCATGCGCGATGGGGTGGAGGTTGAGCTGCCGCTTAGCGCGGTGAGGGTCGGCGATCACATTCGAATCAGACCTGGCGAACGGATCCCCGTCGACGGGACTGTCCTCAGCGGCCGCTCAGGCGTCGATCAGTCGCTCGTCACCGGTGAACCTGTTCCAATCGAGAAAGGCATCGGCGACGCCGTAATCGGCGGCTCAATCAACGGCACAGGCACGCTTCTGCTTCTCACCACGGCCGTAGGCGAAGGCAGCTTCCTCCAGCGCATCATCCGCGAGGTTGAGGACGCGCGCGCTTTGAAGCCCGGCCTCCTCCATTTAGTAGACCGCGTTCTTCAGATCTACACGCCGACGGTCCTCGGGGTGGCTGCCCTCGCCGTAGTCGGCTGGCTCGCGGGCTCTTGGCTCTCCAGCGGCCAGGCGGACGTGGAGCGGGCCGTCTTCGCCGGTCTCAGTGTCCTCGTGATGGGCTATCCATGCGCTGTCGGCATCTCCGCTCCGCTCTCGATCGTGCGCGGCGCTGGCGAAGCGGCGGGCCACGGCATATTGATGCGTACGGGCGAGGCGTTTCAGGGCTACCGGCTCGCGAAGCGCATCGTACTCGATAAGACTGGGACGCTGACGCTTGGCCGGCCGGCCGTGCGCGAGATTGAGGCGATCGAGGGCACGGAAAACGAGCTGCTGGCTCTGGCCGCCGCAGCTGAAGTATCATCCGAGCATCCGCTGGCCCAGGCGATCGTACAGGCTGCCTTCGAAGTCGATGCAGTTCCGCCGCGCGTGGAGACGTTCGAAGCGGTCCCGGGGAAGGGCGTCGCCGCACGAATCGGTGGTGAGAATGTCCTTGTCGGCAGCCCACGGTTCGTGGCCGAGCAAGGCATCAACGCGGCGTCATTGGAGGAGCGGATTGCGACGCTGGAAGAGGCAGGTAGAACCGTCATCGCCGTGGCGCGTGAACGTCGCCTGCTCGGCATCATAGCTCTCGGCGACACGGTCCGCCCCAAAGCTCGCGAAGCACTGGCAGCACTCCGCCGCGATGGAGTGACCCCATTCATGGTCACTGGTGATAACGAACGCGCCGCCCGCCGCGTCGCGGCCGACCTCGGCATCGAGGAGGTGCACGCCGGCGTTCTACCGCACGAAAAGGCAGAAATCGTCAGGCAGCTCCAGTCCGGCGGCACGCGGGTCGCCATGGTTGGCGACGGTATCAACGACGCGCCTGCCTTGATGCAGGCGGATGTCGGCATCGCGATGGGGGGCGGTACCGACATCGCCATTGAGTCTGCCGACATCATCATCCTCTCGAACCGGCTAGAGGCGCTTCCGCTTGCGAGGGAGATCAGCAGGCGGAGCTACGGGAAGATGCTCCAGAATGTGATCCTGGCTTTCGCCTTCAACGGGATTGGAATCCCCATCGCCGCGACCGGTCTCATCCACCCTGTGTGGGCGATGGTCGCGATGGCCGTCAGCGTGACCGCGATCTTCATCAACTCGCTCTCCGGCCAACCGAGACTCTTCTTCGAGGCGATATCCAGTGTCGGTCAGCCTGCCGCCGCCGTGCCGAAAACTGCGTGAGGCAGATGATATGACAGGAATGAAAGGAAGCACCGATGTCTGACCAGCGCCTGAGACGCCGCTCGTTGGCGCTGACGTCGCTGATTGTCCTCGCCGTGGCCGGCGTGGGCATCGGCGCGGTGGCATCCATCTCCCGAGTTGGGCCCGAGGACGCAGCCACTCCGCGCGCGCACGCTGCACAGAGCGTCGCTACCCGGGTGGTGAACATGCCGGTCGACGGCATGGTCTGCCTTTCTTGCGCGGCCACAATCAAGCAGAAGCTCAAAGCGGTGGAAGGCGTTAGTAACGTCGAGATCGTGTTCGCCCAGCGCCTCTTCAGGATCACCTACTTCGCCAACCGGCCGGACGTGCCTCGGCGAGCTGCCGCCGCGATCAACAACCTCGGGTACAAGGCCGGCGCACCGGTGCAAATCCGGTGAACCTCGATACGGTCCTGCAATCGCTCAGCACAGGCGACCACGGTGCAATCTACGCGCTTGGGATCACCTTCGTTGCGGGCTTGGTGGCGAGCGCTGTCTGCCCGTGCACATTGCCCGTCGGCTTGGGCGTCGCGAGTGTCGCCAGCGCATCCGAGGCAGGGAAGCAGCGCAGCGGTTTCTACATAGCCGCCGCGTTCTCCACCGGGGTCGTCGCCAGCCTCACCATTCTGGGCGCCCTCGCAGCTCAATTGGGAGCGCTGACTACAGAATGGTTCGGTCGCAACTGGGCTCTGGGGATGGCAATCGTCACGCTCGGCGCAGCGCTCTCGGCCTTTCTCTGGCCAAGGGTCAAGCTTGATCGTCTCGCGTCATGGCGGCGGCCCGGAATGGCCGGGGCATTCCTTTATGGATTGGCCTTCAGCGTTGGGACATCCGTGGCACCACTCCTGCTCCTCCTCACTGTTGCAGCGGCGGCGGGACGAGCGGAGCAGGGTATTCTCCTCGCCTTCGTGTTCGGCCTCGGTCGAGCACTGCCGTTCCTCGTCGTCGGCGCCGCCGCATCGACGGTGACCCGGATGGCGAGGATAAGCGTCTGGAGCCGCGTGGTTCAGACCGCCAGCGGCGTGATCCTACTCGGTCTCAGCGGCTATTACGGCTGGCTCTACACAGCGCTCGCCTAACTTGAGGGAAAAAGTCTTGTTCACGAGCAAGCTGTCGTCGGAGGTCACCTTCTCCGTGACCGACATGATGTGCGAAGGCTGCGCCGAGAAGGTGCAAGCCATCCTGAGCGCCGTCGAGGGCGTTCAGAAGGTGAAGTCGAGTGTCTGGCGCAAGCGTGTCCGGGTCCAGTTTGATCCAGACCGCGTCGAGAGCCGTCGGCTACGCGCTGAGCTCGAGGCGGGCGGCTTTGCGGCAGGTGAGGTCACTAAGTGATGGCGGCCCATGCACCAGACCCAGAACAGAGCCGAGAGCGCGCTCTGCGGGTGCTCTCCGTCGCGACCTTCGCCATCTTCTTCCAAGCCTTCATGGTAGCGCCGATCATACCGAGCCTGGCGAGCACCTTCGGCGCCACCCCGCAGGCAGCGGGGGTGATTGTCCCGGCCTACCTGATACCGTACGGAGTGGCGACGCTGGTCTATGGGCTGTTGGCGGATCGCTTGGGCCTCTGGCGCATCATGACCGCCTCGCTTCTTGCTTTCTCAATCCTCACAGCCGCCACGGCCACGGCTCAGTCGATCGAGCAGCTGGCGCTGTGGAGGCTGCTGACGGGCCTCGGAGCTGCGGGCGTCGTGCCTTTGGCCCTTGTCTTGGTTGGGCGGCTCTACCCTTATGAACAACGCGGCCGACCCCTTGGGTGGCTCTTCGGCGCCATGGCCGGCGGTATGGCGTTCGGCTCCACGTTCGGAGCTCTCCTCGAGCCGTATGTCGGCTGGCGCGGGATCTTCCTTGCGGTCGGGATTTCAGGTTTCGGGATCCTCCTTGCACTTCGCGCCAGCCGGCGGGAGCTGAGTGGATCGGCCCCGGCTGCTGGAAGCTTGGGCGCTCTCTTTCAAGGATACCGCGAGCTCGTCGCCACTGCTCGAGGAACGCGGACATACGCCTACGTCTTCCTGAATTCCGTATTCCACTCGGGCGTGTTCACCTGGCTCGGGCTCTACCTTGAGCAGCGATACGCCCTCGGCCCAATCGGCATCGGCCTGGCCCTACTCGGCTATGGCGTTCCCGGTTTCCTCTTCGGCCCGATTATCGGACGCATGGCCGATCGGTGGGGCCGAGGCAGACTTCTTCCCGGCGGGCTAGTGCTCGGCGCCCTTGCAGCCGCGGCCATGATGCTCGACATGCCGCTCATCGCGGCCGCCTTGGCGATCACCGTCCTCTCCCTTGGTTACGACATGACGCAGCCGCTGTTTGCCGGCATCATCACTTCGCTAGGCGGACAAAGACCGGGCCAGGCGATGGGGCTCAACGTATTCACCTTGTTCACAGGCTTTGGACTAGGCGCGCTGCTGTTTGGCGAGGCGCTGAGGCTCGGCTTTGATGTAGCCTTTGGTCTCTTCGCCCTGACGGAGCTGGCGCTCGCAGTAGGCGCGCTTCGCCTGTTCCGGTCGGAGATGCCCAAAGTTGGTGCGCCGTAACGAGAGCTGGTCATTGAAACGAGAGGTTCGGCATGGCTTCTGCGAGCGATCTTGAGGACGCTGTCTTCTTCGCCTTTCGCCAAGCCTATGCTCAGCAGCGACTGGACGTAGCGGAGCTCCTCCTTCAAGCCCTAGAACTGCTTGCCCGAGATGAGAAGGATGAGCGGCTTGCGGACGCTTATCGGCTCATCCAGAAAGCGGACCGGCGCTAACAGGGGTGGGTGCCGCACCCGCCCGATTGTCGCGGACATACAAAAACCAAACCGCCAGCCCGATGACTGTAAACCCCATCATAGTGATTGCCATCAACTGTCCCGAATGACCGACCGCTGTCGGCCCGAAACTCGAGATCAGCGTCATCAATAGCGTCTGAAGGAAGCCCTGAACCGACGAGACCATGCCCCGGGCGCGCGGAAATAGGTCCATTGTCGCAAGGGTGATCGTGGGAGATGCCATCGCCATACCAGCGCTGAACAGCATAACCGGAAGGATCACCCAAGGGACCACGGGCGGCAAGAACACATGGTAGCCCACATTGAGAGCGGCGGCCGTAATCATAACTGCGTAAGCTGCGGTCACCGTTTTACGGGATGAGAGGCGGTCGGCGAGACGGCCGGAAATGTACGCGCCAAGCATCACTCCGGCCGTGGCGGGGATGAACAGCCAGCCGAACTGATCACGACCAAGCCCGAGAAATTCCAGCACGAACACCGGAGCCGAGGCGACGTAGAGGAAGAAGCCGGCGAAATTGAAGCTCAATGCAGCGGTAAGGAGCCAGAATGGGCGGGATCTCAGAACGGCCAAGTATCCCTTGAACAGGGCACGTGGCCTGAACGAGGTCCGGGCATCCAGCGCTAGGCTTTCAGGAAACCGGAGCCAGCTGAACGCGAGTAGCAGAGCGGCTAGGGCTGCCATGAATATGAAGACCGACTGCCATGGGAAATATCGGGCGAGCCATCCCCCGAGGAGGGGAGCAACCGCAGGGGCGATGGCGAAGATCATCTGGACGTGGGCCAACACCCGCTGCGCTCGCGGCCCTTCGAGCGTGTCTCGAACCGTCGCCCGTCCCGCGATGCTCCCGGCACCGACAGCCAGCCCCTGTGCCATCCTGAAGAGCAGCAGAAGCACTACGCTCGAAGCAAGCGCTGCGCCCAGCGACGCCGCGAGATACACCGCCAGTCCAACGAGGATGATCCGCCGGCGGCCGAACGCATCCGAGAGCGGGCCATGCAGGAGCATCATGAAACCGAAGGCCGCGAGATAGGCACTAAGGGTTTGCTGGATCTCTGCCTGGCTTGCCCCCATCGCCATCATCAATGCTGGGAAGAACGGCATGTAAGTGGAGATCGAGAACGGCCCCAGCATCGCGTAGCCGCCCACCAGGAACGCCAGCGAGCTATGGCGCGCGCCTTCAAGAGGCTGCTCACGCATTCATGGGCGATTCATCAGAGCTCCACAAACGATGCGCCCACTCCTATCGCGCCTTTCTGTATCGGCAAGCAAGGATGTAGCCTTCTGGGGGGGGCGAAACATCTTGAGCGCCTGAATTGATATTCCGCCTAGATCAGCTTCTGCTCGTCGAACATTCGCTCAATTAGCGGGCACTCAGTCGATTGACCTGTATCGCAGGTGATCACCATGTCCTTGAGAACGGCCTCCATACCGCGAAGATCCGCGAGCTTCGCCTGCACATTTTGAAGATGCGCCGCCGCCAAGTCGCGCACCTCTGCGCAAGGGCGGTCCCGCTCATCGACGAGCCGCAGCAATGTCTTCACTTCTGAGAGGGTGAAGCCCAGCACGCGCGCCTTCATGACAAAAGCCAAGCGCTTCAGATGGCCAGTGCCGTAAAGCCGGTGCCCTCCGTCCGATCGGGCCGGATGGGGGATGATGCCTGCCTTTTCGTAGTACCGGATGGTTTCAATGTTGCAGCCGGTTTTCCGCGCCAGCACCCCAATCGTGAACCGGGGGGCGAGATCCTGGAGTATTTTTTTGTCGATCATGATTTAGCCCTTGTATCTGTAGTTACTACAGATCCTATATGGCTCGTGTAGATGGTTTTCCGAAGCCCCACAACGGTCAGGATTTCTGATCAGAAGGCACATCTGCCGAGCATTGTTCGCTTTGCTAGCCGAGAACAAGGACACGAAAATGAGAAAGGTGATCTTCGCCGGAAGCGTGGCTGCCGCGTTGCTGACAGCAGCGGCCGCCACACCTGGGATCGCCCTCGTGGCAGGCTCGCCGGCCTCATCTCAGGGCCCTAAGCCGTCGGCAGGACAGCGCATCACGACCTTGAACGTCGTCAACGTGAGCTGTGCTACGTGCGCACCGATCGTGAAGGCGGCGCTCAGCCGCATTCGAGGCGTCATCGATGTCTCGGTGGAAGAGCGGGCAGGCGCATCTGCGACCGCCCGGGTAGCCCACGATCCTCGGCTCGTCACCCCGTCTGCGCTTGCTGCGGCTGTCACTGAAGCTGGCTTCCCAACCAGCGTCGCACAGTAGGCGTCATCGAGGGCCGCGTACCGGGCTGCCGCCACCGATCAACGATTAGGAAATTGCAATGACCGACTGCTGCGGGCCGCGCCCGAATGAAGCCATACGATACGATCTTGCCGTCGTAGGGAACGGGTCCGCCGGCTTCTCAGCCGCCATCACCGCCGCTGAGCAAGGTGCGCAGGTGGCCATGATTGGCCATGGGACCATCGGCGGGACGTGCGTGAATGTCGGGTGCGTGCCGTCCAAGGCCATGATCCGGGCAACTGAGGCCGTGTATCACGCGAATGCGGCGAGCGCGAAGTTCGCCGGTGTCGAGGCGGCAGGAGCTGTCGTCGACTGGAAGGCGCTGGTTGCTCAGAAGGACCAACTCGTCACATCGCTTCGCCAAGCGAAATACGCTGACCTTCTCCCTTCGTACAACAATGTCGCCTACGTCGAAGGGCAGGCGAAGCTCGCGCCCGGGGGCGTTCAGGTGGATGGCCGGCTCATCTCGGCCGGGAAGGTGATCATCGCCACCGGCACGCGGCCTGCTGTCCCAGCTATTCCAGGCGTGGCGCAGGTGCCGTACCTTACGAGCACCACGGCCCTTGAGCTTGAGGAGCTTCCCAAGTCCTTGCTCGTGCTTGGAGGCGGCTATGTCGGGGTCGAGCTCGCGCAAACCCTGGCGCGTGCTGGCGTGAAGGTGACGCTGATATTCCGATCACGCCTTCTGCCCGAGGCAGAGCCGGAGATCGGGGCGGCGTTGGAGGGCTACTTAGAGGCCGAGGGGGTCCAGATCGCCAGCGGCGTCTCATACCAGGCTATTCGCCACGTGCACGGCCGCATCGAGCTCGACGTGGAGCATGCTGGTCGCAGCGTGACCTTGGCGGCGGAGCAGGTGCTGGTCACGACTGGCCGGGCACCCAATGTCGAGGGGCTCGGGCTCGCAGAGCTCGGTATTGAGACAACCCCGAACGGCGGCATCAAGGTCGACGATCGGCTCCGGACCACACGCGCTGGCTTCTACGCTGCCGGCGATGTCACTGGACGCGACCAGTTCGTCTACATGGCTGCCTACGGAGCAAAGCTCGCGGCGAAGAACGCCCTTAACGGTGACAGTCTGGTTTATAGCAACCGCGCAATGCCTGCTGTCGTTTTTTCAGACCCTCAGGTTGGCAGCGTCGGGCTCACCGAAGCTCAGGCCCGCGCCGCCGGGTTCCAGGTCAGGACGTCCATCGTCACGCTCGACCACGTTCCACGCGCTCTTGCGGCAAGGGATACGCGGGGGCTGATCAAGCTGGTTGCCGATGGCCGAACCAGAGAGCTTCTCGGAGCACACATCCTCGCGCCTGAGGGCGCCGACAGCATCCAGACTGCGGCCATCGCCATCCGGTGCGGCCTCACGATCGACGATCTGGCGGAATCGATCTTTCCCTACCTTACGACGGTGGAGGGGCTGAAGCTCGCTGCGCAGACTTTCGACAAAGATGTCAGCAAGCTCTCCTGCTGCGCTGGGTGAACCGAAAAAGAGCTTGAACCTGGAGTTGCTACAGGTGGTAGCCCCTGATCTTACATGAACAAGAGGTAGGTTGATCGTGTTGAAAATCCCTGATGCGAAGCGCTCCGTCACCGCCGCCGCTCCCGGCCGGCGGACTTGGATCGCCGTCGGCGGAGGTTTTCTTGGCGCGGTGGGCGCTGCCTCCTGCTGCATCGCACCTCTTCTGCTGTTCTCGCTTGGAATAAGCGGGGCCTGGATCGGCAATCTCACCGCGCTTGCGCCTTACCAGCCGCTCTTCGTCGGCTTGGCAGCCCTCGCCCTCATTTTCGGGTTCATTCGGGTTTACGCGCGCCCTCAGGCCGATTGTGAGGAAGGCAGCTACTGCGCCAAGCCGGCCTCTAAACGGCTTCTGAAGATTGCGCTGTGGGCCACAACCCTCCTCGTTCTGGCAGCGATAAGCTTCCCGTACGTTGCCGTCTATTTCTTGTGAGTTTGAGTAGGAGCCTATCCATGAAGTTCATCAAAGCAGCGGTTATCGCGACCTTGGCCGCGACGAGTGTTCCCGCCCTCGCGGCAGTCCGCACCGTCACGCTGGCCGTTGATAACATGACATGCGTCACCTGCGTCCCGATGGTGAAGAAGAGTCTCAGCCAAATTCGCGGCGTGAAGCGTGTGGCAGTCTCGGTCGAGGCCAAGACAGCCACTGTCGTTTACGACGACAAGGCAACGAACGTGGCTGAGCTCGTGAAGGCGACCACGAACGCTGGATACCCCTCGCGATTGAAGCGCTCAGCAAGTCAGCAACGACGCGCTCGTTGATCAGCCGAGGCAGGAGGAATCCGTGATGGGGACCCAGCAAAGCTCTGGCAACGAGGTTGATCCGGCCGACACGACCGACTTCGCCGCCAAGCCGCCGATGGGCACGGTCATAGCGTTGCTGAGCGGCTTTCACTTCCTCTGCTGCGGCATACCCATCATGGTGGCTTCGGGAGTGTCTCTAAACAGCCTAATGCCGTCTTCGAATGTGGTGGGAGCCCTCACGGCCCTGTCAGCATCGGCCGGACTCATCTGGCATCTGAGGAGACGCTGCGCTTCCTGCGTTCCGTCGGAAGCAGTGACATCGGGTCCACACCACCGACAGGACACTGCAGCTCCCGCTCACCGAGGCCCATCAGCCGGTTTCGAGGTGTGACCAAGTCATACGACCTCATCGTGATCGGCAGCGGCACAGCCGCCATGGTCGCGGCCAACCGAATGGCGGCTGCAGGGAAGAAGGTTGCAGTGGCCGACTACCGGCCATTCGGCGGCACCTGTGCCCTGCGAGGTTGCGATCCGAAGAAGATGCTGATTACGGGTGCGCAGGTCATGGACGACATCCGCCGCATGCGCGGGCACGGTGTCGCGGCGGACGGCGCGCACATCGAGTGGCGCGACCTCATGGAGTTCAAGCGCACCTTCACGGGGCCCGTCCCGGGCAAACAGCTGAAGAACTACGCCGCAAAAGGCGTCGACACCTACCACGAGCATGCCCGCTTCGCAGGACCGAACAGTCTCGAACTTGAGCGTAGCGGCATCATCGAGGCGACGAACGTTCTGATCGCGGCTGGAGCGCGCCCGGTCCCCCTCGGCTTTCCTGGGGAGGAGCACCTGATGGACAATGAGGGGTTCCTTGAGCTCGACGAGCTGCCCGCCCGCATCGTCATGGTCGGCGGCGGCTATATCGCATCAGAGTTCTCCCACATCGCTGCGCGTGCCGGTGCCAAAGTGACGGTCCTTCAGCGCGGCAAGCGCATCCTCCCTCAGTTCGACGGAGATCTCGTGGGCTGGCTCATGGAAGCCTTCGACGCCGCCGGGATCGAAGTCCGGACCGGCCACTCAGTGGAAGCCGTCGAGAAGACCGATGAAGGATATATCATACGTGTCCGCTCTGCTGACGGAGGGACAGCGGCGGTCCATGCTGATCTGGTCGTCCACGCCGCCGGTCGCATCCCGGATTTGGACTCTCTCGGGCTTGAAGCGGCCGGAGTTGAACGGGACCAGTGCGGGCGCCTGAAGCTCAACGAGCATCTACAGAGCGTTTCCAATCCAGCTGTCTATGCCGCCGGCGATGCTGCGGCACAAGGGCCGCCACTGACCCCAGTCTCCAGCCACGATGCCAAGGTCGTTGTTGCCAATCTGCTCGAGGGCAACACGTATTGTCCCGATTATCGCGCCATCCCAAGCGTTGCCTTCACAATTCCACCTATCGCATCGGTCGGGCTCAGCGAGGAGGAGGCGCGTTCCAAGGGGTTCAAGTTCAGCCTGAAGTCTGAGCAAGCCTCGACCTGGTACACGGCCAGACGCGTCGCCGAGAGCGTCTATGGCTTCAAAGTGATGGTCGAGGAGGGCTCGAAGCTCATCCTGGGAGCCCATCTCGTCGGTCCTCATGTCGATGAGGTCATCAATGTCTTTGGACTCGCGATGCGCCATGGACTGACGGCGGATGACATCAAAAGCACCATGTTTGCGTATCCCACGGGCGCGTCGGACATCGGATACATGGTCTGACAGCGGTGATCCTGCTGCGACTGTTCGTTCCTCGGGCTCCTGCAGGGATGGCCCTCCGGCACTAGAGCGTTTTCCGATCATGCTGGATCATATCCGCATGAGCTGAAGTAATTGGCG
>VFQO010001309.1_pt1 | contig 19820 bp, 16 predicted proteins | sample 3512331 | NCBI WGS metagenome assembly VFQO01 (sample SAMN10412371, study PRJNA504923) | tailings metagenome | isolation source: Replicate 3 from Balatoc abandoned mine | place: Philippines: Itogon, Benguet | collected 2017-08-28
GCCTTGCGCAGCAGCGAGAGGGTGTCGCCGCGCTGCGCGGGCAGCATCACGGTCACGACGTCGCCGTCCGAGCCGGCGCGAGCCGTGCGGCCCGAGCGGTGCAGGTAGGCCTTGTGCTCCATCGGCGGGTCGACGTGCACCACGAGCTCCACGTTGTCGACGTGGACGCCGCGAGCCGCGACATCCGTCGCCACCAGCACTTTCGCGTCACCCGACGCGAATGCGGCCAGGTTGCGGTCACGCTGAGGCTGCGAAAGGTTGCCGTGCAGGTCGACCGACGGGATGCCGGCCTCGGTGAGCTGCCTCGCCAGCTTCTTGGCGTGGTGCTTGGTGCGCATGAACAGGATGCGGCGGCCGGTTCCCGAGGCGAGGGCACGCACCAGGGCGGGCTTCTCGTCGGGCGAGACCTCGAACAGGTGGTGCGTCATCGCCGACACGTGCGACGTGGCCTCGTCGACCGAGTGCAGCACCTGATCGCGCAGGTAGCGCGTGACCAGCTTGTCCACGCCGTTGTCGAGCGTGGCGCTGAACAGCATGCGCTGGCCGCCCGCCGGGGTCTTGTCGAGGATGCGCGTGACGACCGGCAGAAAGCCGAGGTCGGCCATGTGGTCGGCCTCGTCGAGCACGGTGATCTCGATCCTGTCGAGGTGCGCGAAGCCCTGCTTCATCAGGTCTTCGAGGCGACCGGGGCAGGCGACGACGATGTCGACGCCTGCCTTGAGCGCCTCGACCTGACGGCTCTGGCTGATGCCGCCGAAGATGGTCGTGACCTTGAGCCCGACCGCGTCGGCGAGCGGCTGGATCGTCGCCGTGATCTGGGTGGCGAGCTCGCGGGTGGGCGCGAGCACCAGCCCGAGCGGCCGCCCGGCGTGACGGCGGCTCTCCGCCAGTCGCGCCACCATGGGCAGCGCGAAGGCGAGGGTCTTGCCCGAGCCGGTCTTGCCGCGGCCGAGCACGTCGCGCCCGTTCAGGGTGTCGGGGAGCGTGTCGGCCTGGATGGGGAACGGCTCCGTCTTGCCCTGCGCGGTGAGCACAGCGACCAGGGGAGCGGGCACGCCGAGCGCGCCGAAGGATGTTGCTGACATGAAGTCTTTCCGAAGTGGAGGCGAACGCGGCGGGTGCCGCATCCGTTCGCCGTACGAAGTCATTCTGCTGAGAAGCCGCCTGAGGCGACTGGAGAGCGTTCTACAACGCGAGGGGGCCGTCGTGGCCCCGCAAGTGCTGCCAGCCTAGCAGGCCGGTGAGCGTACCCCGTTCGGGGAGTCCTCTTTTTGGGGGATATCGGGGTACAGACGCTGAACTCTACTCTCATCACTGGCGACCCGAACGCCGCACAGATTCTGTGCACACGAGGTCGCCGCGAGGGGGAACTCGTGTCGGTCATGGCTTGGGGGGCGCGGCGTCGCGGCATGCTCACGGTCGCGGCGGTGGTGACGGCGGTACTCGGCGTCGGGGTGCTGAGTCCCGTTCCAGCGTTCGCAGCTGACGATCCGGCGCTCGCGCCGGTGCGGGTCGAACTGCGGCAGGATGTCTCGCCACAGATCCCTGACACCGCCGGTCCCGGCGAACTCGTCACGTACACGATGGGCGTGGCCTGCTCGAGCCTCGAAACCGACTGCATCGACCTCACCGTCACCGACACCATTCCCGAGCCGCTCGTGCTGCAGTCCGTGACCGTGGTCGCCAGCGGGGACCCGGATGCCCCCACCGCCACCGCGACGATGGTCGGCAACGGCTTCACCGTGACCCTCACGTCTGATCTCGGCGGCGGGATGGTGGGTCTGACGGCCGGCGCGAGCCTGGAGTTCACCGTCGTCGCGCGCGTGCCATCGGATGTCTCGGCCGACTGGGACGGCCAGACCGTCGTCAACACGGCGACCGCGACCGTGCGCAACCATGACAGTGGCGACGTCGAATCCGTGTCGACGCTGCTGGAGGTTCCGACCCAGCTCTCCTCGACGATCGGGTTGCAGCTGAGCCCGGACAGCGTTCCCGGCATCGCCGGCACGGTCCTCACCGCGACGGTGACTGCAAGCAACACGTCGAACCGTGCTGTCGACGCGCTGACCCTGCAAGTGCCAGCCTCGTCGACCGACCTCTTCGACTACACCGCGATCACCGGACTGTCCGTCACGACGTGGCCGGCCGGTGCCGACGCGGTCCAGGTCGACTGGCTGGCGGGTGCGAGCTCGACCTGGAACCTCGGCACACCGCAGCCGACGGCGTCGCTCCCGTCGGGAGTGAACGCGAGCACCCTCAAGGGCCTGCGGCTGACCTTTACGAGCAGCACTGGCGGTATCGCGCGATCGGCGCAGGCGGTCGTCTCCGTCGCCACGGCGCTGCGCAGCGCGGTGACGGCCATCGATCCCTCCGCGGTCTCGACCGCCGCGGCATCCTCGTGGGTTTCCTATGCCGGTGTCGCCAGTACTCCGGTGAGCGCCTCGGACTCGGTGACCATCAACCGCGTGACGATCGCGCCGATCGCGACCCGCGCTTACGACCCCGACAACCTGGTCGGCGGCCGCACCACCCGCGTCACGCTCGCCGCGACCAACGGTGGCAACTTCACCTACCGCAGCATGAGCATCCAGGAAGCCGCGACCGGCACGCCGTCACTGGCCGAGCAGGGACTGACATTCGTCGCATGGGACAACGCGCGCATCGAGTGGCCGGTGGGCGCGACCGGCGCATCCGTGCGCTACCTCTATGCGGACTCCGGCGGACTCTACGGCAGCGCGCTGTCCACCGGCGTCCGCAACACCCTGCCTGCTCCGCAGGTCGGCCGCCAGGTCACCGGGTTCATCGTCGAGTTCACCGGCACCACCATGACGCCGGGACAGTACGCCTCGATCGCCTACACCGCGTCCACCGAAGCTGTGGTGGCGGATGTCACGACCACCGGCACCGCGTCGGTGAACGTGATCACGACCACAGACGCGACCGCTTCCGCCACCGCATCCGACGACCTCACCCGTCGCACAGCGCGGGTGAACACGAGCGTGAGCAAACTGCTGCAGCCCTCGGCGATCTACTCGGTGCCCGGGGCATCCACCGTGATCTCGTTGCCTGCCCGCGTGGAGCCGATGCCCACCGGCCCGGCCGACCCCGCGAACCCGACCGGCTCGACGGTCGGGGCGACGCGACTGATCGTCGCCGACACCGCCGACCCGGCGACCGACCCGTTCTGGGACAGCTTCGACGTCGCCGCGGTAATCGCCACCGACGTGCCCGACGACGCGACGCTCACCGTCGAGTACTGGAACGGCGCCGACTGGGTTCCGATCGATGCAGCCGCGACCGCGATCGCCGGTCCGACCACCTGGGGCCGCGTGTTCAGCGCCGACGAGCGGGCGGCGTTCGGCGGCATCCGCTTCGTGTTCGAGGCGGTCGACGGGGCCGAGCTGGCACCGGGCCTGAACGTGCAACCCAACATCAAGGCGGTGCTGCGCGACACGCTGCGCTCGGACTCGGGCACCGTCGCATCCGATCGGGAGGCCGACTCGACGATCGACAACGCGGTGCGCTCGCGTGTCGAGAACGCCGCGACGACGCCCGCCGCGGCGGAGTTCGAGTTCACCGCACCGCTGTCGCTCATCGGGGTCCCCGGCAGTGGCGGTGGTGGCGGTGGCGGCGGGTCGATCGCCATGATCACCAAGACCTGGGATGCCTCGGCCAGCACCGGCGAGAAGAGCGTGCTGGCTCGTTCCAGCGACCGCATCACCGCCAGAATCTCGTGGGGTACCGGCGGACTGGGCTACGAGTCGGTGACCATCGCCGACAGCGCTGCTCGCGAGCGTGGTGGCGCACCAGCGCCCGCCGCCGAGACCATCTTCGAGGCGTTCGATCTGGTGCGCATCCCGGCGATCAGTGCGAGCACCGACCCGCTGCTGCGCTATGACCGGATCAGCGCTGTGGAGCTGTACTACGACGATGCCTGGCAACCCACCTCGGCGTGCGACGGCGACGCGTGCGACGGCACGTTCCCCGGCTACACGCTCACGTCGCAGGAGCGCGCGGCTGCCACCGCGGTGCGGCTGGTGTTCGTCGAGAGCCCGACTCGCTCGGCGCGCATCGGTACCGACCCGCTCGCCCCACTGGTCGGCAGCGGGGTAGCGGCCTCGATGAGCCAGTCGCGTCAGTTCGCCCTCGAGTTCGAGGTTCGCGATACCCGGCGCTCGAACGGCGAAGCCGTGCTCGGCGCGACCCGCGCCGCGATGTACAACGCCGCTGACGCGGGCGTGGTCGTGAACGCCGCGAGCATCGTCGGCGTCGAGGCCGGAGGCGTTCAGCGGCGCGACGACTCCAGCGACACGGTTTCGATCCTCGACCGGCCGATCAACGTCGTCGCCACCAAGAGCTGGACCGACGGCCCGCTCGGCATCCCGCCGGTGAACACGCCGCAGCCGCTGTATCCCACCGCGCGGCTCGTCGTGGGCGCACAGAACACTTCGGCGATCAGGATCAACCAGCTCGGCCTGATCGAACCCAGCGGCGGCATGAATCCGTTCGAATACGTGAACCTGTCGCGCATCGTGTCGATCACGGTGCCCTCCGGCGCGACCACGAGCCGGGTCATCCTGCAGCCGTCCGGTGACGAATTCACGATCGCTCAAGCCACCGCGCTGACGCCCGCCGAACTCGCCGACGTCACCGGAATCGAGGTCGTCCACGAGGGCAGGATCGCGCCGTCCGCGCGTACCACCGTCACCCTGAACACGCAGTTGCGCGCGACCGAGCGCACGTCGGGCGACGCAGTGGCCGCCCAGGTCATCGACAACATCGTGCAGGCTCGCGTGGTCGACCCCGCGGGTCTGACCGCACCGGCCGCGGGTACCGACAACGAGGTGACCAGCACGGCCAGCGCGACCATGGCCATCGCGGCCTTCGAGTACGGAGCCGTGGCGAGCAAGTCGCTCATCGGCGCGACCACGTCCACCGCGACCGCCCCCGCGATCCAGTACGACGGATCGTCGACCCAGGCCACGGTGGTGCTCGGCGGACGACCGACAGGCAACGTGCGCACGACCCGCATGGTGATCGAGGACAGCACCCCGACGTTCTGGAACGCGTACCGGTTCGCCGACTTCGCGGGCTCGTCGTTCGCCGCCCCGATCGACCGGGTGCAGGTCGACATCCTGGTGGGGGTCAGCTACGAGCTCGACGGCGCAGAACTCGTCGCCCGGTGCGCGGGTTCGGCCGATCTCGAGCCGTGCTGGAAGAACGGCGTGCCGTCGACATCCCTGACGTTGCCGACGGTGTCCGGTGTCACGAAAGACGACATCCGCGGCCTGCGGTTCACGTACACCCGAGCCGACTACGCAGCCTGGGAGCGACCGTTCAACCCGGAGCAGTTCGTCACCTTCACCGTCGACCGCCGTAGCACGCTGGTGTGGGCACCGCAGGCCGATACCCCGGTGCCCTCGACGCTCTACATCTACCCGAACCCGGCTCCCGGCGAGACCGCGCTCGCGACGTTCAGCAACGAGGTGCTGGTCGAGGTCGCGGCCGCCGAGGATGCCGCCGACACCAGCCCGCTGTGGGCGGCCGAGGCGAGTCAGACCAGGGCGCTGACGCTGCGCCACCTGAGCGCCAACGTGGAAGTACGCAAGGGACCGTTCGGCGGGCAGTCGCTCGGACCGGCGATCCCGTTCGCGATCACCGTGAAGAACACCGGCGCGGCCGGCGACAAGGCACTGACCGGTCTTGTCATCACCGACCGCATTCAGGGCGACGCCCAGGGGCCGATGCTGGTCATCCCGGACGATCCCGACACCGGGATGCCCCTGACCGCCGATGAGGCATTCAGCTACACCCTCCGCAACGGCGCCGGCGTGCTGCAGCCCGCGCCGGCGGTGGTCGCCGACATCGGCACCGGCTCGCCAGCCGGTCAGGACCTGACCTTCACGGTGCCCGGCAGCCTGCCCGTCGGCTGGACCCTGACGATCACCACGCCGCTGCAGTTCCGGCCGCAGCTGGTGGCGGCCACCCCGGTCAACAACGCCGTCACCGTCGTCTCCGACCAGGAGTTCGACCGATGCGACCGCTTCGACGACGCCTCGACGACGCCGACCAGTCAGCAGACGTTTGTTCCCACCTGCGGCACGCAGACGACCGTGTCGCCGCTGCCGAGCGCGCCGATGACGATCATCAAGGGTGTGCGCGGCGTCGGCGCCGGACCGCTCGATGACGCCGGTGTCCCGCTCGGCTTCGACGACCTGGGCGTGCTGAAGACGGTGCCGACGAACCCGGTGGCATGCGATCAGGGGGCCAACCTCACCATCAACGGCACCGGGTACTACCGGTTCCCGTGCGTGCCGATCACCCGTCCCGGCGGTGAGGAGGAGTGGATCGCGCGCTTCGCCAACAGCGGCAACGTGCCGGTGGCCGAGGTGGTCGCCATCGACCTGCTGCCAACCGCGAACGACACCGGCGTGATCCTCAACGAATCGCGCGGATCGAAGTGGAAGCCGAAGCTCTCGCAGTACCCGGTGCTCGTCGGTGCGCCTGACGGGTCCACCCTCACCGTGTACTACACGAAGTCCACCGGTGTCGCGACGCCGCGATGCAACGCCGCCGACATCCAGTTCGAGATGGGGATGGACGCGAACTCGAATCCGCGGATGTCTGATGAGAACCTGGTCTGCCTGAGCGGCGCGGAGCCCGATGCGGTGAAGAACCGCGACTGGGCCGTGCTCGATCCCTCCGCCGATGCCGCCTTCATGGCCGACATCGTCGCGCTGAAGTTCGTCGTCTCGATGCCCGCGGGCTTGAGCCCGGGCAGCGCCATCTCGATCAGCTACCGCTCGATCACCGCTGCCGTGCCGCAGATCATCGAAACCGACGCGAACCTCGGCCGCGACTCGGTGGCCTTCAACTCGATCGCCGGCGCCGCCGTGGGGATCGGCACCGACGAGAACGATCAGCCGATCGACCTCGCGTACCGCTTCGTCACCGAGCCGCGCAAGGTCGGCGTCGCGCTGGCGACCGGTCAGTTGCGGCTCCTGAAATCGGTCACCGGCACCGCGAGCAGCTTCGCACCGTCATCGTTCGCGCTGTCGCTGGCCTGCGTCTCCGACGGTGAGCCGATCACCCTGCGCAGTTCGACTGGCGCCGCGCGCAGCCCGTTCACGGTGACGCCCGGCGCGGAGCTGGTCGTGCGAGGCATCCCGCTGTATGCGCAGTGCACGGTCACTGAAGACACGAACTACGGGCAGACCACGAAGACGATCACGCCCGAGACGGTGCGCGCCGAGGCTGCCATCGACGCGCAGTCCGGGTCGAATGTCTCCAACCCGCGTCCTGCCTTCGGAGCAGCCAACCGCCCCGCGATCGAGCTCTCGACGGTCACGAACAGCTACGCCTCGGCCAGCCTCGTGGTGACCAAGACCGTCGACAACGGCGGTGCGGTCAACCAGGCGGGTACGCCGATCGCGTACACGGCCTCGAACTTCCGCGCGGTGTGCAGGTTCGATCGCGGTGCAGGCCCGTACGTCGTGTCGGACACCACGTTCACCCTGGCCAATGGCGCATCCCGCACCATCGGCGGGCTGGTCGCGGGCGCAGTGTGCGTGGTGACCGAGACCAATACCCGGGGCGCGCAGACCACCACCACGGTGGTGACGCAGGGCGGGACATCCGGATCGGCCACCACCGGCACCGCGCGCACCGTCACGCTCCAGCCCGACGTCAACACGGTCGCGTACACGAACACCTACGGGGTGTCGAGCATCACCGTGCGCAAGACGGTCGTCGGCGACGCGGCCAACACCTGGGGCAACACCTCGTTCACGGTCAACGTGACGTGCACGAACAGCAACGCGAGCCCGACGACGGTGTGGAACGAGACCATCACCCTGACCAAGACGGGCACGACGCAGATCCCCGACCGGCTGATCTCCAGCTCGATCGCGGGTGGAGCGAACTGCACTGTCACCGAACCCGACGATGGCGGCGCGACCTCCCGCTCGCTACCGGCAGCAGCCACCACGGCAGCGGGTGCGAGCCGCACCTTCACGGTCACCAACACGTTCTCGAACGCCAGCCTCACCGTGAACAAGGTCGTGCAGACACCCGCGCTCGATCAGGACGACCAGCCCGTCTTCGTCGCCGACAGCTTCACCGCCACCGTGCAGTGCGAGTGGGACGGCCGCACCGTGCTGCCGCTGCAGACCATCACCCTGTCGCGCACCGGCTCACAGAGTTTCCCCGACCTGCCAGCCGGTGCGAGTTGCACCGTCACCGAGACCGACACGGGCGGGGCGGACTCGACCTCGATCGGGGCGGTCGATGGCACCACCGCCACCGTCGTTCTGGCCGGTGGCCCGAACACCGCCACGATCACCAACCGCTACGCGGTGAGCAGCTTCACCGTGACGAAGGACAGCCTCGGCGGCGCGGCCGCACAGTTCGGACAGGGCCCGTTCACGATCGCCGTGGCCTGCACCGCACCAGGCGGAGCCATCGCGTTCGACGGGGACGTCACGCTCGCCGACGGTCAGAGCGAGACGATCGAGAACCTTCCGGACGGCTCGACCTGCACCGCCACCGAAGCCGACTCCCTGGGTGCCGACGCCACCAGCACGGTGTTCGACCCCGGCGACCTGGTGACCGGAAACGTGGTCACCGTCACGAAGACGAACCCGGGCCGCGCCACCATCCAGAACTGGTACCTGACCGGCGCGCTCACCGTCACCAAGACGATCGAGGGTGATGCGGGCGACTACGCGGGCGGCCCGTATCCGGTGACGATTCAGTGCACGCGCGACGGCCAGAGCGTCGCCGTGACCGACCCGGAGCGCGACCTGATTCCCGGCGCCATGTCGACCACGTTCACCGGGCTGCCGTCAGGTGCCACCTGCGTGGTGCGCGAGACCGACAGCGCCGGCGCGACCTCGAGCTTCATCGGCAGCGCGCCTGACTCGCCGCTGACGAGTGACGTGGCGGCGGGGTATCCGTTCATCATCGCCGTCGACGGTGCCAGTCGCGCCGACAACCAGGCCCAGCCTGTGGTGTACGTCGTCAACCGCTACGACCCGGCGAGCCTGGTCATCGAGAAGCAGGTCACGGGTGCTGCGGGCATCGAGTACGGACCGTTCCCGGTCAGCGTGCTGTGCGAGTTCGAGGGCGAGACGATCTACCAGTCCGCCGACGACCTCGAACTGGTCGCCAACACGCCGCTGACCATCGGAGACCTGGTGGCCGGCGCAGCCTGCACCATCACCGAGACAGACCAGATGGATGCCTCGGCCACCGTCATCCGCACCGAGATCGCGGGCACAGGCCTCGCCCGCCCTGGCACCAGTGCGACGGTGGTGCTCGCCGCCGATGCCGACGGAGCCGCAGCCAACCTCATCGAGATCGAGAACACCTACGGCACCGGCAGCATCACGCTGGCGAAGACCATGCCGGGCGACGGCAACGCATGGGCACCCGAGTCGTTCGAGGTGCGACTGGTGTGCGTGCTCGACGACGCCAGCGGTGAGCGCACCGTGCTCGACGAAACGGTGTCCCTGGCCGCCGGCGACAACCCGGTCCAATTCGACGATGTGGCGGCCGGCGCCGACTGCACGGTGACCGAGCCGGACTCCGGCGAGGCCAACGCGACCCGCATCATCGTTGACACGACCGTCACCGATGATTCGACGGCGCAGTTCGTCAGCGCAGATTCCGTCACCGTGACCGTCGAGAACACCTTCACCCTGGCGACCGTCGCGGTGACGAAGCAGCGCACCGGCGGCGCGGACCTGTGGGGCGACGGCCCGTTCGAGGTCACCCTCGAGTGCTCGCGCGCGAGCGGGCCGATCGAGATCCCCGGTGGCGCGACGCGCACGCTGCAGTCGCCGACGTTCGCGGCGGACTACGCAGGCCTCCCGCTCGGGGCGCGCTGCGACATCCAGGAATCCCGCAGCGGTGGCGCGACCTCGGTCGAGGTGCCCGGCGCGTTCACCCTCGCCGAGGTCAGCACGCCGATCGTCATCGAGAACGACTTCGCCGAGGGTGCGATCGCGGTCGAGAAGCAGATCGAGGGCGAAGGGGCGCTGCTGTGGGGTGAGGGGCCGTTCATCGTCACCCTGGCGTGCACCCGTCTCGTCGACGGCACCGCGACGGTCGTCGACATTCCCGGCGGCGCGACCCGTGAACTGAACCTGGACGGCAGCTACGCCGCGCGTTTCGAGCGGCTGCCCGCGGGTGCCGACTGCGAACTCACCGAGACCGGAACCGGCGGCGCGACCGTCGCGGCCGAACCCGTGCAGGTCGAGATCGTGGCCGACAGCGACACCCAGGTGACCCTCGTCAACGAGTTCGCGCTCGGGATGCTCGTCGTCACCAACCGCGTGACCGGCACCGACTGGGAGCGCAACCAGTACGCCACGTTCGTCGTGGAGTTGACCTGCACGCTCGAGGTCAACGGTGAAGCGCGCCAGATCCAGATCCCGGGCGGTGCGCAGCGCGACATCACGCATCTCGGCCAGATCGAGTACCTCGACCTCCCGGTCGGCGCGCAGTGCGAGCTGCTCGAGACCGTCACCAACAACGCCGAGCTCGTGTCCATCGAGGCGGGCGATCCGTCATCGGTGGTCTCGAAGCGCACCTGGCGCGACAAGGGCACGCTCATGGAGCTCACCACCCTGTCGATCGGACGCGAACCCGTGCGCTTCGACGTGGTCAACGTGTTCAACATCGCGCTCGCGCGCACCGGGGCCACTGCGGCACCGGTCGGCTTCGCCGGGGCGCTGCTGGCGCTGGTCGGGGTCGGGATGTTCGTGGCCGATCGGCGGAGGCGGCGGAGGAGAGGCGCTTGACGTAGCGACGATTATCGCGCTACAGTTTGAAAGCCGGGAACTGTGTCGAGTTGAAGTAGGATGGTCTTGTGCCACCACGCTGGGAACCGTCGGCCGACAAGCACGACGTTCCCCACGCCGATCAGGTGCACGCGATACTTCACGCGACCTACATCGCGGAGCTTGGCGCGAGCGACGACGGCGGCACCGTCCGGCTCTACGTCGGGCCTGAGCACGCGCAGACCGACCGGGAACTCGAGATCCTGGTCAACTACTTCACCGACGGCCGAGAAGCGTCGATCTTCCACGCAATGCCCCTTGGGCCGAAGATCCGGCGGTACCGAGAGGAGCATCCGAATGGCTAAGAAGAACGACGTCGATTACGACGAGCTCGCGGCGCGGCTCGCGGATCCCGCCACCCCGCTGCCGGTGCCGACCGCGGTGCTGACCGGCGCAGCCGCAGCGGCCGAGGGCCGCGCGTTCCTGCTGCGTGAGTACGGCAGCGAGGAGGCGCTGCAGCGCGCCCTCCGACCCGGTCGACCCCGGGTCGGCGCTCCGGGCGGCGAGTCCCCCACCGTCCGCGGTCGCATCTCCGATGCCGACTTCGCCGCGTTCAAGCAGCTCGAGGAGCGCACCGGTAAGAAGCAGAGCGAGCTCGTGCGCGAGGCCGTGCAGCTACTCCTCGCGGAGCACAGGATCGGCGCCTGACCGTCCTGCTGCGCGGTCCGAGCGCGCAACTCCGTCTCAGCGAAGTGCTCACCAATAACGCCCAGCTCGCCACCGTGCCCGTCGGACTCGTACCCGTGCGTTTCGACGTGGTCAACGCGCTCAACCTCAATCCCGCGCGCCCACTCGTCCCGCCTCGTGCGCCCAGATGGCGATCTCGACCCGGTTGCGGGCGCCCAGTTTGGTCATCAGGCTGGCGACGTGCGTCTTGGCCGTGCTGAGCGTGATGTGGAGCTCGCTCGCGATCTCGCTGTTACTCAGTCCCCGGGCGACAGCCGCGAGCACCTGCCCCTCACGGTGCGTGAGAGGTTCGACCGGCCCGGCGGGGGCTGCCGCGGGCGCTGTCTGCGCGAAGGCCTCGAGAAGCCTGACCGTGACATTGGGGGCGATCAGGGCGTCGCCACTGGCCGCGGCCCGCACCGCCTGTGCGAGCAGCGCCGACCCGGCATCCTTGAGCAGAAAGCCCTTCGCCCCGGCACGCAACGCCGCATACACGTACTCATCAAGGTCGAAGGTCGTGATGATGACGACCGCCATCGGGTCGGGCACACCCGGCCCCGCGATCGCCCGCGTCGCTTGAATGCCGTCCTGCCCGGGCATCCTGATGTCGAACAGGCACACGTCGGGCCGCAAGCTGCGCGCGAGCGCCAGCGCCTCGTGACCGTCGGATGCCTGGCCCACGACCTCGATGTCCGGTTGCGCGTCGAGCATCATGCTGAGCCCGGTGCGCACCAGCTCCTGGTCATCGGCGATGAGCACGCGGATCGTCATGTGGTCCACCCGACGCGAGGCAGCACGGCGGTCACCACCCAGCCGCCGCCGGGTGCCCGCGCGGACTGGCAGGTTCCCCCGAGCAGGGTGGCGCGCTCGACCATCCCGGTGATGCCGTAGCCGGGGGTGGTCGCCGGGGCCGGGTCGCCGTCGTTGGTGACCCTCAGGCGCACGCCGCCCTCGTCCGCCTCGACGAGGACGTCGATGGTGGAGGCGCCGCGGGCGTGCCGCCTCGCGTTCGTGACCGCCTCCTGTGCCATCCGGAAGACGGCGCCGGCCACGGTGGGCGGGATGGCTTCGGTGTCGCCGGTCACCCTCACGTCGACGCGGGGACTCAGCTCGTCGCGTGCGAGTTCGTGGATGTCCGTGAGCGTGCGGCCTGGTACCAGATCGGGCGCGTCGCGCACGCGCAGCACGCGAACCATGGCGCGCATCTCGGCCAGGGTTCTGGATGCCTCCCCTTCGATCACGCGGAGCGCATCGGTGGCGGCATCCGGCTTCGCATCGGCCAGGGCCAGCCCGGCCTGCGCCCTGATCGCGATCGCCGAGACGTGATGGGCGACCGTGTCGTGCAGGTCGCGGGCCAGCATCTCGCGTTCCATCAGCTTCGCGCCATCCAGTTCGCGCATTCTGGCGCGCGCCCGATACCGCAGGGCGACGCCGAACGTGATCACTGCGGCGGCGAACGCGACCTGCCCGATGAGGTCGCTGAGGGGAGTACCTGTCGCAGCGGAGACCACCAGGTTCGCGATCACGAAGCCGGCCCCGACCAGCAGAGCACGTCCGTTGCCCCACCGGAACAGCGCGAAGAGCAAGAGGATGCCGAGTGCGCTGCTGTAGAGCACCGAGTCCCCGAGCAGCAACGTCGCTGACGTCAACGACGCGAAGCCGATCAGGAACATGAGCAACGGGCGCGTCCGGCGCCACAGCAATGTGGGCACGGTCGCGAGCACGAAGCCCGCGGCCGCCAGCGGTTGCGCGAGATCGGTGCGGATCGTGGCCTCGACCACCGCGACGACTGCGACGAGCGCCACCAGCGGCCAGTCCCGCCACACTCGCCGCGGGGGAGGGGGAGTTGCACCCGGCGCGTTCCACGCGGAGCGCAGCAGAGCCCACATGCCCTCATGATACGAGGGCATCAGCGTGTCGCCGCTCGTGTCCGTCGGTTGCGTCCCAGGATGAGCAGCTCGGCGACGACGCTGTTGATGGTGAAGCCCGCGGCAACGCGCAGCAGCCACAGACCCGTGATCGCGAGCCACCCGTTCTTGACCCTCCGCGGCTGCGCCATCGGTCGGGCGGTCGTCGTCTGTTGCGTCATGCCTCGATCGTGTCGCTGAAGCGCGTGGTCGGCATCGGTACCGGGTACGAGATCAGAACCGAACTTTCGGCTGACCCGATTCAGGCCGAATCACCGATGACCGACGCCGGCTCGACGGCGACCATCGGAGCATGACAGAACACACCACCATGGCGGCGGCGGTGTACCGGAGGTTCGGTCCCCCCGAGGTCGTAGGCGTCGAACCGGTTCGCAAGCCGGCTCCGAAGGCCGACGAAGTGCTCATCAGAGTTCACGCAAGCACCGTCAGCGCCGCCGACTACCGCGCTCGCAGCCGGGACATCCCCCGTAGCCTCGCACTGCTCGCAGCGTTCGGCATCGGCCTGTTCCGGCCGACCCGGCGCATTCTCGGAACGGACGTCGCGGGCATCGTCGAGGAGGTCGGCGCAGGAGTCACCTCGTTCGAACCGGGTGACCGGGTGATCGCCATGCTGGGCGCCAGATTCGGAGGTCACGCCGAGTACGTCAGCGTTCCTCGGGACAGTGCTATCGCCCGAGCACCCAGGAACATGACCCTCGAGCAAGCCGTCACGCTCCTCTTCGGTGGGACCACCGCTCGAGGCTTCCTAAAGCAGGTGGCCGTCAAACCGGGCGCGACCGTGCTCGTCAACGGTGCCTCGGGAGCGGTCGGTACCGCCGTCATCCAACTCGCCAAGCAGCTGGGTGCGCACGTCACCGGGGTCACCAGCGGCAAGAACCGTGAACTCGTGACATCGCTCGGCGCCGACCGGGTCATCGACTACACGACGGATGATTTCCTCGCCGAGGGCAGGAACTATGACGTCATCGTCGATTGCGTCGGCAACGCCCCGTTCGAGCGAGCCGAGTCGTCGGTCAAGCCCGGCGGGGCGCTGCTGCTCGTGATCGCCGGCCTCGGGGCGCTCCTGACATCATCGCGACGGACCCGCCGGAGCGGCAAGCTCATCACCCCGCACGCCGGCAAGCCCAGCGCCGACGACCTGGCCTACCTTGTCAGTCTGGCCGAGTCCGGTCGCTACCGGGCGGTCATCGACCGCAGCTACGACCTGGCCGACATCGTCGAAGCCCACCGCTACGTCGATACCGGTCGCAAGCAGGGAAACGTGGTGGTGCGCCTCGCCGCTCCTCGAGACCAAGGAGGCGCTCGACCTTCCCGCTAACGCCAGCCGGTGGCGAGTGCCCGCAGCCGCGCCGCTCGCCACTGCCAGAACGCCCAGAACACCGGCCACAGCAGCGGGGTGAGCACGCCCGCACCGAACTGCAGCCGGTCGCGATACAGCGTGCGGCCGTCACGAGTCGGTGACACGGCCATCGTGTGCTTCCACGTGGTGACCAGCGCGAGCGGTCCGCTGATACCGCCGCCGCTGTCGAGCACCATGCGCACGTCGTCGCGGCGCTGCGGGAACGCGATGTCGATCAGCTGGTCGCCCATCGGCACCAGGCCGAACGCACGCACCCGGACGGGATGCGGCCCGGCCGGCCACGACTCGGGGAATCCGTCCGGCTCCAGCGACGAGAACGTGGTGAACGGCGCGGACACGGCGGCGAACACCCGGGGGTCGCGGATGGCGCGCCACGCGACATCCGGATCGCAATCGAGCACGAGCTTCAGCAGGATGCGCATGTGTGGCTCATTTCGTGGTGTCAGGTGGGGTGCAGTGACTACCGTAACCGCGAGCGGTGCGCGCTATGGCGGCGCGATTCTCATGTTCCGGGCCATGCAGGTGCGTTCCGGGCCGGCACGTCGGCCCGGATCCGCCGCACTGGCCCACTGCGACGAGCGGACTGGCCCGCTGCGACGAACGGGCGGAGGAGAGACGACTGAGTACCCTGGTCCGGTGACCGACCCCCGCAACCAGGGCAAGTATCAGGTGCGATTCGACTGGGGGATGGATGGCGCCGCCGCCATCGCGCCCGGAGCGCACGTCGTCGTGTGGGCCGACGCCATCCCCGGCTCGGCGGATCCGCTCACCCTCGACTTCGACGGCGCGATCCTCGGCGGCGGAGTCGGAGCGCGCGAGGCCATCGCTCGGTGGATCCTCGCGCGGCAGGTCGACCTCGGAGGCCGCGCCGTCGTCGCCGTCGTCGCGGCCGGCACCCCGGAGGGGCGGTACGCGGTCGAGGATCTGCTCGTCGCAGGCTCCATCATCGACGCCCTCGCCGAGGTCGGGATCGACTTCACCTCGCCCGAAGCGGCCGCCGCCGTCGGCGCCTATCACGGTCTGCGGAACGCGGTCGGGCACGTGCTGTCGGCATCCGTCGCTGGTCAATCAGTCGGTCCCGAGGCGGTGGCAGCCGCCCGGCAGTCGAATCTCTCCGAGGAGTTCACGGTGCTCCGGGAATGACGCCCACGCTCGTGACGTTGCCGCCAGAGACAGCCAGGGAGGCAACCATGAGAGCAGTGCTCGGCGACACCGTCATCGCAGAGGCCCCGACCGACGAACTCATCAGAATCGAGGGCAACTGGTACTTTCCGCCGTCGAGCGTGAACGCGGAGCTGCTCGAGAAGAGCCCGACGCCGTACACCTGCCCCTGGAAGGGGCAGTGCCAGTACTTCTCGGTGAAGAACGGTGACGCGCTGCTGCAGGATCGCGCCTGGAGCTACCCGACGCCCTACCCGACCGCGTTCGACCGCGTCGGCAAGGACTTCTCGAACTACGTCGCGTTCTGGAAAGAGGTCAAGGTCGTCGAGTGACCGACCGGTGCTTGCGCACCTTCGCTCGGTTGCCGCAGCGCTGCATCGAACACCACCGCCGGTTGTTGGACCGGGACTCGTCGTAGAACACGATCGCGCAGTCATCCGCGGCGCACTCGCGGATGCGTCCCCGCGCCTCTGACGAGAACAGCCCGACGGCTTCCCGCGCGATCGCCGAGAGAGCCTGCCCGAGCCGGGCGTTCGTGCGCCCGGCTTGGCGACGGCCGCCGTCGAGCACGGGAGGGATGTCTGGCGTCGCGGCGAACAGGTTGAGAACGTCGACGTCGTCGGCGGCAGCGGGTTCGCTGTTCGCAATCGCTGACGCGATGCTTGAGATGGATGCCCGCAGAGCGAGGGCGTCGGCGAGCTCGCGATCGTTGGCCGAGGCATCCACGGGAAACCGTGCCTGAAGCCATACCTGGAGGGCTGACGGAGTTCCGAACGGTTCGGCGTGGACGAAGTCGAGGGCGATAGAGCCCGAGTCGAACCACCAGCGGTGGCCGTCAGGGGAGGCGAGCCACTGGCCCTGGGTCATGTAACCAAGCTAGCAGGTTACCGCCGCACCCAGCTGATCGCATGGCGCGCGTCGAACCGGCGCGAGCACTTGCCGCACGCCATCGGTCGCGCCGGCCGACGATAGCGGTAGTGCAGGTGCCCGGCCGGGCAGGTGCCGACCCACGACGCGAGGTCGTCGGCGATGGCGCCGGGGTGCAGCCGCTTGCCCTCGTAGCCGAGATCGGCGGCGACGGCCTTCCACCTCGGGCCGTGTCCGGCGCGCGGACCTGCCATGGCGTGGGCGACCTCGTGCAGCAGCACCTGATGCACGTCGTCGTCGTCCCATCGTGCGGCGAGGTGGCGCGAGACCGTGATCCGCTTGTGCGTGTAATTGCACAGACCCGCGCGGGTCTTGGCGGAGTCGAAGCCGAACGTCCAGGTCGCGTCGAGGTGCAGCGCGATGAGGGCCTGCGCCCAGTGCCGCACCCGCTCGAGGTCTGCCATCAGCCCTCCACCGGGATCAGCGGCACCTGCAGGATGCGGTCGTCGCCCTCGCGGACGTCGCCGCGGCCGTCCGTGTTGTTCGTGAGCATCCACAGTGTTCCGTCCGGGCCTGGGATCACATCGCGGATGCGGCCGAACCCGCCTCCGAACCACTCGGTCGCACTCGTGCCCTCCGGCGTCGGGTAGACCGCCCAGAGTCGCTCGCCGCGCAGCGCCGCCATGAAGAAGGTGCCGCGTACCCACGCCAGGCCGCTCGGGCTCGCCGCGTCGGTCGTCCACTGGTACACCGGGTTGACGTACGCGGGGTCGGCGCCGATGCCCTCGACCACCGGCCAGCCATAGTTGGCGCCCGGCTCGATGAGGTTGAGTTCGTCCCAGGTGTTCTGCCCGAACTCCGACGCCCAGAGCCGGCCGTCGGCATCCCAGGCGATGCCCTGCGGGTTGCGGTGTCCGAGCGAGTACACCAGCGAACCATCGAACGGGTTGTCGGCGGGCACGCTGCCGTCGAGTTCCATCCGCAGGATCTTGCCGTTCAACGATGCCGGGTCCTGCGCCAGACCCGGCTGCGACGCATCGCCGACGGTGGCGTACAGCATGCCGTCGGGGCCGATCGCGATGCGGCCGCCGTTGTGGTTGCCCGCTTTGACGAGACCGGTGAGCACGTCCTGCCCAGCCCCGAGCGAGTACGCGCCCGCGTCGCCCAGGAGCGGGAAGCGCACGATCCGGTTGTCGGATGCGCCGGTGAAGTAGGTATAGAGGTACCCGTCGGCGACCGCGAGCCCCAGCAGCCCGCCCTCCCCGCCGGGCGCGACACCGGGGATCGCGGCGACATCGCGCAGCGAGCCGTCGGGCGTGAGTTCCCGCACGAGGGCACTGTCGCGCTCGCTGATCAGCGTCGACCCGGACTCCAGCCGCACCATCGACCACGGCGCGTTCAGCCCGCTGACGACCTGCACGGCCTCGCCGGTCGGCTGCACGATCTCGGGCGGCGGAGCCGAAGGCTCAGCGGTGGCACTCCGCGTGGGCACCGGTGCCGGTTCGCCCTGGGGCACGCAGCCCGCGAGCAGGGTGACCCCGACAAGGGCGATGATGAGCCGTTTCATCCGGTCGCCTCCGGTCTTCGCTTGAAGATCGACCCGGGCGGGGGCGACCCTGTGGCGGTGGCGTCCGTCGTCACCGCGGCGCCACCGACGAATGACTGCAGTTGGGCGCCTGCCACGATCGTGCTGGGGTGGGGCCCAGCGGCGAGGAGCCGAGGCATCCAGTCGAACGGTAGTTGCGTTTTCGACCCGACCAGCACCAGGTTGCCGAACCGCCGCCCCTTCAGAATCTGCGTCTCGGCGAGCACCGCAACCTCCGGCAGCACGCTCGCGAGGGTCGCCACCTGCGCGCGGGCGAACTCCAGGCGCGGCCCGTCGGCGATGTTGGCGACCAGGATGCCTCGCGCCCGCAGCAGCGTGACGGCGAGTTCGTAGAACTCAACGCTGGTCACGTGCGGCGGTGTGCGCGACCCGCTGAACACGTCCACGACGAGCAGGTCGACCTCGCCGCGCAGGCCCGTCGGCAGTCTCGCGAGCACCTCACGTGCGTCGCCGTACCGCACTCGGATCGCGGCCCGCGTGTCCCATGGCAGTTGCTCGCGCACCAGGTCGACCAGGTCGGACTCGAGCTCGATCACCTGCTGCCGCGACCCCGGCCGGGTGGCCTCGACGTAGCGAGGCAGGGTGAGTGCGCCGGCCCCGAGATGCACCGCCGTGATCGGCTGTCCGGGCTGCCCGATCCGGTCGATGACATGCCCCATGCGCTGCACGTACTCGAAGAACAGCTGCGTCGGGTCGTCGAGATTCACGTGCGACTGCGGCGTGCCGTTGACCGTCAGCGTGTAGGCACCGTTGACCCACTTGTCGGGGGCGATCGTCGCCGTGTACCCGCTGTGGGCCAGCACACGCGACGGGATCTCGGTCACGCGTTGAGACTAACCCGGGCCGCCGTCAGCTTGGTCCGGCAAGTCTGGCTGCTGCCGTCGCGGTGCCCGGTGAGCACGAGCGCTCGCACGTCCTCGGGCCTGCGCCCGACCGCCTCGAGCGCGGCTGGCAACAGGGCCCAGGTCGCCGGGAACGCGGCATCCACGATCGTCACCTCGCCGGCCTCGACCAGCAGGTAGCAGTTGACGAACGCGTGCTCGAGCTGGTGCACGCCGGGCGCAACCGATCGCGTGAGAGTCGGCCCTCCCTGTTGCGGAGGCACGGGTCAGGTGGGCTGCTCGGCCGGCGTCGTGCCGGTGCTGGGGGAGGCTTCAACCGGGCGGCTGAAGCCCGGCACCTTTTCTCGCGCGAACTGCTGAGCCTGGCTGAGGCCGTTGCGCACGCGCGGGTCGTTCCAGAGCGTGCGCGCCCGTCGCGCCAGTTGGTCGTAGGCCACCCGGCCCTTCCGAGCGCCGATCACGTAGCCGATCGCCGCGCCTGCCACGAACATGAGTTTGCCGTGCATGAGTGCCCTTCCTCGGTGCTGTCCTTCCCCTCGACGCTAAATG
>VFQO010001310.1_pt1 | contig 19819 bp, 18 predicted proteins | sample 3512331 | NCBI WGS metagenome assembly VFQO01 (sample SAMN10412371, study PRJNA504923) | tailings metagenome | isolation source: Replicate 3 from Balatoc abandoned mine | place: Philippines: Itogon, Benguet | collected 2017-08-28
TATCAGGTATTTAGATCATTTTTGGCGGATTTTTCCAGGATCCCGTCGGACCCTCGGATACATTGTCCGATGCCGATAGGCACGTGGGCCTTGTTCACCACCTTGACGCAGAGGCTGCGCTTGCCGGACGACAGGGTTTCCAGCAAATAATCGCCCTTGCGCTTGCGCAATATCGCCACTTCCTTGTCGTCGATATAGAGATGAGCGTGATCGCCGCGCGGTCCGGGATTCACTTCATAGGACAGCCGGATCTCGTCCAGCGGGTCCAGGGTGGCGCCGTCCGTCGGGGAAATGATCAGCGCCTTGCCCTGCCCGAAACTGGTCGCGGGAACAAGCAGAAAGAGCCCGAGCGCGAGTGTGGCCAGGAAATGTTGTTGCTTCACTATGGTCTCCTTTATCGTATTGATCTCAGGTTGAAAAGTGCGCCCACCGCTTTCGTCGCAGGGCGGGATTACAGTCTGGCGAGGTCCGGCACTGCCGCGCCGACCCAGGCCTGGCTGAACTGCTTGCGCACCGTCGCGGCGGCGCGCTGCTTGCCCTGGCGCTGATAGGTTGCAGCCAGTCCGTGCAGGGCCCAGCCGTTGTTGGGTGCGCGCAGCAGGCTCTGGCGAAATGTCGCCTCAGCCTCGTCCAGTCTGCCGGCGGCCAACAGCACGGCTCCCAGCGACTGACGTACCGGATAATACCAGTAGGGCGGTTCCGCATACGCGAGCCGGTCCTCCAGCGCCACCGCCTGCTCGAACTCGATGCGTGCCTGCTGCCAGTTTCCGCCTGACTGGGCAATGCGCCCCAGCACGATGTGCTGCGCCAGTTCGATCACCTCCGGTGCGGGCACGCCGCCGCCCACCAGGCCCGAAAAATCGCTGCCTTGCACCAGTCGCCGCATGGCAGCCACCTCGGCCTGCGCCGCTGCGGACTCGCCGCGGCGGGCATGGGCGACGCCGCGCACGTAGTGCCACATGGCCCTGACGTAGGGCAGTTCGTCGCCCGGATCGGCCAGGGCGAGCATGGCCTCGGGCGCGCTGAACTGGGCGTGGGCGAAGTACGGTGCCACCAGGATCGGCTGCACCCACGCGATGCTGCGTCCGGTATCCCGGCTGACCACCTGTGCAAGCTTTTCCGCAGCGGCAATGGCGGCCGGGCCGTCGCCTGCCATCTGTGCCGAGGTCATCAGGGAATGGATGTTGTGTGGATAGTAGGCGAGCGGGTATATCCCCTCGGGACTGGCCACGTCGAGGTAGGCCTCGTCCGCCGCCACCGCACGCCGGTTCGCCTCGATGGCGTCCTTGTATTGGCCGACTCGGTAGTAGATGTGGAACGGCATGTGCACCAGGTGGCCCGCGCCCGGCATCAGGCTGCCGAGCCTGTCGGCGTGTGGTAGCGCCCGCCCTGGATTGGCCGAGGCCTCCACCATGTGGATGTAGTAATGGATGGCGCCGGGATGGTCAGGCTGGCGCTGCAGCACTTGCTCCAGCAGCGTGAGAATCTCGGCCGTGCGCCCCTTTGGGTGCGCGCCGGCCGCTTCCCAGTAATCCCATGGCGACAGATTCATCAGTGCCTCGGCGTGGAGGAGTGCAATGTCGGCATCGCGCGGATAGCGCGCCGCAATCGCGCCCATGGCCTGGGCGTAGGCCGCGTCGAGGGCCGCGCGCTCGACCTTGGGATCACTGGAATAGCGGTGGGCGAGGGCCGCGATGAGCTCCTGTTCACGCGGGCTGGCCGTGGCCGCCTGTGCCTGCGCCCGCCCGATGGCGGCCAGCGCGGCGGCGTTGGCCGCCTGGTCCATCGGCGCATTGATGTTCGGCCCCAGCACCAGTGCCTCGCCCCAGTGGCACAGGGCACAGCCCGGATCCAGGCTTTGCGCCTGGCGGAATGACCGCGCCGCCTCGGCATGGTTGAACGCGTAGGCGAGCCTCAGGCCCTGGTCGAAATAGCGCTGGGCGAGTGGATGCCCGGTGCTGATCGCGAAGTGCAGCTTGCCGAGGTTGTCCCACAGCGGCGGCGTGAAAGGGGTTTCCGCGCCAGCAGGCACGTTGGTCGGGAACGGACGCACCTCGGTCCTGGCGGCGGCGAGCTTCAGGTAATAGCCCATCAAGCGTTTGCTCTTGTCGCCGGACACGCAGACCTGGCCCTGCGCCTGCAGCAGCGGATCGTAGTCCGGGGCGGGCTCGCGAGGCTGCGTCATGTAGAGGCCGCCGCTCAGCAGGCCGGCGCCGGTCAGCGAATAAATCAGCGATGGGGCAGAAATCATGAAGCCTCCTTTGCCGAGGCGCGGCCATGGAAACATGAAGCAGGTTCTCTGTTGTTTAGACCAGCATGGCCTCGAAGCAAGCCTGCAGCGATCCAGCCACCTATATTGAAGAGGCCATGCCTACCCCGCCCCCGGATCCTTCGATCGAAGCAATCGGCCACGCCCTTTACCAGCGGGCACGGGCGCATCCGCCTGGGTTTTTGGCCGGGTACCGCGGCATGCTGAAGCGTGCCATCGCCGACGACCGGCTGCGTGACGCGCTGTTCCAGTTCATCGATGTCCTGCCGCAACTGCACGACTCCCGGATGATCGCCGCCCATTTCCAGGCGTATCTGGGTGGTTTCGAAATGGGCGGCATGTTCGGGCGGGCGCTCAGGCTCGCGGAGCACACCTGGACGGCGCCGCTGCTAAAGCTGACGGTGGCGCGCATGGCGAGGCTGTTCATGGTCGAGGAGGACGCTGCGGCGCTGGCGTCGACCCTGGGAAAAATCGCCCGCCTGCCCGCAGCGGTGAGCCTCGACGCGCTCGGTGAAGCGGTGCTGTCCGACGCCGAAGCCGACGCCTATACCGCGCGCATCCTGAAGCTGGTCGGCTGGATCGAGGCGGGGACGACGCAACAGGCCGACCTTTCGGTAAAGCTTTCCGCACTCACGCCGCGCTTCGACCCGATCGACCTGGCGGGCAGCGTTGAACGCGTGCTCGCCCGTCTGGCGCCGATACGCGCAGCGGCGGCGCAGGCCGGCGTCAGCCTCACCCTCGACATGGAAAACCACGACAGCCGGCCGCTGGTGCTGGCGGTGTTTCAACATCTGGCGGAGCGGCCCGGCATTGCGCCCGGCGTCGCGCTGCAGGCCTACCGCCCGGACGCCGAGGCCGATCTGCGTGCATTGCTGGGCCTGCCCTGGACGCCCGAGCGCCCGCTGCGGGTGCGCCTGGTCAAGGGTGCCTACTGGGACAGCGAAGTGGCGCTGGCGGCGCAGCGCTTCTGGCCCTGTCCGGTGTACACCGACAAGGCCGCCACCGACGCCAGCTTTGAGCGCCTCGCCACGACGCTGTTCGAGGCAGGCGAACGCGTCTACCCGATGATCGCCAGCCACAACCTGCGTTCCCTGGCATACACGCTGGCGCTGGCGCGCGCGCGGGATCGCACGCCCGGCAGCTGGGAAGTGCAGATGCTCTACGGCATGGCCGACCCGCTCGCCGCAGCCGTGATCGGGGAGGGGGCACGCCTGCGCATCTATCTGCCGGTGGGCGATCTCATCGGCGGCATCGCCTATCTCATCCGCCGCCTGCTGGAAAACACCGCGTCGACCTCGGTGTTGCGCCAGGCCTACCTCGAGGATGCGCCGCCCGAGCGCCTGCTGGTCGCGCCGCTTGCACCCACGCCGGCGCCCCCGGCGCCAGTGGCGGGATTCTGCAACACGCCGCTGTCCGATTTCAGCCAGGCCGGACCGCGCCAGGCCCTGCACGCGGCACTGACGCAGGTCACGGCAGAGGCAGGACACGACTACCCGCTGCATTCTTCGCTGCAGTCCGCGACGGCGACGCGCTGGCGCGACAGCTTCAACCCGGCCGCTCCCACGCACCGCCTCGGCCGCGTCGAGCAGGCCGATCCCGCGCATATACAGCAGGCCGTTCGCCAGGCCGTCATCGCCTTTCCTGGCTGGCGCGAGGTGGCGGTAGGCGAGCGCGCCCGCCTGTGTCGCGCTGCAGCGCAGATCATGGCCCGCCGCCGCTTCGAACTGGCGGCGTGGCAGGTGCATGAAGTCGGCAAGGCGTGGCGCGAGGCTGACGCCGACGTCGCCGAGGCCATCGACTACTGGAACTATTATGCCGACGTCGCGGAGCGGCTGCTGGGCTGGCGCACTACGCGTGACTTTCCCGGCGAGCGCAACGCCACGCGCTACGAGGCGCTGGGGCCTGCGGTCGTCATCTCACCGTGGAATTTCCCGCTCGCCATCCTGTCCGGCATGAGCGCGGCGGCGCTGGTGTGTGGCAATCCGGTCATCATGAAACCCGCCACGCTGGCACAAATCAATGCCTGCAAGCTGCACGAGATCCTGCTGCAAGCCGGGTTCCCGCCGGCGGTGGTGCAACTGCTGCCAGGGGAAGGCGACAGTCTCGGCGCGCAGCTGGCCCGCCACCCCGACATCGCCGTGATCGCCTTCACCGGATCGCGCGCGGCGGGACTGGCGCTCCTTGAACAGGCGCATCGACGCAGCCCTGAGCAGAAGCGGGTCAAGCGCGTGGTGTGTGAAATGGGCGGCAAGAACGCCATCGTCGTCGACGAGGATGCCGATCTCGACGAGGCGGTGGGACACAGCCTGGCGTCCGCGTTCGACTATCAGGGACAGAAGTGTTCCGCCGCCTCGCGCCTGATCACCGTGGGCGGCGTACACGAACGCTTCCTGGCGCGGCTGACGGCTGCGCTGGCGAGCTGGCCGTTGGGGCCGCCAGCCGATCCGCAATTCCGTTTCGGCCCCTTGATCAGCCAGCAGGCGCTGGAAAAGGCACAGCACTACCTCGACCTCGGCCGCAGCGAAGGCAAACAGATCTACCAGGGCAAGCCCCTGGCCGGCGGGCACTATTTCGCGCCAGCGGTGTTCGCCGGCATCCGGCCCGATCACCGGCTGGCGCGCGAGGAAATCTTCGCGCCGATCCTGGCGGTGTTGCACGCGCCCGACTTCGCAAGCGCGCTGGCGTGGGCGGGAGACAGCGACTATGCGCTGACCGGCGGTGTGTTTTCGCGGCTGCCGCAGCATCTGGATGCGGCGCAGCAGCGATTCGGCGTCGGCAACCTCTACCTCAATCGCGCGATCACCGGAGCGCGGGTCGGCATCCAGCCATTCGGCGGGGTCGCGCTCTCGGGTACCGGCGTGCAGGCCGGTGGCGAGGACTATCTGCGGCAGTTCGTGTGGTCGCGCGTGGTGAGCAGCAACCGTCTGCGTCATGGCTATGTGCCCGGCATGGCCCATTAGGGCCTGCGCAGCAGTTCCGGAATCTAGGCCGCCTTCTGTTTGTACTCCACCCACTTGGCGACTTGTTCGTCCCAGTCGTCGCCGCGGAAGTAGGGGGCGGAACGCGGTGAACTGATCATGTTCGGGTCGACCGGGATGTTCATGCCTTCGAGGAAGTTGGCCAGCCCGATACGCTCGATCATTTCGCCGGTACGCTCGTGGTCCAGCGCGTTTTCCGCAAAGAATTCGAGAATATTGCGCGCCAGTTCGTTCAGCTTGTCGAAGTCCTCGTCGGTTTCCAGTTTCATGAACGGGATAATCACGCTGCCCATGGTGGCGCCGATCTTCAGCACGCCCTTGCCGCCCACCAGGATGGTCACGCCCTTGTCCCTGCCGGGCAAGAGACCGCCGGGGATGACATTGAGGCAGTGCATGCAGCGCACGCAGTTCTTGTTGTCGATGCACAGCGTGTTGCCGTCGCCCAGATGCGCCACCGAGGTGTGCGCATCAGCCCGGACCTGGTCGTCCGGCACCACGGTGATGGCCTTGGTCGGGCAGCGGCCGATCACGTCGTTGTAGAGGTCGTGCATGCCGTGCACCTTGTAGTAGTCCTGCACCTGCGCTTCGTTGACGCGGATGTTGTCGCGCCAGGTGCCGATGGTGGCCATGTCGGAACGCTGGATGGCGTTGACGCAGTCGTTCGGGCAGCCCGAGAACTTGAACTTGAACTTGTAGGGCAGGGACGGGCGGTGCATATCGTCCAGGTTGTTGTTGATGACGGTACGCAGCGCACGCGCTTCGTCGTAGCAGGACATTTCGCAGCGCGCCGAGCCGACACAGGATATCGAGGTGCGCAGCGCGGGGCCGGCGCCACCGAGATCGAAGCCGATCTCGTTGAGGCCGTCGAATGCCTTCTGCACGTTCGCGCTGCTGATGCCCTGGAACATGATGTCGCCGGACTGGCCATGGAAGGCGATCAGTCCGGAGCCGCCGCTGCCGACCCAGACATCGCACAGCTTGCGCAGCAGGTCGGAGGTGTAATGCATGCCGGCCGGCGGCTGCACGCGCAGGGTATGGAATTCGGCCGCTTCGGGGAACAGGGGTTTGCCGTTTTCATCCTTCAGCTCGGTAAATCGCGGAATGATGCCGCCGCCGTAGCCGAATACGCCGATGGTGCCGCCCTTCCAGTAGCCCTTGCGGGTTTCGTAGGAGGTTTCGAGCTGGGCCAGCATGTCAGCCATCATGTCGTTATCCCTGGCCAGACGCTTGAGGCCGGTCACGAAACTGGGCCACGGGCCACTTTCGAGCTGATCGAGCAGGGGGGTGTCGCGGATCGTGCGCGTAGACATGGCAGTTCCTTTCAAGAAAATGAAAGACACAAATCAGTCTAGGCAATACTTGAGTAATTTTCTCGGAATTACGCCAAATGGGTAGGGTACGGCTCCCCCAAAAGACGTGCAGGGGGTCAGGCTGCATGCAGGGTGACGACGCGAATGACCGGATTTCCCTGGAGATCGGTTGCGGCGCATTGCCGGGCATCGAGCATGCTGCCGCCGGCCGGTGCCTGGAAACGGAAATCTCCGCCTGCACGTGCAGCAGCGTGCGCATCGGGCCCGAACAGCGCGCTCAAATCGAACTGGCCGACCGGCGAGGGCAGGCCCAGCAGCGCACTGGCCAGGGGCGAGAGGCCGAGGATTTTCCATGCCGGGTCGACGATCACCACAGCGCCGGGCAGCTGCGGAAGGATGCCGCCGCGCGCGCTTTGCGCCAGATCCAGGCTGGCCTGCAGGCGGGCCAGCAGTTCCTTGCGGTTGAACGGCTTGCTGATGAAATCGGTGGCACCGGCCTCGATGCCGCGGATGCGCTCTTCCGGCAGCGACAGGGCGGTGACCATGATGACCGGCAGGGTGGAAAATTCAGGATCGCGCCGCACGGCCTGGCACACCTCGTAGCCCGTCATGCCGGGCATGCGCACGTCGAGCACCATGGCGTCCGGCTTCTCCCGCCGCAGGATGTCCAGGGCCTCGGGGCCGCTGCCGGCTTCCAGCACCCGGTAGCCGGCATCCTTGAGGATCAGGCGCAGCAGCTTGACGTTGGGCGGGGCGTCATCGACCACCAGGATCGTTGCTCCGGCGGCGCCAGGCAAACCTTCCTCAGGCATGGCCGGCCTTTCTGCCTTCACGGATGAAGCGCTCCACCACCTCCGGCAGCCGCCGGGTGTCGATGGGCTTGCTGAGGTAACCGTCGAAGCCGGCGGCCAGGAAACGGCTCTCGTCGCCCTTCATGGCCTGGGCCGTGATGGCCAGGGCCGGAACCGGGTCAAACGCCGGGTCCGCGCGGACGTGGCGGATCACATCGAGGCCGCTGCCGTCGCCGAGGCGAATGTCGAGCAGCAGCAGGTCGGGCTTTTCCTGCGCGAGCAGGGCCAGGGCCTGTTCCACGCTCACCGCCTCGCTGATGCGATAGCGCCCGCCGCCGAGGACGATGCGCACCAGCTTGCGGTTGATGTCGTCGTCCTCGACCAGCAGAATGTGTTTGGCCTGTTCCTGCATCGCGTGCTCAGCTTTCTCCGCCGGCCGGCTTTTTCTGCTCGAACAGCAGGGAAATCGCCGCCAGCAGCCGTTCCTCGATCATTTCGCCCTCCTGGACCAGGACGAATTCGATATGGTCTTCCGCACGCGTCTGTTTCTGCGAACCGAGCCAGCTCAAGGCGAGGACGGGAATGTGGGTGGTTTCGGGCGCCGCCTTCAGCCATTCCAGCAGGGCGAAATAATCCATCCCGCCCGCCAGGAGGTCGGTCACCACCAGATCGGGATGAATCCGTGCCGCGAGCAGGGCCGCTTCCTCGGGGCCGAGGGCCTGGATCACTTCGTAGTTTTCCTGGGCGACGATCATCGCCAGCAGATGCAGTTCATCGGGATCGGTGTGCACCACCATCACCTTGTGGCACGCCCGGTCTTCATTGCCGCGCGAAACACAGCGCTTCAGGGCATGGAGCAGGGCATGGCGCTCCACCGGCTTGACCAGGTAGCCCGAGGCGCCCAGCCGTAACCCCAGTGTCGGCTGGTCCAGCACGGACACGATCACCACCGGGATGTCCCGGGTGCAGGGCGAGGCCTTCAGCTCGGCCAGCACCTCCCAGCCGTCGCGGTCAGGCAGCAGGATGTCCAGGGTGATTGCCTTCGGATGGCAGCGGCCGGCCAGTTCCAGGGCCGTGATGCCGTTGGCGGCGATCAGCACCTCGTAGCCGGCGCGGGTGAGACTGAGCGACAGCAGTTTGGCGGCCTGGGGGTTGTCTTCCACCACCAGAATGGTGTTGGCCGGGTCCGGGCATGGCCTGCGGTCTGTCACGCTGTTTCCCGTGCCCATGTCAGCTTCCCGGGTCGTTCGGCGGCTGCAGGGGAAGCAGGACGTGGAACACGCTGCCCGTTCCGAACTCGCTTTCCAGCCAGATGCGCCCGTCATGCGCCTCCACCAGACGTTTGGAGAGCGCGAGTCCCAGCCCGGTGCCTTCGTGACGGCGGGTGTGCGAGGCGTCCACCTGGCTGAATTCGACAAAAATCCGCTCCATGTCTTCCGGACGGATACCGATGCCGGTGTCGGCGATGGCAAGGTGCAACTCGCCGTCCTCGATGGCGGCGGTGACGGTCACTCCGCCGTGATCGGTGAATTTCACCGCGTTCGACAGCAAATTGAACAGGACCTGTTTGAAGCGGATCTGGTCGGCGCTGATCAGTCCGAGGTCGGGCGGCAGATTCAACCGGATGGCTAGGCCCTTCTTCTCGGCCGCGCCGCGCAGGGCGGTGACGGCCTCGCGCACGGTCTGGGCAATCGGGAAGGTTTCGTAGAAAAGTTCGAGCCGGCCCGCCTCCACCTTAGCGAGATCGAGCACGTCGTTGATCAGGCGCAGCAGCAGCTGGCCGGCGTTGTGGACGTCGCCCAGGTATTCCACCTGTTCGGCATTGAGGGGGCCCGGCATCTGGTCCTGCAGCACCTCGGTGAAGCCGATGATGGCATTGAGCGGGGTGCGGAACTCGTGCGACATGTTGGCCAGGAACTGGCTTTTGGCGGTGCTGGCCGCCTCGATCTGGAGGTTGAGCGCCTGCAGCTTCTCCATGGTGTTCGAGTAATGCACCATGTAGCTCTGAATGCCCAGCTGCATGTCCAGGTTCATGATCTTGTCGAGGGCGAGGATATGGTCCACCACGGCCTGCGCGTCGTTGCCGTAGCACTCGAGGATCATCGGATAGAGGATGCGGTGATACAGCTGGAAGGCGCCGATGAACCAGTGTGGTTCCAGATGGATGGCGTTGTGGATGAAGCCGATGCGCCAGCGGCGGTCGAAATAGGTGGCGTCGTAGGGGCCTTCGACCGCCTGCATCAGATAGGCTTTTTGCGACTCCTTGAGGCGCGAGATCATGCCCTCGTCCTTGAGTACCGCGCGGATTTCCGCGTAGTTCAACAGATGCTGGTAGAACGCTTCGCTGATCTCGGTCAGCCGCGGCTGGAACAGGTCCACCAGATCGTGCAGCAAGGCGGCATCGCCTGCGTCGAACAGCAGGAAACTCAACTGGCGGGTGCGCGCGGCATCGTCGAAAACCGGCGGAATCACATTCCCGTAAGCGGGCTTCTCATCCATGCTCATCTCCCGTCCGTCGCGGACATCGCGGCATGGCGCCCGGATTGCATGCTTTTTTCCGGGCCACCCAGCGCCGCCTGCTTCTCAGCGTAGTCCAGCATCGCCGCCACCAGGGTGCCGTGGCTCCAGGTCAGGGGGGAAACCGACAGAAACTCGCCCGTCAGCGGATGCACCTGCTCCGGCATCACCCCGGAAGGCAGGGTCTGCTCGGCTGCCCAGACCAGCAGCGGCACGGCCCGTTGCAGTTCCTTTCGGCTGCGCGCCGCCGCGATACGGTACTGGGCGAGCCACAGGGTGCACACGCTCCAGGGGTTGCCCGGCACGCCTTCGCGCACCAGCGCACGCTGGTAGCCGTCGTTTTCGTAGCGGGCCAGGCCGCCGCTGCCCGCCTGCACCCACAGGCGCTGCTCCACCGCCTGGGCGGTGTTCACCATGCGCGGGTCGAGCGGGTCGTAGCCGCCGAAGATCACCAGTCCCAGCAGGCTGGAATCTACTGTTGAATCCCGGCGCTGCACGCCGTCCTCGACCACGATGCCGCGCGCGTAGCGGCCGTCGCGCGGGCAATAGAGATGCTGGTCGATGGCTGTTTTCATGTCCTGTGCGCCGCTCAGGCAGGCAGCGGCCCGCGCCTCGTCCTGGAACAGGGTCGCCAGTTCCGCCGCCGCGCGCAGGCCGGCGATGACGGTGGCGGCGGTGTAGGTGAACACGCCGCGCCGTTCCTCCCACAGGTCGTAACCGGGCAGCGGCAGGCCGGCCTTATCGTCGCGAAAACTCAGCAGAAAATCGGCCGCCTGCTCGACGAAGGGACTGTAGAGGGGACGGATCGCCTCGATGTCGCGGTGCACCGCGTAGTGGTGCCAGATCGCCCAGATCACCAGGGCGGTCTCGTCCTCCTGAATGGGGAATACCATTTCCTCGCCTTCCAGCCAGGGCTGCCAGGAACTGCCGACCGAGCCGTCGGGGTTGTACTTGTGCATCAGGAAACCGGTTTCGGCCAGGATGCTGGCCGAATAACTGTAGCCGGCTGCTTTCTCGGTGCAGAATTCCAGGAACTGCCGGCTCAGGCTGCCGTAGCCCGCGCGGTCCAGCGCCTGGGCGACGATGGCGCCATCGCGCGGCCACATGTAGCTGTAGGTGTCCTGGTTGAACTGGCGGATGTCGGTATCGTTGGCCGCCAGCACCGCGCCGCCGCGATCGATCTGGGTACGCAGGATGAGCAGGCTGCGCCGATAGCGCTCGACCAGCAGGTCGGGCAGGCCGGGGAAGGCGCGTGTGCCCGCGCTGATCCAGTGGCGCCAGTAGTCGATGTTGCGCGCGATCAGCCGCTCGGGGCCGGTGCGGGTGACGAAGTGGTGCAATTCCTCCACCGCGCGGTAGCTTTCGCCCACGGCCATCCAGTAATGGCAGACCGCTTCCTGGCCGGGGGCGATCGACAGCAGAATCCCGATTACCGAATCCACCGCCCCCTGTGCGATCGGGTTACCGCCCAGCTCGCCGTCCTCGGCATCACGCCAAGTGCCTTCCAGACCCCGGTGGCGCTTGTTGCCGGTGGCAAAGGCGCTCACGCCCAGGGCTGTCTCGGTGGTGCAACTCATCATGAAATAGCGGGGGCCCTTGTAATGCACCAGGCAGGCGTTGCGGGGATCGAAGAACACCGTGTCGCCGATCTCGTTTTCCAGGGCGTTGATGTCGGCATGGAAAAACAGGCGCGGTTCCAGCAGGTTTCCGGACAGGTTCTGCACCCGTACCTGCCGTAGCAGGATGTTCTTCTCGTAGTCGACCGCATCGTTGAAGTGGAGCCGCAGCGGCAGGCGGGGATGCGTCGCGGTCACCGCGGTGACCAGGGTATCCGGCACGTAAGCCCGTTGCAGCGTCCAGGTGTCACGGTCGAGCCAGGAGAACGCCCCGTCCAGCCACACGCCGAAGCGCCAGGGATAGCCCAGCGCGTGGTTTTCCTTGCCGACACGGGGGTAATAGAAGTCACGTATCTGGTAGTCCAGATCGAAACTGGCGAGCAGGGTGCCATTGCCGATAGGCAGATCGCGCGGCATGCGTCCTTATCCCTTTGTCCGATCCATCAATCATAGACAAGCGCTGCGGCAACCCATCCGCCGCCATGCTGGACTTATTCCGGCATCAAGAAAATTCCGGCTGTCCGCGCCCCTTGCCTTTTGATTATGGGGTGCTATAAACCCATCCCCACAGGCTTTCAAGGGGTAAATGATGCGTAAAACGATCGTGATACTGATGCTTGGCGGCCTGTTTTCCAGTACCGCCCTGGCCCTCGACGATGCCGTCACAGTCAGGCTCGAGGCGCAAAACAATTCGGGTCAAACCGGCACCGCAACCTTGCTTCCGCAAGGCGACACCACCAAGATTGTCATAGAACTTTCCAATTCACCCGCAGGCGTTGCACAGCCCGCCCACATCCATGCGGGAAGCTGCGACAAGCTGGACAAGGCGCCGAAATGGCCGCTGGAAGCCGTGAAAAACGGAAGATCAGTCACCATCGTCCCCGTATCGATCGAAACCATCCTGAAAGACAGGACGGCGATCAATATTCACAAGAGCGCGACCGAGATCCAGGTTTACGTTTCCTGCGGGAACATCGTTGCGGTGATGTAGGCGCGCGGCCGGTCTGGCTTGCGCTGGGCGGGAGAGGCGGAAAGCCCTTCCGCTGTCCGCTGCTCATCCCGTTTGACGTCATCTAGCGGCCCACAGCGAGGTTGTTGATTACCTTGTCCACAGCGAACAGGCACCAGGCGCCCTGCTCGGCCCGGTCTTTTTCCGTTTGAGTGGCCACCAATCCCTCCAGGGTGACGACGTAGTTGTCGGTGTGGATACGGATCTGCTCGGGATGGGGAATCATCGGGTCCATTTCCAGCACCAGCGACAGGGCATCGCTGACCTCGTCGTCGTTGTCCTGTTCCGGTGGCGACACTTCCAGCCCGTCCACCACGTCGCGACAGCCCGGTACCCACCATGCCAGCACCCCAGCCAGCCGTTTGTGCGAAAGGCTGATGGCCCAGCCATCCAGCGTCACCACTCCGTCCTTCACCGCGGCCAGGATGTCGCCACTGGCGTCTTCGCCACCGGCTTCCCGCAAAGTGATGGCCTGTCCCTTTTTCATCACGCGCAGCGTACAGTTATTCAACTCGCGCACATCAAGCAATAAGGCTTTGAGGCCATCCAGAATCTCGCCGTCGCCCTTGTACTCGGAGGGCACCACATGCAGCCGGTCCACCACGCCGCGCACGCCGGGCGCCGCCCCCGCGATTTCCAGCACCCGTTTCTTTGCGGCCACGCTTTCCACGTCGCCTTCCACTACCAGGGCGTTGTCACCGGTCAAGTCGAGCTGGACAGGCCAGCGATGCAGGTTGATATGCGGTTCGCGTTCCAGCGCCGCCCATACCGTTTTGAGGATGGGACTTCCATTTTTCATGTCGGGATACCTCCCCGTTCAACATAGCATCCTCACGATTCGTCGCTCGATGAGCCTTTGGCTCTGCGCCTTGTCCTGTAGGTGTCCAGATCGATACCGGAACGGCCGGGCGCGAGGATGTTGTTCGGATCCAGGGCGCGCTTGATGGCGTGTTCCACGTCCCGCTTGACCGGGCCGTAGCTGCGTGCGACCCGCTCCTGGAAGCGGGTATTGACGCGGTATACGGCGTAGCCTTCCTTCTCGAACTCGTCCAGCAGCTCGCTGAAGCAGGCATCGGCACGCCTGGTCTCTTCCTCGCTGGTGCGGTCATAGAGGACGTCGATCACATGGTGCATGTCCCGCGGCCCGACGATGAATTCAGCCACATAGTCCAGGCCGTACTTGTGCAGGATGCGCTTGGCCAGCAGCGCCTGTTTTTTGCACTCGCTGCCGCGGGCCTCGCTGACCGGCGCGAACCACATGGAGCCGCCGCCTCCACGCCAGTTGTACAAGCCGAACTCCTGCAGGTTGGGCACGCCGGACATCAGTTCGGCACGGTACTTGAAGGGCTGCTTGTCGCCGGCCTCTTCCTGGGTGACGATGCGGCCCTTGCCGTGCTTCCTGAATGCATCGGTGACGATCTTCCAGTTCACATCGATCTGCTCCTGTGTGCCGTAGAGCGCGGCGTAGAGGTTCCAGGCGCCCATGCCGCTATCCTTCTGCATTTTCTCCAGGATAGGGTCAGGGGTGTGGCCCGGCTCGGCGATATAGTCGCGGCGGCGCAGATGCGCGCTGCCCGCTTCCCACAGGATATTGGCGATCACCACCGCGTTGGGAATGATCTGGGCGATGCGCAGCGGGCGCAGAATGTCCACGATCTCGACGATATCCGCCTCGTTCTCGAAGATCACTTCGAACGGCTTGTACGCTGGCGGTCTGGGCATCAGCCAGAAGCCCATCTTGGTGGTGATGCCGTAGTTGGCCTGCGTGAACATGCCGTCCAGCGTCGGGCCATAGCCCCACTTGAAGATCTGCCAGGTGTTGCTGCCTTTGACGCCGCCCATGCCGGTGCGGTAGATGTCGCCGTTGGCCAGCACCACTTCCATGCCGCACTGCATCATGAAGTGTTCGCCGTAAGGGGTGTAACCCACGCCGCGATCCATGGTGTTGCCCAGCGGACCCGCAATCGCCGAAGGGGCGGAGAAGGACAGCATCAGCGGCAGCTTGTTTTCTTCGATGTAGTCGTACAGCTGCTGGAAAGTCACCCCCGGCTCGACCAGTGCAGTGCACATGTCCGGGTCGATCTTGATGATCCTGTTCATTTTCTTCAGGTCGAGAATGACCTGTCCGCGCTGCACCGGGGCCGCCATGCCGTAACCGAAGTTGCGCCCGGTGGAGATGGTCCAGATCGGAATCCGGTACTGATTGCAGATTTTCACGATGCCTTGCACCTGCTCGACCGTGGTGGCGGTCAGCGCCGCCGAGGGTGCATGGGCAGCATTCTCCACCGATATCATGATTTTGTTGTAGGGAATCAGCTGCTCGGCCTTGAGCAGTACGTTCCCCTCCCCCAGCAGGGCGCGAAATTTTTCCACTGCCGCGTTGAATTTTTTCTGCGTCACGCCTCTGGGCAGCACGCCATTCATCGGTTCAGACATGGATCAGACTCCCTCAGGCCTCGATCGAAAAGGAAACGAAACTGCCGCTGGGCAGCGTGCCCTGCACGGAAACCCGCGGCATCATGGTCGGGCGCGTACCCAGAGCGGCGAGCAGATAGCCGACACCGGCTGCCCACTGCGCGGAACCCGCGCCGTTGCGGGCTGGCCCCGCCAGCTGCCGGGCCGGGGCCGCGCTGCCCTGGTGCTCCTCGTCCAGGGTGAAACCGGCGCCGCAGGCATGCAGATGGCGGCTGAGCTGCCGTGCGCAACCTTCGGCGAGATCGGTATTCAGCAGACGATGGCGGGTCGAACCGGCCTCGCCGGTGTGTTGCCCCAGCCAGTGGATGCGGGCGCCGGCGCCGCGTGCCAGATCCACTACCAGCGTCGCCGCAGCATCGTCCAGCAGACCGATAACCCGCATCGGCCGACCCGCGCGCAACCGCTGCTCGAAATCCAGCATGAAGCCCAGACCCCGGTCCAGCTGCTGCACCCGCAACTGTGTACCGGCAGCAGCCCTGGCGCCCTGCAGAAAGGCCGCTTCAGCCGCGCCGCCGCCGACCAGCGCCAATACCGGGCGGATATTACTGTGCGAAGGGGTCACCCCCGCCAGCAGCGGCATCGACCGACTCAACACTACGCCAGCGGCACCGCCAAGGACCATGCTTTTGAGAACGAAACGACGATCGACGCTCATGACACGCTCCTCAAGGCCGAGCGGCCGGCGCCGGCAGGGTCGACAGGTACTCGACCAGCAGGGCGATGGATTCATCATCGACGTAGGAGGCGGGGAAGGCCGGCATGGCATTGAAGCCGTTGCGCACGATGGCCTTGACATAGACCTCCGGCAGGCCACGGCCTTCCAGCACCGGGCCGACGCCGACCTCGGCTTTGTGGCAATAGCCGCAAAGCTTGTTGTACAGGTTCTGGCCACTACCCCACTGGCTTTCAGCCTGAGCGGTGGCGCCCAGCCAGCCCAGTGGCAGAGCCACGCACGCAGCGAACATCCGCTTCGCGATCGCACTACGCAAGAAAAACAGCATGGCAAGCTCCTTTGCATCGATCCGCGATGGCAGGGCGACTGATGATGCTTTTCAATGATCGCCCCGTTCCTTCAGCCGTAATGGCCGGCCCCGGCTCAGAACGGATAAGCGCGCGGCGCGCTCTGCACCGTGATCCAATGGTCCGTGGTGAATTCCTCGATCGCCCAGTCGCCATTGAAGCGGCCTATGCCCGAATTCTTTTCGCCGCCGAAAGGCGCGTTCGCCTCGTCATTCACAGGCATATCGTTGACGTGAGTCATGCCTGCGCGAAGACGCTGGGCAAATTGCACGCCACGGGTGATCGCCATGCAGATCTGGCCCTGGTGCAGGAACTTGCCGACCACTGCCGCATCGACGGCCGCCTCGACGTCGGCATCGGCCAGCACCACGAACGGGCTGTTGCCGCCCAGCTCCAGGGCAACGTGCTTGAGATGCTCGCCACTGTTGGCAAGTCGGCCGATGTTGCGACCGACCGCGGTGGAGCCGGTGAACGACACGAAGGACGGAATGGGGTGCTCGACGAAGGCATCGCCGATGTCGGAACCGGCGCCGACCACCACGCTGAGCACGCCGGCCGGCAAGCCCGCCTCTTCGAACAGGCGCGCCAGCAGCAGGCCGCCGCTCACCGGGGTGTCGCTGGCCGGCTTGACGACCACGGCATTGCCCAGCGCCAGCGCCGGGGCGACCGAACGCGCGCTGAGGTGCAGCGGAAAGTTCCACGGACTGATCACCCCGACCACGCCCAGCGGCTGGCGGTACACCCGGCTTTCCTTGCCCGGCACGTCGGAAGGCAGAATGCGTCCGTGCATCCGCCCCGGCAGGCTGGCCGCCTCCTGGGTGATGGCCCGTGCCGCACCCCATTCGATTTCCGCCTTGATCCGGGTGCTGCCGGACTCGCGGACCAGCCAGCCGGTGATTTCATCCTTGCGCGCGTCGAACAGGGCCACTGCCCGGTGCATGACATCGCCGCGTGCAGTCGGGCCCATGGCCGCCCATTCGGGCTGGGCGTCGTACGCGCCACGATAGGCCTCATCCAGATCCTCGCGGCCGGCCAACGGCAGGCTCAGCAAGGTGGCCCCGGTGAAGGGGTCGGCAACATCCAGGGTGCGGCCCGAGGTGCCTTCGCGCCACTGACCGGCGATCGGCAGCAACTCGAGGTTCTGATAGGCGGGTGGGCTGCTCATGAAGGTTCTCTCGCTATGCATTCGAACTCAATACCTGACCGGGCCGACGCCCCTTGCTGAAGGTTTGACGAAGAATCCATCCGGTTCCGCGCCTTGAATTTGAGCATAGCCGGCCACGCGAGCAATGCCAGTTGTTCCGGGTCCGCTCCCTGCAGTCGCACGCAGGCGTTCAGGCCAGCTTGAGAACCGGCTTGACGGTCGCCCCCGACCTGGAGTCTTCGAAGGCCTGGTTGATCGCGCTGAAATCATAGAACTTGATCAGCCTGTCGAAGGGGAATCGGCCCGCCTTGTAGAACTCGATCAACTGGGGAATGAATACCCGCGGCACCGAGTCGCCCTCGATCACACCGATCATGCTCTTGCCTTCGGCCATCAGGTCGTTGTGCACATCGATGCTCATTTCCGGGGTCACCCCGACGATCGCCGCCTGCCCCAGGGGGCGCAGTGCATTCAGGCACTGGCGCACGACCGGCGGCACCCCCGTGGTCTCCACGGCATAGTGCGTACCGCCGTTGGCGCGGGCCTTGATCTCCTTGACCACGTCGACATTCCTGCCATTCAGCGCATGCGTCGCACCCAGCTCGCGGGCCAGCTCCAGACGGTTGTCGTGGACATCCACGGCAAAGATCTGCGGGCAGCCGGCGATTTTCGCCGCCATGATCGCGCTGAGCCCCACTGCGCCGCAGCCATACACGGCGATGGACGTACCGAACGCGGGCTTGAGGCGGTTGAGCACCGTACCGGCGCCGGTCTGGATGCCGCACCCCAGCGGCCCGAGCAGCGCCAGATCCACCGCCTTGTCGACCTTGACCGCGTTGCGCTCGTGGGCAATGGCGTACGTGCCAAAGGAGGATTGGCCGAAGAAAGTGTGCACATCGGCGTCGCCCTGATGCAGACGGCAGGTGTGATCGTCCATGCGTCCGCCGAAATTCAGCTCATTGAAAGTCGCGCATACGGTCGGATGCCCGGTGAGGCAGTTTTCACATTGGCCGCAGTGCGCAAAGGACATCACCACGTGGTCGCCGGGCACCAGGCGAGTGACGTTCTCGCCGACCTGCTCGATGATGCCGGCCCCCTCATGGCCCAGCACGATGGGGTAGGGCGACACGCCCAGGTCGCGCCCCACTGCATCGGTATGACAGACACCCGTGGCGACGATCCTGACCAGCACCTCGTTCGCCTTGGGTCCCGACAGGGACACTTCCTCGATCGAAAAAGGCTGGCCTTGGGCATGCGTGACCGCTGCTTGGATTTTCATGGCTGGCTCCGTCGCGATGGGTTCAAGGACACTTCGTTTTTAGCTCATATCTGAATCCGCGTTCCCGCGATGAAAAATTTCTTTCGAGCCTCGTGGTAGTGCTGGGATGTTGGCCTTCTTGCAGATTCTGCCAAGCGCGACAGAAGCCGATCATGCTTGCGAAAGCGAATATCACTTATTTAACATAATATACATTATGTGCATATTAACGGGTCTTGATAAAGCCCCAAAGGGGCGTTTGCGCTGCTCAAGTAGACTCGTCTGGCCACATCCCTGACCCTACTAGGGTCCCATCAAACCTAAATTCTTTCAATTTGTCAATATCTTCGCGTACATAGAACTCGAAATCAAATCGCTCAGCAAGCACTACAGCATTTACTGGAGATCGCAGTACAGCGGTCAAGCGACAGCAAGCACTAAATGTCCAAGAGGTTCGGCGGCAGGTTTCACCTTGATTTCAATGTCGTAGCCCAACCGATTCAAGCAGTCCATCAACTTGCGTTCGGACAGATTTGAAAAGTCGCCGCGCAGCATGCCGGACACCTTCGGCTGTGTGATGCCCATGCGACGAGCCGCCTCTTCCTGGGTGAGCCCGAGTTTGCGCACGGCTTTGGTGATCTCGATCACCAAACCGGATTTGATTTTGAGTTTTTCGGCGTCGGGTAGACCGAGATCGGCAAAGACATTCCCAGAGCCAGTTTCTACCTCAATGCCATCAATGATTCGTTTTGCCATTTCGTAGCTCCTTCGCAAGCACCTCGGCTACCTTCAGCCTGGCGCGGATGATGTCCATGTCCTCTTTCGGTGTGGCGATCCCGCTCTTGCTCTTCTTCTGAAAGCAGTGCAGGACGAACACGGCCTCCTCAAACTTGACGGTATAGACAGCGCGGTACGTGCCGCCGATATCGTTTTCGACCACTTCCAGGACGCCGGCCCCGCCGAATCCCTTCATTATCTTTACCGCGTCGTGCTGATCGCCGCGCTGTGCGAAGTCAAGGGCGTGACCGAAGAACTTCCGCACATCGGCAGGCAGGGCCATCAGGTCTTTTTTACACCCCCCGACCCAGACGAGCGATTTTTCTTGTGTTGCCATGGACGCATTATACCTGTAATGGAATAAATGGTAAGCGCCCATCTGGCGCCACCCAAACCGTCTCGCACAGGTGGCGGGTTTGGGAGCCGGTTTTCTCTTAAAAATACTTCTTGTAAAACTGCCACTGAACCCGTGTGGCCACAGTAAAAACCAGCGCCAGCGGCGCAATGATCCAGAACGGACTCATTTCGACCGGTAGGCAAAGATACAGCGTGACTCCGGATGCGAAGAACATCAGCTTCGTGAGGCGTCCAATTTTGTGGAGATCCGCCGATTCGCGTCCTGCGCACGCGCGGCGGATATAACGCTCGGTCAGGC
>VFQO010001311.1_pt1 | contig 19811 bp, 23 predicted proteins | sample 3512331 | NCBI WGS metagenome assembly VFQO01 (sample SAMN10412371, study PRJNA504923) | tailings metagenome | isolation source: Replicate 3 from Balatoc abandoned mine | place: Philippines: Itogon, Benguet | collected 2017-08-28
ATTAACTACTAAGTTACAAATTTTAGTAGCTGTCCAGTTTAAAGGAAGTATTTCAATGGGTCATAGGATCAAAGTATAAACCTTTTATTTGCTCCCGAAGCTGGGCTCGAATCGAACCGTCGAACCGCGAACCGTCGAACCGTACCGACCCTCTGAAGAACCGTCAGGTGCTATGTGGAAAATAAAAAAAGCCTCAGAAAAAATTGGAGGCTTTGGGCTCCCTATTGACAGAAGCTTGAGCAGTGACTCATGTTTTCTAATCTAGATACTTTTTATTATTATCTATTTTATCGTGTAACTAACACTACGTCCTTTGCCTTGTTTTTCTATTAATTCTCTATTGATTAACTCTGAAAGTATACGTTTTACGGTGGGTGATGGTATTCCTAATCTTTGAGAAATTTCTCCTGACTTGATATTTGGGCGATTTTGGATAATCGTATAGATCAATTTCTCCTTTGGTGAAATTTGTGTTTCCACACCACTTCTATTCAATTTCATCAAAAGTTGAGATTGAATATTGGATAAACAACTCAAAAAGAACTGAATCCAAATGGTAACATTTTCATTAGGGCGTTGTGCTTGACAACTTCTTAGTACCTGATAGTATTCGTTTTTCCGGTTTTCAATTTCGTGCTCAAAACTCACGTATTGTATCCATGAATATCCGTTTTTAAGTAATAGTAGTGTTGAAATTAATCGACTCAACCTTCCATTTCCAGCTTGAAAAGGATGAACGCTCAAAAAATCATAAACAAAAGCTCCTATTCTGATTAAGGGATGTACCTCCGTTTCTGAATTATACCAATTGAGCAACTCTGCCATAGCAGCTTCGGTAGAAAATCCTGGTTCGGTTGTTTGAAAGATTATTTGCCGTGTCCCGTCAGGAAATGAAGCTTCAACTGCGTTGCTATGCAATTTATAATTTCCCTTATGCCATTCATCTTTAATACTATATTTCATCAAACTATTGTGTAGGCTTTTGATGTGGTTTTCGGTAAGATCGATGTGTTCGTAAGATTCTGAAATCAAATCTAAGACATCAAAATAGCCGACTACTTCCTGAGAATCTCGGTCTGTAAGTTTTGCTATGTCAATTTTTTGAAGCAAAGCATCTACCTCCTCATCGCTCATTTTGTTGCCTTCAATCCGGTTCGAAGCTCCAACACTTCGCACCGTTGCGATACTTTTCAATTCTTTGAGACTCTGTCCCTCTTTTCGTTTAATTGCCGTCCAATTTGCATCAAATCGGTCTATTTGACTGATTAAGTTAATCAGCTTCCAATCAATGTTCAGTTTAAAGTTATATACCTCGTTATCCATTTTAATACGATTTGATACATAAAGATACGATTTTGATTTGAAATTTTGGCTAAAGTATGATACGATTTGATACGTTTTTATTTGATTATGATCCGAAAATTGTCATGCGGTTGAGTTCCAATCAGCTTGCTATTTTCAAATTTCATTGTAGTGACCTTGCCTTTTTTCATTCTAAAGACAGCTGCAAGGCTTCAAGAACTGAAATCAGGAATAAACTGATCATGTACTCTTGAATTATGTTCTGTAATTCTTCCTCAAGAGTTTTTGGAGTAACTTATTTTGTAATGTTCAAAAGGAGTAGAATGTAAAATAAGGTATGAAAGTCAATGTCATTTACTTAAGGAAAATCTCCGGTAAATTAACTCTGGATGAATGTTCTTGAGACCTTGCTGACTTGAGGGGGCCGTCCCCTTTTCCAAGCCTTCACAGGCTTGGTTATAGCTATCTCACCTTTGGTGTAATTTAACTGAATATATCCCCTTAGTGTGTGCTTGGCACCAACGGGCCTAATCTAGCCCATGGGAAATCGACACAAACCTCCCCATGCCGTCAATGTAGCCTGGAGCCAGGATCCATATCACCACATCATTTCACCTGTTAAGCCGTACCGACCCTCTGATGAACAGTCAGGTGCTATGGGGAAAATAAAAAAAGCCTCAGAAAAAAACTGAGGCTTTGAGCTCCCGAAGCTGGGCTCGAACCAGCGACCCTCTGATTAACAGTCAGATGCTCTAACCGACTGAGCTATTCGGGAATCTTAATGTGGTGCAAAAATATAGTGTTTTAAGGCTCTTGTCAATAAAATTCGGATATTTTTTTTAAAAAAATCGAAGTTCGCTGATAATCAAGCGATTAATTCGGAGATTTTTCCAAGATTAAATCTTTTACCCGACGGGCGTCGCTTTTGGTGAAATTTCGGATGATGATTTGTTCCTCACGTGCCTTGGCTTTGATCGAAATATCAGCAAAGAAAATACCTGCCTGGATTTCAACTCCCGCAATATCACCATAAAAAACAAAATGCTCGTTGGATGAAAAAAGCTTCCGCACGGTGAACGAGATACCTTTTTCTTGGAACAAAATGGTGTCTGGGAACAAAGGATTGAGTAAAAAACTCGCTGAAAATCGATTTGCCATTTGCATTACATGGGTACGTAGACCACTTTTTTAGTTTCAAAGAAAGGTTCCTCAAAATAAGTCGGAAGATCATAGATTTTCTTCGGCCGCTTCACCTCGGCAAGCTCCTCTTCTAAATCTCCCCCTTTTAGGTAAAGAACGCCATTATCTAATGTATTGAAATGATTTCGGCTAAATTTATTTTGAATCCAGCTCATAAACGGACTCAATCGTGTCACCGCCCGGCTCACCACAAAATCGTAAATACCATCCGCTTTTTCCGCACGCTCATGCTGCGCCCGAACATTCGTTAGCTCCAAGGCTTGCGCTACTTCCTGAACTACTTTAATTTTCTTTCCAATCGAGTCCATCAAATGAAATTGCGCCTCAGGAAAAAGAATAGCTAGGGGGATCCCCGGAAATCCACCGCCCGTTCCCACGTCTAAGATTTCGGTTCCTGAAGCGAACGGACAGACTTTCGCGATTCCCAAGGAATGCAGTACATGTTTTTCATATAGATTGTCCATGTCTTTACGCGAAATCACATTAATCTGTGCATTCCAGTGCGTATACAGGCCGTGAAGCTCCTGAAATTGCTGAACTTGTCGATCGGTTAAATTAGGAAAATATTTGGGGATAATGGAATAGTCGGTCATCGCCACTTTAATTTTTTGGGATTCGAAATCAAGGTAATAAAACCAAATAGGAGTAAATAGACGGAATACAGAGCATCATAACCCAAGAGTTTCCATGGATTAAGGGTCTTGCCCAAGATCCGATTCATCCGGATCAACCAAATCCACTTCAATAGCAACCACCCGGCTCCAACGCCAACAATAAGCCGTGTCCAGTCGGGTACCCATGGACTCGATAGCCAGGGCTGTGCCTGAGTCCAATCTGCAGGGAATCGCGACCATTCTGGAATCTCAAACCACGTGGCCTCCAACCACATGGACGGAATCCACAAGAGCCAACTAGCCATTTGACTGAACCATAACGCTCCAAGCAGAACCTGGTCCCGTCGTTTGTATCGTTTTCCAACCGATAAATGGCGCAGCTTCTGACGATACCAGTCTCGGTAATTTAGCTTAGGCATGGAATACACGTGTGTCTCAGGTGCTAAGCATACCGCAGTATTTTGGCGGGTAGCCGACTCGTTGACAAACAAGTCGTCGTCCCCACTTAATAAGGCATAATGGCTAGCAAATCCATTCTTTTTCCAAAATAACGACTTCCGGTACATGAGGTTCCGGCCAACCCCCATGAAGGGCAGGCCACTTAGTGCAAATCCCATGTATTGAACCGCAGTCTGGAAGGTTTCATACCGAATAAAAGCATTCAGTAAGCCAGAAAATGCGTAATAAGGAGAAAATCCAAGTACCAGATCCTTCTCTGCCATCTTCAAAACCATTTGTTTCACCCATTGATCCGATACCGGACGGCAGTCGGCATCAGTCACTAAAATGATTTCCTTGCTGGCCTTTTTGATTCCCATTGTTACAGCAAATTTTTTCGCTGTAAAATGATCAGGGAGCGAATCGATGTGAACGAAAGTCGTACGGGGAAAGTCTTGAATTTCTGACAATAGAAAATCGTAAGTGCCATCCGACGAACGGTCATCCACCAAAATAATTTCCAAATTAGGGTAATCTTGAGCTTCCAGGTGAAGAATTAATTCACCTAAATTAAACAACTCATTCCATGCTGCTACGACAATCGATACGCCCGGCCAGGTGGTGGGCTCTTCTTCCACTTGGGGTTGTTTAAAAAAGGCCAACGGGGAAAATACGCCCAAGTAAAACACAACTTGGAGACCAATGGCCAGGAGAAAAAGGGCGGGAATTACGTCAATCCAAGTCACTTTGGTTTGTTTTGAGGGAATTAAATCGGCTACAAAGATAACCAAATGACCTGGTAATTCCCCAAAAATTCTACCTTTGTCGCATGGTACGACCTTGGTATAATGATACAGTGGTGGAGGCTGGCCTGGATGAGGTCGGTCGCGGATGTTTGGCCGGTCCCGTTGTGGCCGCGGCGGTGATTCTGCCCAAAGACTTTTATCATCCTCTGTTGCAAGATTCCAAACAACTCTCCAAAGAGCATCGACTCGAGTTAAAGGATGTCATTTTGGCACGAGCCTTGGCCTGGGCCATCGCCGAGGCGAGCCACGAGGAAATCGATCAAATCAATATTCTTAAAGCCTCTTTTTTGGCGATGCACCGGGCCGTGGATCAGCTTACTTTGCGTCCGGAGCATTTGCTCGTCGACGGAAATCGGTTCACCCCCTATCCGTCTATTCCCCATACCTGCATTGTCAAAGGAGATAGTAAATTTGCATCTATTGCCGCTGCGTCGATCTTGGCCAAGACCTTTCGGGACGATCTAATGACACGCCTAGATGCCGAACACCCAGGTTATGGCTGGTGTACCAACGCGGGGTATCCAACTCCCGCTCATAAAAGAGCGATTGCGGCTTTAGGTCCCACACCCTGGCATCGCCGGTCATTCCGTTGGTCATAACCTCCCACCACGATTGGTCTAGGTAACGGGCTACTTCCTTCCAAATAAACCTGCGCCCGTGCATTGCCCACCAACCGGATACCTCCCGACCTGCCGTGAGGTAGGCCAGCCGTACTTCCGCCTCGCTTCCATGAAAAAAGTCTTGGCTTTCCGAAATATCGGCTAGTGCTGGACCATATCGCCCCCCAAAGGTCATGACTTGCCATTCGGTATCAAAATCTTGAAATCGACTGAGGGAGTCTGTCCCATGAACAAACCGATCATCCACTTGCAGGGCGATGCCTTCTTCGAGCCAGGTTGGAATTTTCAGTCGGGTCGACCAATATCCCCATCTATGGATCATTTCGCTATGCGCCAGTTCATGGGCAAGCACATCGGTGTCTTGGTCTAGCAAGATGACCCATGTCCCCATAGGCGTGCCCAAGCTACATCCTGCGCCTTCCGACTGCCGGCAAATGGAGCGAAATTGGCGCTCGTTTGCACAAATGACTACCTGGGGTTTCGCTTTCGGGACTCCCCAAAATCGCTGAAGTTTGGCCGTGGCTTGGGTATGTGTTTGGCTGATTTTTTTTTGTTGGGTTTTGGGTAAGGAAGAACCTAAGTAGGTGATTTCGCCGATCCGTTGAAATCCCCCTAGCAAATGAAACCCTAAATGAAAGAGGGGAGAAAAGGTTAAATACAACAAAGCGACCACGCCCCCGACGCTGATCCACCCTCTTTGAAAACGTATTCGCCTTGGTTTCATTTAATAACCCATTTGGGACGATGATAAGGTAGGTATTGTAAAGGTCATTCCAGCTTGAGCGTAGGCTTCTTCCAGAATTTTCACAGTGGACGACGTGCCCAAACGGGTACAACCCAAGGATAGAAACCGTAAGGCATCCGCTAAGGTTCGAATTCCGCCCGACGCTTTTCGTTGAATCGGGAATAAGGCCCAGCGAGCGAGGTCTTCGGGACGGGCGCCGGCGGTCTCCCAGCCGTTGGGACCTTTTAGAAAGCCGAATCCGGTGGAGGATTTGATGAAATCGGCGCCCTCTTCTACGCAAATGTGAATAAGCCTTTCCTGGAAAAGAGGATCGGTGAGGTAGTCGGTTTCGAAAATGACCTTGAGGATATAGCCCTGACTGGCACGTCGGATCGCTCGGATTTCCTGGGTCACGTACGCCCAATCCTTTTCCAAGGCGTAGCCAATCGGAATCACGAGGTCCAGTTCCGTGGCACCTTGCTCGATAGACCATTGGGTTTCGTACACCTTCACGGACGTGCCGGTGGAGCCGTGTGGAAATCCAATGACCGTCCCCACAGCGGTGGGGCCTTGGGTATGGCGGCAGGCCAAGGCAATATCCTGGGGGCGAACACAGACAGAGGCCACCCCAAGTTGAGAAATGAGTACGCAACCTGATGCCACTTCGCTAGGAAGTAAGGTCGGGTGGAGGAGGGCATGGTCAAGGGTTTGGGCAATGGCTTGGGGCGACATGGTAGGCTATGTTGTTTTTTCTAGTAAATTAGGGGTAAATTTGGATTTTAAACCTTAGACAATTAACGAGCATCAAACTTATGGACTTTTACAATCTCATCAAAAACTTTCATCATTACCTTGCGTTCATCGCGTTAGCTCTCCTGGCTTGGGCAACGGTACAGGGTGTTATTGGTTCTACCTCTGAGAAGACGTTCGAAGAGTCCAATCGGAAAGTGAACTTATTTGCCTTGATTTCGACGCACACCATGTTGTTATTGGGTTTGATCTTATTAGCGATTTCTCCATTAGCCGAAACAGCATTTGCCGATATGAGCGCTACCATGAAAAATGGCGTCCTACGGAAGGCGGTGATCGAGCACCCGACAACAAATATCATCGCGGCTGTTTTGGTGACGATTGGCAACGCGAAGTCGAAGAAGGCGGTCGGTCATGGAAAGAAATTCAAGGCCACCATGATTTTCTTCGGAGCAGGCCTACTTTTGATCCTTTCGCGCATGCCGTGGGACAAATTGGTCGGGTAATGCCGACGGAATAAAGACATACTGAATCAAAGAAGCCGGGAATGCGAATTCTCGGTTTTTTTATGGGTGTTCATTCGAAACTCAAACCGAGGGACTTTAGGGAAATGATGAAGTTTTAAGATGTGCTCTTATATTTGGCAAGGCAAAAGACGCATCACCCCTTAAGGTAAGTTAATACCGTAGGTCTATGTTTTAGTACAATAGCATGAAAGAGAATAAGTTGGCCTATATTGAGGAGTCTTTGTAGAAAAAAGCAAAAGTTAAAAAGGGGATGGATACACTTTTAATTTCAATTCGCTGAATCAAGAAATCTTTAAGGTTAAACTTGGCTATTCTCCTTAACCGACTGAATTCGGATACCAAAAAGTGGTCTTTCCTCTCTCCAATACCACAAAATCCACCAATTTTCACTTCACTTTTCACCATGTTGGCTAATTGTGAACTAACTTTAGGGTGTCGCAGGGTCTTGGGTACTTTGGCCGGCTGGACATTTTTTTAGAGGTTTGGTTATGATTATATTATACGACGGGGTTTGTTTGCTTTGCAACCGCTTTGTGCAATTCGTAGTTCAACGAACATCGCCGTCGGACTGTCGGCTGGCGCCCTTACAAGATTTTCCTACCCTGGCTGCAAGGCAAGATTCGGTCTGGGTTTGTACTTCAGCTGGCGAATGGCTTTCGGAGTCAGACGCCGTGTTGTACATCGTTCGGCACCTTCGGGGGTGGCGGTGGGTTCAGGTGGGTAGGGTAGTGCCCAAGTCGTGGCGAGACGCCATCTACCGCTATGTGGCTCGTCATCGGTACGGGTGGTTTGGCCAGTCCGACATTTGCTTGTACCCAGAAGCTGGGCGTATGTTGACCCCAGAGGAAATACAGAAATTACGTCATCAACAAATTGGTTCTCTTGCGTGAAAAAAGCATTGGTTTCGGTGGTTATCCCGATCTATAAAGTCGAATTATCTGAGCGGGAACAGGCAGCCCTTCAACAGGTCTTCCGGGTTCTGGGGAAGCATCCCATCTGCTTCATCAAGCCCGCGTCGTTGGATCTATCCACTCTACTTTTACCGGAATGGTCGTGTAGCATCGAGTCATTTTCCGATGCCTTTTTTAAAAGCACTGCCACCTACAACGAACTCATGCTCTCCACGGAGTTCTATGATCGGTTTGCTCATTTTGAGTACATTCTGATCTACCAAACCGACGCCTTCGTGTTTCGGGACGAACTAGAAGCCTGGTGCCTAAAGGGATACGATTACATAGGGGCACCATTTCGGACCGAGATTCAGTTCAACTCCCTCTGGCAAGAGAAACTATGGGAAATTAAAAAAGCGCTAGCGCGGTGGTTTCACCTCACCGAGCATTTGCACGGAAAACATCAACCCAAAGAAATCATTTTAAAGCGCACGGTTGGGAATGGCGGTCTGTCGCTGCGTCGAGTTTCTGCCCTCCGAAAAGTAGTGGTCGACCACCCGAAGTTGGTACAAACGTATGTACAAAATCATTCACCGTTTTTTAATGAGGATACGTTTTTTAGCATCGAAATGAATCGGTATTGGTCGCGGCTATCCATACCCCATTGGCGGGAGGCTCAGGCATTTGCGGTGGAGGATCGGCCTTCAGCCCAAGTTGCCGAACTGGGAAGACTGCCCTTCGGCTGTCATGCCTGGGATCTGTATGAGCCCGAATTCTGGTTGGCACACATACGAGCCGCGGGATTTCCGCACCTGAAATAAACAAACTTTTGTACTTTTGTTCAACAAACTAAACCCCGCATTTTGATATGCATAATGCCTTCTTCAATACGCCAACACCCATCAACGAGCCGGTGTTATCGTATGCCCCTCAATCCCCCGAGCGCGCTCGGTTGGAAAAAGCCCTTGCCGAAGCTCGTGCACAGGTTCTTGACGTTCCTATGTACATTGGAGGGGAAAAAGTCTTTACCGATCAAAAGATAGCACTTCGCCCACCCCACGATCACCAACATATCTTGGGATATGCCTCCGAGGGAAATGGAAACCATGTAAAACAAGCCATTGCCGCGGCGTTGAAAGCCCGAACTGCCTGGGCCAATATGCCTTGGGAGCACCGCGCCAGCATCTTTTTGAAAGCTGCTGAACTGATCGCCGGGCCGTATCGTGCCAAGTTGAATGCTGCCACGATGTTGGGTCAGTCCAAAAATGCGTACCAGGCTGAAATTGACTCGGCCTGCGAGTTGATTGACTTCCTACGGTTTAATGTGGCGTATTTACAAGAAATTTATTCAGAACAACCTGCCTCCTCGCCAGGCGTTTGGAATCGGTTGGAATATCGGCCTTTGGAGGGATTTGTATTTGCCCTAACGCCATTTAATTTCACGGCCATTGCCGGAAATTTACCAGCCAGTGCCGCCTTGATGGGCAATGTGACGGTATGGAAACCAGCCTACACCCAGATATATTCGGCCCAGGTGATTATGGAGATTTTCAGGGAAGCGGGTTTGCCAGATGGGGTTATCAACCTGATTTACGTGGATGGCCCGGTGGCTGGAAATATCATTTTCAAGAGTCCCTATTTCGCAGGAATTCACTTCACTGGTAGCACCACGGTTTTTCAAACGATCTGGAAAACGATTGGAGCTAATATTAGTCGATATAAATCGTATCCACGAATTGTCGGAGAGACGGGTGGAAAAGATTTTGTGATGGCACATGCCTCCGCCGATGCCAAGGCACTCGCTACGGCCTTAGCACGGGGTGCGTTTGAGTACCAAGGACAAAAGTGTTCGGCGGCATCGCGGGCTTATGTACCGGCCTCATTATGGCCTCAGGTTCAGGAGTATCTTGTCGCGGATCTTAAAAGTATGAAGATCGGAGGGACGGAAGATTTCTCCAATTTTATCAATGCGGTTATCGATGAACGCTCGTTCGATAAAATCATGAGCTACATCGAGCGGGCGAAGGCCGATGCCGACGTGACAGTAATTGCAGGTGGCAACGGGGATAAATCAACGGGTTATTTCGTTGAACCTACGGTATTGGTAACAAAAAATCCAAAGTCCTTGACCATGTGTGAGGAGATCTTTGGACCTGTTTTGACGATCTTCGTTTATGAAGATGCTCAATATGAAAAAACCTTGGAATTGGTGAATTCTACTTCTCCCTATGCCTTGACAGGAGCTATTTTTGCGCAAGATCGCTATGCTCTTGAGTTAGCCACCCGGAAGTTGGTGGATGCGGCAGGAAATTTCTATATCAACGACAAACCGACAGGCGCAGTGGTAGGTCAACAACCATTTGGCGGTGGACGTGCCTCAGGAACGAATGACAAAGCCGGATCAAAATTGAATTTGCTTCGGTGGGTAAATGCCCGGACGATCAAAGAAACCTTTGTTCCACCGGTCGATTATCGCTATCCGTTTTTGGGTTAAAAAATGGGATTGAATTTGTATAAACCGCCTCAATGGGGCGGTTTTTTGTTTTTTCCTTAGCCTTGGGCCACGCCCTCGTTTATGAATCCAATTACAATAGGTGTTTCGATGTGGGAAATTGATCAATCCCCCCGGTGAGGTTTTTGCCGCGCACCGTTGGTGCGAATTGGAATGGGGTAGTGCGATTTTTTTCATAGCCTTGCCAGGCTATGCGATTGAATTTTCACCTTTGGTGAATGATGGATGGGCTATCTAGTTTGGGATAAACTGAATACCCAATCATCGCCAAAGGCGATTCATCCTTAGCCTAGGGCCACGCCCTAGGTAATGAAATAAAATAGGTGTTTCGATGAGGTTTTTGCCGCGCACCGTTGGTGCGAATTGGGATGAGGCGGGGTGATTTTTTTCATAGTCTGGCCAGGCTATGCGATTGAATATTCAGCGACAGATGGGCTATCGATTTTTGGGTGAAAATGGATAGCCCATCATTGCTAAAAAGAAACTGCTTACCAGCGAATCAAGGCTGATCCCCAGGTAAATCCACTTCCAAAGGCAGCAAGACAAACTAGGTCGCCATCTTTGACCTTACCTGCTTCCCAGGCCTCACATAAGGCTATTGGAATGGAGGCCGCCGTGGTATTTCCATACTTCATGATGTTGTTGTACACTTTATCATCCGACAACCCTAGTGTTTTTTGCACAAATTGGGCAATACGGAGGTTGGCTTGGTGTGGAACCAATAAATTGATGTCCGATGGGGCATAACCCGTTTTGGTCAATGCCTCGTGAATAACCTCTGGGAATTTCGTGACCGCGGTTTTGAAAACCAATTGTCCGTTCATATTTGGATAGTAGGTCTTGTTTTCCAGCAAATTAGGATATACAAAAATCTCTCCTAATTCAACCTCTGGAAATCCAAAATCGATGTCAGGTAAATGATACCCACCGTGTGAACCCGGCGAAAGCAGCGCTAACTCCTCAGCATGGGTTCCATCACTATGCAAATGGGTGGTGAGGATACCCTTTCCCTCTTCTTCGGTGGGTTGCAGAATCACGGCACCGGCTCCATCTCCAAATAATACGGCAACATTTCGGCCTCGGGTGGTGAAGTCCAAACCCATGGAGTGCATTTCGGAACCTACCACTAGTACATTTTTGTACATGCCTGATTTGATGAATTGATCGGCAACCGAAAGGCTGTAAATGAATCCAGAGCATTGATTTCGAACATCCAATGCCCCAATTTCAGTTTTGGTGATGCCAAGTTCGCGCTGAAGCAGAACGCCACAGCCAGGGAAATAATAATCCGGACTTAAAGTTGCGAAAACGATGAAGTCGATCTCATGGGTCGAAATACCCGCCCGTTCACAGGCTATTTTGGTAGCTTCCGCCGCCATCGTGGTGGGTGTTTCTTTTCCTTTAATTCCATATCGACGCTCCCGTATACCAGAACGCTCTTGAATCCACTCATCTGAGGTATCCATGAATTTCATCAAATCATGATTGGTAACAACTTGTTCAGGAACATAAAAGCCTATTCCGGCTATTTTTGATTGTGGCATGATGTATCGGGGTTTTTAGCGTATTGATGATCAACAAGCAAAATTACAGATAAATTTTGGTTGAATAAGGTATAGCTGCTTAATATAGTGCTAATATTTCTTGGGATTATCCATGCAAAGGGATGGTTTTTCCAGATATGTTCTCTAATGAGGGGGGGAGGCTGGCTTGTATCTCCATAGCCAAAAGTTGGATCATTCGTTTTTTAACAAAATCCCGGTGTGTTACCAAGCTCACTTGGCGAGTCGGTTGAGGCACAGCAAATCGCTTTACATTTTTCATTTGATCGGCAGAAAAATGCTCCAAAGCTAAAGCAGGTAAGATGGTTATACCTAACTGTTTATCAGCTAAATATCGGAGGGTTTCCAAGCTTCCAGAGGTATACTCTACCGGATTTTCGTGCTTTTTACGGAGCTCACAGAATTGCATGATCTGCGAACGAAAACAATGCCCCTCCTCCAACAGTAGCAACTCCTGAACGTCAATATCTTCGGCAAGCAAATAGTCCTTTTCGAATGTTCGGGGTGTATAGACCACAAATGGCTCTTGGTAAAGAGGATACTCGAAAAGGTGTGCATTTTGCTCGGGTAAAACCAAAATACCTGCATCCAGTTCACCACGTTGCAACTTTTCAATTAAAGAAGCGGTCATGTGTTCGGCAAGCTTGAGGCGAATCGCTGGATATTTTTGCTGAAAATGCTGTAAAAACAAGGGGAGAAGATACGGGGCGATGGTAGGTAAAATACCAACTTTCAGTTCTCCTGTGACTTTATTTTTACTTTCTTCAATCATCTCTTGCATCCGCCCAACTTCCTGCAAGACTATTCGAGCTTGACTGATCACGCGTTCTCCCATCTCTGTAGGTACCACCGGCTGGCGGCTCCGATCAAAAATTTTGATCTCAAGACTTTCCTCCAACTTATGAATCATCATCGATAACGTTGGCTGTGTTACACGGCAAGCTTCCGCTGCACGGGCAAAATGCCGGTAGGTATCCACGGCCACGATGTATTCCAATTGTTGTAAATTCATGAAGAAAGTTTGAACCTGAGGCCTCAACTCAGGTACTCATTTTTAGTGTGCAAATATAGACATAATTGATAAGATAATAAATTTTTATGATTGTGGCTGATTAGAGTAAGAGGTTCGAACCTGTCGAATATCATGGATTGAACCATTTCTTGTTTGTAGTTTCGTTCATCATCCTAATCTACTGACTATGACAAGTTTTCGTGTACGCCCTCGATTTCAAAAACAAGTTACTTACACACCCCTCCAGTTGGTTGAGCGATTTTCCGAACAATTGGCAGAATACCCCTCCAGCTTGGAGGGAAAAGTATATCCTACCCATGGACTGATTCGGGTCAAACCAGAAGACCAACACTATTGGTCTCCACAACTCCAAATTTCGTTCGAACCTACCCCCACGGGTACGATCGTTCGAGGCATGTATGGTCCTCACCCTTCCGTTTGGGCCGCCTTTATGTTTGGATATGCGGTCTCAGGAATCACCGTTCTCTTTCTAGGCATTTATGGCTGGGTTAAATACTCGTTACATCAAGAGACCACACTCTTGTGGGCTGTCCCAATTGGTTTGATATTCTGGGCCATTTTGTACTTAATTTCACAGATGGGTCAGAAAATCGGAGCGGAACAAACCTTTACCATCCATCATTTTGTGGAGGACGTTTTGGACGATCGAGTCTCAATTTCGTAATTCATAAAACATCATTATATAATTCATTGAATATATAAATAAAAATAATATTTATATATTCTCGACCTTTGTGACAGTCAAAAGACTACCCGAAGAAAGCAAACAAAGGTTCGTATGAATATAGATGTAAAACACAAAATTCTCTTTGTCTCTTGCTTTTTGTTGGGGATAGCTGGTCTTGTCATTTCTTGGTTGCAGTCTGAGGAACTCGGAAAAGCGGGATCTATCATTTTATTATTACTTGCCCAAAGGTTTGCGCCGATGTCACATGCTAAGTGATGATTTTGTAGATTTACGTTTAGGAATAGCTACGGCCCATGGGAAAGAGAACCAAATCGGCCCTGTGTTTCAAGATGCCTTTGGCGTTAAAATCTGTGTTCCCACAACTCTTCCTACGGATTCCCTTGGTACATTTTCGGGCGATGTGGATCGTATAGGCAGTCCCGTTGAAGTCGCAAGAAAAAAAATAGAGCTAGCCCATAGTCTCCTGCCTGAGGTCCCGCTTTGGGTAGCTTCGGAAGGGTCATTTGGGCCACACCCGTCGATCGGATTTTTACCTTCGGATGAAGAATGGCTCGTCTTTCAGGATGTACGAACCAATCTCGAGGTGGTGGCCCGAGTAGTTTCGTTGTCCACCAATTACCGGGCTGAATGGATCACATCCGAGGAGACACTTGAATCTTGGGCGAACGAGGTGTTGTTTCCTAGCCATGCTCTGGTTTTAGCCTCAAGTCAAACCAAGCCCAAACGGGTAGTAAAAGGCATTCAGGAGGAAATCCGCCTAAGGTCTGTTTTCCTAGACTTTTTTCATGAGTTTGGTGGCGCATGGGTCATGACTGACATGCGAGCCATGATGAATCCCACCCGGCAAGAGGTGATCCGGGAGGCAGCGGAGGTGTTGATCCAAAAAATAGCTTCCAAGTGCCCTTCCTGCCAGTCGCCTGGCTATTCCATTCACCATACATCCCCCGGTTTGCCTTGTTCTTGGTGTGGTTTACCTACCGCCACCACCCTAGAAGCCACTTGGCTTTGTACCCTTTGTCAGTATTCTCACACACAACGATTTCCACAAGGACGGGAGGTAGAAGATCCCGGACTATGTGATTACTGTAACCCCTAAAATAATGGATTATCACCTACTGCTCGAAAACATCACCAATCCCGCGCTTTTATTTTTTGTTCTCGGAATCCTAGCTGTTTCGCTCAAAAGTGACCTCGAAATTCCACCGAATTCCTCCAAATTTATTTCTTTATACCTTCTTTTTTCCATCGGTTTCAAGGGAGGTCAAGAGCTTTCGCATGAACCCATTACGGGTGAAATTGCCGGTGCCATGGTATTCGGGTTGATTTTATCGGCCACTATACCTTGGTTTGCCTTTTTTTTACTTAAAAGACGTTTGAGTTTAGCCGATTCGGCCGCCATTGCCGCCTCGTACGGGTCGGTAAGTGCCGTCACCTTCGTTACGGCGGTGTCTTACCTTGAAGCACATCAGCATACTTTCCATGGGTATATGGTCGCAGTTATGGCCTTGATGGAATCGCCCGCCATCATCATGGGTTTGGTATTGGTGAGTTTATATCAACCTAAATCTGACCGCAAACTTCAAATTGGAGCAGTCATTCGTCACTCCTTTACCAATGGAAGTGTTTTGTTGATTCTTGGCAGCTTGGTGATTGGATTCATTGCCGATACCAAACAGGCCGAGGGAATTAAGCCGTTCACGACCGATCTTTTCAAGGGTTTCTTGGCCATATTCTTGTTGGATATGGGAATTCACTCCGGCCGTAAACTAAAGTCCTTCTTTGCTTATGGCTGGTTTCCCATGCTATTTGCTATATTATTTCCCCTGTTTAATGGCTGCTTGATTGGATGGTTGAGTGGTTGGGTGGTTTCCGATCCTTCCAGCCAGTTTATGTTTGCCATTCTAGCCGCCAGTGCTTCTTACATTGCCGTTCCGGCCGCCATGAAAATTGCGATTCCATCCTCCGATCCAGGCCTTTATCTCCCCATGGCGCTCGCAGTTACCTTCCCAGTAAATATTACCGTCGGGATGCCGGTGTATTTTTGGATGGTTCATCTGTAATCAAGGTACCTTGGAAACGGGAGTTCGGCTCCCGATTCCCCCTTCATTGAAAGCCTCAATTTGGAAATAGTACGGCATATCTCGGTGCAACGCACGCAAATAATAGTCGTTGGCACCGTATACCATTACGGAATTATAAAGTTTGTCTGGGGCAATTCCCCAGTAGATGACATATCCTGTGGCCTGGGTATCTTTGGCCCATTTGATCCAAACGTTTCGACGCTCATGGTCACCACGTAGTACAACAAATTCTTTTACCTCTTCGGGTTTCTTGATGGTCGAAGAGCCAAAAACGCGAAAACCACTGATGGCAAATTTTCCGGCGGCCATGTGCCAATTGACTAATTTGAGAAAACGCGCTTGAATGGGTTTGTCCAACATCACATAATCATGCGGCACATCGGTGGTATTTTTGGATTTATCTACCACAGTAAACCATTTTTTTCCGTCTAAACTTCCCAATATTTGGTATTGGTGGTAGATACCTCCTATTTTTCCTAAAAAACTAGAATCAACGTCTTGATCCGCATAATTTATCTGAATAGCTCGTACGGTCGAAACTTGGCCTAGATCGGACTGAAGCCATTCGCCCGGACGATTGGTTTGGGCTGACCAATACGTTTTTAAATCCTCATCCACCGCAAAATTGGATGGATAGCCCGGCAAAGAGGAGGAAACTTGCACTGGCTTTTGGTAATTCAGTAGCATCCAACCGGTGAAAAGCTCCTTGGGTTGGCGAAAGGTAGACGTAGGAAGATAATGTGGGTAATCTCCGTAGGCAGTTTCGGTATACAAAATACCGTCAGCGTCAAAAGCAGTGGGCCAAAGTCCCAATCGCCTTTCAAAGCTATTTTTTACTCCTAGTGCAATGGTGGATACATGCCACCAATTGCCATGTTCTCCTTGAAGCGTGGCCCCATGTCCTGCCCCGCGAGCAAATCCCCCTGGTTTATAGGCAAAAGGATTGTGTGGTTGGTACTGAAATGGGCCTAGTGGTTTGTCCCCAACATACACGCCATCCCCATATCCAGAAAATTCGGTACCGGGTGCACCATACTGCAGATAATATTTTCCTTGGTATTTGTTCATCCAAGCGCCTTCCATGAAGGGTTTGAGAAACGTATTGTCCTGAGCTTCGCCAAAGCGTTCCCATCCATGGATATCGTCATGTAATCGGATAAGGTCTTTTCGTTCTCCGATGGGCTGAAGACTCTGCTGGTCTATTTCTTGGCCATACAGTGGATACGTATTGCTGGAACCATGATAGAGATAAATACGGCCATCATCATCCCGGAAAAATGCCGGGTCCCAAGCCCCCGCCTCAAAAGCGTGAACGGCTTCTTTCCATGTATCGGTTCGGGGATCCGTACTGTACCAGAGGGTAAAATCTTTGGCATAAGTGGAGCCAATGACCAAAAGACTATCCCCCTTGACCAGGGTGGCCGGTGCACAAAGTTCATCGTATACCTTGTGATAAGGTTGAAGGAAACGACGGGATACGAAGTTCCATTTCACTAAATCTTCGCTCCACCAATAGCCCCATTGGTTGGTGGAGAACAAATAATACCGGCCCTTAAAATATTCCATCACGGGATCGGCGGTAGCTCGATGCCTTCCTTGAGTCGAAAAGTTGGGAATGGGCGTAAAACCGTAATCCAAATTCATGGGATTACAATAGGTTTTTTGGGCATTCGCCTGTATCGAAAACAAAAGAACTACAAATAGGCCGATCCAACGTGATGTCATACCAAAAGAATTAGTTTGGGTATGAAATTAAGCAAATATCAGGGGAAAGCCAATGGCCACAAACAATGACCAAATCGCAATGGCTGGAAGAAGAAAACGTAATTTCGGGTGAAGGTGTTGACTGTCCTCTTGACCTAATAATTGTAAACCGATATTGCGTGCAATCAAGAATAGATGAACGAACATGATCAGGTTGCTTCCACAAACCGCTAACCGATTGGGTGTAAATCCTCCCTCCAGTGTCCGATGCAAGATGGCAGATAGGGCCATGCCGTTGGCTAGAATCGTTACAACTGATAAGGCAAATAAAATGAGTAATTGTAATTGGTTGTATCGGGCCATATCACTCAATGAAAACAGGATGATGGCCATAACCGCTAAAAGAACGACATTGAAAAGCAATAAAAAATCGCGGTCTTGGTAAATGCTATGTTCAGAAACAAAGACGGCCACCAAAAAGAAAACCAGCATAACCAACACAAAAGGTGTAAAGACACGGGCAATTAGGGGTGAAATTTTGCTGACGAGTGTAGGGTTGGATTCCACTTGATACGCTGCAAATAATGGAATGGCGGGGATTCCCCAAACCAAAATATACTTTTCCATGGCGGGTTCGATGTCAATTTGTATTAACTGAAACAAACCAGCAGTCAGGGCAAGAAAAAGACCAGTGGCTAGTCCGATCAAGACCGACATGACGATCCAATCTCCGTTAAAGCGAAGGAAGTCCAATGTTTTTCGTCCCGACTGGGCGTAGATTAATCCCATCAAAGACCAAATAAAAAAGGGCATGTGTAGTAAAGCCAGTAAATAGGCATCAACTTCGGTTTGGTCGGGAAGTTGATGAACATAGACAGCACTGACGAACATACACACCACAGCACCGGCTAGATGACTAAATGAAACACGGTTTTTCCACGCAAAAAATAGAAGAACAAAGGGGAAAATCAGGAATCCAACTTGTTTAGTGAGGTAAAATTCGGGATTATGATTGGCCCATTGGGGATACTTTACCATACAACCCGACAGAAATGTAGCGATCAACCAAAAAATAGCTTCTTTGGGATCCGCAAAAATCGAGGGCTGGGTCGGGGGGTGTAGCCGAGCCCGCCAACTTTGGGCGATGGGTTGTAGGGCGATCTGGGGAAATACCTGATCAAAAGCCGCTGTGAACAACCGTCGATCCCGTAAATAAAGTCGCTCTAATTCCTCTGGATCTTGGGCATTCGATAAGATCAATTGTTGGTAAGAGACTACCGACTCGGCGGTAGGCATTTGAAATAGCTTTTTCATTTTTCGTGTATTTGTGTATGTGTTAAAAAGGAGTTTGCTTGATCAGTTTCTCCAAGGCATCCAAATGATCTTTGAAAGCTTGCCGTCCCGTATCTGTAGCACGGTAAGAAGTATGCGGCTTTTTCCCAATGAATTGCTTGAGAACTTCGACATAGCCAAGTTTCTCAAGAGTTTGGATATGGCTTGCCAAATTGCCATCTGTCAGGGACATGTGTTCTTTCACAAGCGTGAAATCCACCGACTCATGGACCATCAACAAGGACATGAGCCCCAGTCGTACCCGACTTTCAAAGGCTTTGTTGAGATCATCTACGTAGTTTTTCACTTTTCGTATTTTAAATGAATCGAAAGTCCGTACAAGATATGGAGGAGGCCAAACCCAAAAGCCCAACAGTAAAGTGCATACGAGGGCCACAGAAAGGCAAGAAGTCCAGCGACCAATACCCCTAATCCCATGTATTGTAAATCCTCCCACGTGTATTTACTGGCATTCAGAAGGGCAAGGCCATAAAAAATCAGGGTGGTGGGTAGAATAAATTCCCAGTAGCCATGGGATTCAAATATAAAACATAAGATACCACCCGTGACCAAAGGAGTACCTAAATGAAAGACCAATCGGCGTGTGGGAGAGTCCCACCGTAATGTGCCTGCTTTCCGGTAGGTGAGAAGGAAACCTGTGAGCAATGAAAGAAAAAGAGTAATGACCAGAACATGAAAAACAACATGGGTTTGGTTGGTTTCAACAAACCAGTCCAATCCGTTGGTCCGAAAATCCGATAACCCAATGAGATACCCAGAAGCTACCAGAGCATATAGACCAATGAATAAACCAGACAAGCCGCTCAGCGAAACAAATCGGGTGGATCGCTCCATGAGTTGGCGAATTTCATGCAGGGTCTCTAAGGATTTTTTTTGATCTTCCATGATTGAAAAGTACTTTGTGGTACAAAGTTAAAAAGACTTTCAAAGTTTCCAAACAAAAATGAAAAAAGGGGCCGTCTCATTAATAAGATGAGGCGGTTTTTTTTGTTTTAGGTTATTGGATG